>Ga0302281_10002268_pt1 | contig 13693 bp, 16 predicted proteins | sample III_Fen_E1_2_FD_198762 | JGI IMG/M metagenome (GOLD analysis project Ga0302281, IMG submission 198762) | Peat permafrost microbial communities from Stordalen Mire near Abisko, Sweden - III_Fen_E1_2 | ecosystem: Environmental > Terrestrial > Soil > Wetlands > Permafrost | place: Sweden: Abisko...
CAAAGGACCAATTCGGCCTCCGTTCAACCTATCTGTTCCCTCATAATGTGGAAATGACCAACTCTCTTTATTATGTCGATGGCCTAAGCGCAGCCGATATCCCGGGCTATTATCGCTTCGACACCAAAGTTTCTTACGAGTTCATAAAAGGCATCGATTTCAGCCTGGTCGGCCAAAACCTGCTCACGGCCTATCACCGCGAATTCTCACCCTTCTTCTACCAGACGCCGGTGGAAGTCGGCCGCAGCGTCTACGGGAATATAACGTTCCGATATTAAGACGCGCTTTATTTTTTCCGAGTATACACCTTATAGCCGTCAAATTGCTCCTGCAGCAAATAGTATTTCATCTGCTCGGCGAAGGGCGCATAGTTTGAATAATACGCGACGTAGTCAAACCCGCTGCTTGGTTCCAGAATAATTCCGGGCTTGATGCACTCGAAATCTTTGGCCGTGAGATCGTTCAATAAAAACTCCGCCTCGCCTATATGATCGGCCACCTTCTGCGGAGGTTCATCGCGATGGTGCATTTTATAAAACTGTATGCCCCATAACAGCCACTGGTCGTAAAAATGATAGTCCCACGAGAAGCCACGGTCGGCATAGCCTTCGGGAAATACCGGATTCAAGAGGCTCCCGAATTTAAAAACGCTGCCCGCAGATGAAGGATATTGTTTCTGCAATTCCGCAATATGATCCAGCATCAGCAACCGGTGCTCCTGCGCCCACTCGCTTTTTCCGATTCCCCTGACGGTGATAACGCCGCAATAATACACAAGGCTCGCCAGCGCGACCGACACCAGAATGAACACCACATTTCGTTCCGGGTTCGGCGCTTCTTTTTTTAGCACAATCACCGAGACGGCAAGCGTCATCAGCGTCATGGCGAAGGTCGGGAATAAATGGTAATCGAAATCATCGGCCTTCAACTGCGCGATGGCGGCGATGGCATAGCCGAACACAACCAGAGAATATATCTGCAGAAAGCACCGCAGCACCATTCTTCTGCGCGCCATATATACCCACAACAAAGCGGCCGGCACTAAAAATTGCAGAAACTGCTGGCTGAAATAGCTGGCGATGGTCAGGGCGCCAAAATGCCATTCATAATAGAACGGAAAAAGATAGGCGATGGTGCTGAGAGCCTGCGGAAACGCCAGCGGTATCCATACGAGATACGCCACACCCAGCGCCACGCAGATAATGGTCTCGGCCCTCAATACCGAACGCCACGTGCACGCGTAAAAACACAAGCAGGCTTCCACCATCACCAGTGGAATGACATAAAAGGGTTTATAGCAAAAACCGAAGGCGGCGAAGGCGCCGATAACCAGCCTGAATCTGCGCGAAAACGATACCCGCTCGGCGGTCGCGCCCGTCAGGGTGAAATAGGGAATGCTACACGCCCAGAAAAAATATTCCTGCTGTCCCATGGCATTCTCGTGATACGGCAGCAGAAAATATATCCCCACCAATAGTACGGCGATGAAGTACAGCGAGCAGGTGTCGAATATCGGTATCTTTCTAAGAATGCGTAACGTCAGCATGATGGACGCCAGCGCCACGATATTATCGAATACCGCCGATACATACATGCTGCCCAGGCCAAAATGCCTGGCGATCAGAATTTGCGGTATGCGCAGGTAGAAATCGATGGGCAGGAGGTTGGAAATAATATCGCGGTACAACACCTCGCCGCGGAGAATGCGCTCGGCCCCATTGAGCCGCACGACAATATCCTCAAAGCGGCTGAGATGCGTTTGCAGATATATAGACAAACACGCTTCGATGACGCACACAGCGGCAAAGAGGAAAATAAAAAAGCGATGGTAAGTATGGCACATAATTCAATATCATAAATTGCAAATCCGCACTTAACCATATAAATATACCATTATGGCCGCCTGTCTTTCGCTCATCATTCCCTGCTACAACGAAGAGGCGACGCTTAGGCGTTGCGTCGAGCGCATACTGGCGATCCAGACCCCTGTCCTGCCGCTGGAAATCATCATCGTCAACGACGCCTCCCGCGATAAAAGTAAAGGGGTCGCGGAAGCGTTGGCTTCGGCAAACCCCAACATCATCGTTATCCATCATGCCATCAACCAGGGCAAAGGCGCGGCGTTACGTACCGGCTTTGCCAAAGCCAGTGGCGATTACGTGGTCGTGCAGGACGCCGATCTGGAATATAATCCCGAGGATCTGCCACGCATGCTGGCGCCCCTGCAAGCGGGCAAAGCCGATGTCGTGTTCGGCTCCCGTTATCGCACGGCAGAAGCGCAGCGCGTACGGTATTTTTGGCACACATTGATCAATAAAGGCCTCACGCTTTTTTCCAATATGCTTACCAACCTCAACCTGACCGACATGGAAACCTGCTATAAAATGATGCGCAGGGATATTATCCAGTCCCTCACCCTCAGCGAAAACCGTTTCGGCATCGAACCGGAGCTGGTCGCTAAAATCGCTAAATTCCGCATCGACAACAAACCGCTGCGCATTTTTGAAGTCGCCATCGATTACCATGGCCGCACCCGTTCGGAAGGAAAAAAAATCGGCATCCGTGACGCCTTCCGCGCCGTTTATTGCATCGTCAAATACAATCTATGAGCGGTGGTGACCTTTGCGAAAATAATCGATCGTGCGCCCCAGCCCATCGCGCAGCGATGTTTGCGGCGTCCAGTTGAGCAGGGATTCGGCATAACTAATATCGGGGCAACGCTGCAGCGGATCGTCGCTGGGCAGCGGGTTGAACACGATGGATGAATGCGATGCGGTAAGCTCGATCACCAGATGCGCTAAATGGAGCATGCGGATATAGGAAACGGGATTGCCGATATTCACCGGGCCGGTGATATTTTCCGGCGTATCCATAATGCGGATTAAAGCATCCACCGTATCGTCGACATAACAGAACGAGCGTGTCTGATCGCCTTTGCCGAATACCGTGATCGGCTTTTCCGCCAGCGCCTGCGTGATGAAATTCGAGATGACCCGGCCATCATTGCCGCTCAGCAATGGCCCATACGTATTAAAAATCCGCACGACCTTGATTGATACATTTTTCTGACGGTGATAATCGAAGAACAACGTCTCGGCGCAACGCTTTCCTTCATCGTAGCAGGCGCGCAGGCCAATGGGATTCACATTGCCGTTATAGCTCTCCGTCTGCGGATGGACGAGGGGATCGCCGTACACTTCGCTAGTCGATGCCTGCAATATTTTCGCGCTTCTGCGCACGGCGAGGTTAAGCGCATTGATAGACCCCATGACGTTGGTAGTCACCGTTTCAATCGGGCGCTGCTGGTAGTGTACGGGCGATGCGGGACAGGCGAGGTTATAAATTTCATCGACCTCGAAATCAAACGGCGAGGTCACATCGTGCTCCACGGCGCTAAAATGCGGATACGCTCTCAACGGATTTAGATTATTGCTGTAACCGGACGAATAATTATCGAGGGAAATGACCTGCTGCCCGCCATCCAGCAACCGCTTGCAAAGATGCGCCCCGATAAACCCCGCGCCCCCCAGGACAAGAATTCTTTTCATAAATAATCAAGGATTAAGCCGTTGACGATATTCGCATACGTTAGGTGATGCGATCGCGGTTATCAACCACGAAACAGGGGATTCTATTGTTTTTGGCGGGTTTTCTATAAAGCTCCCCCGTAAAGACAGACTGCCCGATTTTTATTGCTATTTACCAGTAATTTATAGCGGAAGAGACATTTGCCATCGCCTCTTTATGCGAATGTGAGGTAAACTTTTTATTATAGGAAAATTATATATGGTTGACTCTATAACAGCGATACAATCCGCCCCGCCACCAGGCGATACGCCCGCGGCGCAGTTTTCCGCGCGGACGCATCATGCGGTTGACCCCGCTTTCCTGGCCGAAATTGTGCAGGAGGAGATAACAAGCGATTTGCTGAACATCGGTGACAGCCAGACAACCGCTCAGATAAATGCTTCCGCCAATGACGGGCTGCTTAATTTAAATACGTCCACATTCGCGCTCTTAGGCGAAACCGGCACCAGCCCCGGTAACCTCACCGCCCAGCAGATACAGGAGCTAAGTATCCTGCAGCAGGATGTTCTGGGGTTGGAAGAAGCGGCGAATGCAACCGCTACCCTTCCTTTAGCCAGCGGAGCGACCACGGTTGATTTAAGCGTGGGAGCGCAAAACATCGCTAACGGAGTCAATACCGTTGCTGTTGCTGGCGCGCTAAATTCTCTCACATCTGCGCAGCTGGGGCAAGCGGCAGCAATTCTCGGGCCGGTAGCCAATCAACCTCTGACGCCCAATCTTTTAGCACAGATTCAGAGCCAGTTAACCACGGCAGGAGCGCCCCCGCCGCAACTCAACCTGAATACGATCTTCATGGTATTGAGTTACGTGGCAACACTGCAACCCGTTTCCAACGACGCGATAAAAGCAGGTAAAATAATCAGCGCCGAGACCACGGAAAAAGCAAGCATAGCTCCCGTGTCGCGCTTGGATCGGGTCGCCGTCGAAGACAGCGCCATCCTGGCTTAGGGTGTATCCCGACCTTTGCCTCAACAGCTTTAATGGATGAAACGTATAATGCCCGATGATGATAAGAATACCTTCATCCCTGCCGCAATAAAAACGGTTTTTGCCTTACTGTTTATCATATCGGTGCTGCTAGCGTACGTCATGATCGCCTACATGCACTCGCCATCCGACAATGATCTTCAACAGGCGTCGCCCCGGATTTCGCAGAATCCGCAAGAAGCACCATCTCAGGCAACCAGCAATGAGCGGGAAATCGCGGTGGCATTCCTTGTGAGTGGCCGGATTGCACAGATGTTTTTTGCCGAGCATGATAGAGTGAAACAAGGCGATATACTGGCCGCGCTCGATAAGGCGCCATTTGAAGAAGCGCTGACGGAGGCCAGCGCCCAGCTACGCGCAGCGACAGACGCATATACTAAACCCATCCATTTTCCCGTTGACGTCTTCAATGCCATCGAGGCCGCGCGGGCTAACGTTGAAAATGCCCAGTACGCTTATGATGCGGCGCATAGGGAATTACAGAAACGTCGACGCCTCGTTATCGCCGGACAGACAGATAACGTGTATGATGACGATGTGCAGAACGAGCGCGATGCTCTGCTGAATCTAGAAAAAACGCGCCGGGAATTGTCCGAACAGGAAAATGTAGCCCTCGATAATTCGGACCGCGACATATATAAAACAGCCATGGAAACCGCGCAGTCCAATGTCGGCATTGCCGAAACCAACCTCGCCGCCACGCAATTGGTGGCTCCTGCTGACGGAATAATTATAAAGCGCGTCGGTGACATCGGCGATACCGTGTCAGCGGATACCATGGTTTATACTTTGTCATCGCCCGCAATGGCAGCGTCTGAGCACTGAATTTGCCGATTGTCGTATTAGTGGAAAAAAATTCTTATACGCTCACTAATTGGAACAGCAGCAGGAAATTGACGCACTGAAACGGTGATAGCAAAAGGTGCGATAGCAGCGTTACCTACTGGGGCTATCACAAAAGATATGACTCCGGAACAAATCACCGAAGCACTGCGCCTTGCACGGGGGTGGAATCCTTAACGGTGCAATCGGCGCAACGCGTGTTTAGTAGTACTTTTGATCCGCTCTTTATAATGGCGATCACTCGTACCCAGTTCCGGTATACGGCCATTATAATATAGCTGCCAAAGATTTTGCATAAGGTCATGGAGAAAATATAATATCTCGTCAATTTCACCAATATTGGCTTTGGAAAATAATTCCGCTTTTTCTGCTTCACTTATAGCTAAATTATGAGCGATAAGGTGACGAATAGGGCGATAGACTGCTTCAATTTTCTTCGTGAAAGGAACTAACGCTTTCTTTAACGCTCTGAGTTCCACTGTTTCAGGTTCTTTATGGTGTCAATGTATTGATCCAACCATTCTGGCTTTTCGATCCCTTTGGACTTACGTTCAGCAAGAGCCTATTTTGAAAAATATTCAGGGTATTCCAAGGTTGCTTTTAGAATTTTATGAATAGACAGCGTATCACCATCTTCATCAAATATTCTGGCTAGTACAATGAAGAAAGTCGCATGAAGGCTATATCTTTGGATAATCCAAAAATTTGGCGTTTCATTAAAATAATCTAATATAGATTTGTTTTCAGAAGCTAAATTAGCAAGCTCAATGTAAGTATAAAAGCACTCGATAGCTCTATTTACTTCGTGGCTTATAAATTCGTAATTTTTCCAATACGCAATTTCACTCATATGTAAGCCATCATGTCTACCGTTGTTCGTGAATGCCCATCCCTAACCAGCTTTCACTTGTGGGTATATTTGTGGGTACAAGCGCATATCAATTATCCAATACATTGATATTCCTATTAAATATAGGAATAATTGGTGGAGGAGGAAGGATTTGAACCTTCGAACTCCGAAGAGGGCAGATTTACAGTCTCATTTTTACCATATTGTACCATGTATCTGGATGTATCAAGCAATATCTGCTAGTATAATAATATACTGTTATTAAATAATAAATAACAATGTTTATTGCCTCCGACAGTTTCGTCATGTTTCCGATTGCCTCCGACAGCGTGGTTGCTATATGGTTGCTAATGACGTTTAGCAACCAAGGGGAATGATATGGGAAAGCGATCAGAGAAGCGCATAACCAAGACGGTGGTGGATGCACTAATACCCGGCATGACCGCATGGGATGGTGAGATTAAAGGGTTTGGTTGCCGCTGTCAGGCAAGCGGCAAATTCTATTTTCTGAAATATCGCATCGCCGGAGGCCGTCAGCGCTGGTATACTATCGGGCAACACAGCCCGGACTTGACAGCGGACAAAGCGCGTAAGAAAGCGCTATCGCTCAAAGAAGAGGTGAACGGTAAAGGTGATCCATCGGGAGACAAGCAGCAAAAACGCTACGAAAAGACAATAACGGAACTTGCTGACCGTTATCTCAATGAGCATGTGCAGTCACACAACAAGCCCAGCACTGTCGCTGAGGTGAAGCGCATCATAGAAAAACGCATTAAGCCCAGCTTAGGACAGCATAAAATCAGCGACATATCCCGCGCCGACATCAAGGCATGGCATCAGGATATGAGTGATACGCCGGTCGAAGCGAACCGGGCGTTGGCCTACTGCTCCAAAATGTTGAGCCTTGCCATGAAGGAATGGGAATTACGCGCCAACAATCCTTGCATCGGTATCAAGCGCTTTCCTGAGAAGGCGCGGGAACGGTTTTATAATGATGAGGAACTGAAGAAAATAGGTGCCGCCTTGGCAGAAATGGAACAGGCACAAAACACGATTGAGAGTTTCTTTCTGCTGGTGAGGTTACTCGCTACAACCGGCATGAGGCTGGGGGAAGCGCTGGCCTTGGAATGGGAACAAGTGGATTTGGATGAACGGGCTATCAGGCTGAAAGATGCCAAGGCGGGTGCTCGCACTGTTCCGCTCGGCACCGCTGCCGTTTCATTGCTGAATGACGCAACCAGAAACGGCAATTATGTCATACCCGGCGCTGATAAAGGCAAACCGCTTGCCTCAAGCACTGCACAAAGAATATGGGCGGATTTACGTGAAAAGGCAAAAATTCCCGACGCACGGCTGCATGATTTACGGCATACCGCCGGTACGTTCGCGGCGCTGGCTGGTGCCAATGCTTTCGTGGTACGTGATCTGCTGGGGCATAAAACGCTTGCTATGACTAATCGCTACGTTGAACGTGCCGCCGATATGGTGCGGACTACGGCGGATACCGTTTCTAATCGTGTGGCAAATGCAATGGCCGGGCGTAATTCGGCTGAAATTGTACCCATGCCAAAACACGGGGGTAAAAATAATGTTGCGTAAAAAACGCGAGTACGTTTGCGAAAACGGCACCCCTGGACGTGAGGCGACTGAAATTGATCTTACACCGCCAAAAGGTTTTTGCCTGCATAAGGAATTAATGGATAACCTTGACCTTACTGGCTGGTATGGTCAATTGGCGCATCGGCATGAACAAGATAAATTAGGTTGGGATGGTACTCCCATGTACGAATTTAGCGAATTTGGCTTATGTAAACCCCTTCTCGACCCGCAAAAAATTGACCACATGATGTGCAGAGATGAAATTGTAAGAGAGTGCAAAACGAATGTGGAGTTAGAAATAGCACAACATAATAATCGCATTGTTTTATCCATTGATCCGGCCTGCCCTGACGCCATTTTGTATAGTGAAATAATGAAGGCTATAAAAACTATAAAAGACCGCATTATCCGCAGCATCAATACTACAGCATGGACTGAGCATCGCATACTGGCGCTGTATGACCTGAAATTAATGGGGTATGATTTATCAAATGAGCGAAAACAGCTTGCCGCTTGGTTATTCCCTGAAATCCAAAAGCCAAAAGCGCGGGGTGATAAATTCGACAAGGCGAAGAAGTATCTTGATGGTGCCATTTCCTCTCTGGATATTATGAGAGCACAATCACAAGTGAAAACACCTACTTAATTTCATCGGCAATATTCTGGCCTAAAAAGTGCCGACGCAACATTTTGCCTCCCATATCATTAATTAGCTACCCTCGGGTGTAGGCTGATGTTTCAGCCAGTATCTAAATCTAGGGGGCTATTATGTCTGAGAATACCACAACGAAACGCTATGTCCGCACGAAGGAACTGGCAAAGCTGACAGGCATCGCCGAGTCCAGTTGGGAAAAAAGAAGGCTGTCCGGGGACAGTCCCCCATACCGGAAAATCTCAAAAACCGTTCTTTACGATCTTGATGAGGTCTATCAGTGGTTGGATTCCCGTAGCAGGCTGAGCACTACCGATATGGAGGTAGCATGAAAACGGGCACGCGTAAATGTGGGTGCTGCTGGCGGTATGTTCCCCAGCCGTGTTCCGCTATGGATGGTGTGGTGCCGACGCGAAGCCCTGACATGCTGACGGTTTTCAGAAACCTTGACGAGGCGCGCCATGCACTACGAACCGTGGCGCGGCTTCATCCTGAGCCAAACGCATGGACTACCCCCGGACAAGCGCCGTGTGAGAATCCAACAAACGTTATCGCTTTTTGGTTGGTCTGCGATTATCTGCACCTGAATAATCGAAAGAAGCAGGGGGAGAGCCGCCAGTCAATCTGCACACTAAGCCGTAACCTTGGAGAGTATTTTCGTTTTGATATTCCGAACGGTGCCACAATTGCCGCGCTGATTCATTCCGGGTTCAAGGTCAAAGATTATATGGTCAGAAATTTTAGGTATATCTGTTTTCCCGCAGCATGGGGGAATAGGCCACAGGCGCAGGGCTTCTGGTGTTGGCCGGATGAAGCGGTGAAAGCATGGAAAGAAATAACAAAAAGCCTACCTGCGTTTGTACCGCAGGCAGGCGCATAATAGAAAGAATTGTAACATGCAAACCAATAATATCATTCCGCAGGTATCGGCGCAAGCCGATGAATCCCTTATTCGCTTTCTAAAAACCATCCTTCCAAACGAAGGATTTAAATGCTGGGTTGAGATCACACCGAAGAAAAAAGTCATTCAGGGATTTGTAAACAACGTTGAGGAACTTACCATTAAACTGGTTGAGATAGACAGCCGGGGCAGCGATGCGTACCACGCCTGCGCCTCGTTCGCCTCGCCGCAGAACCGGCGGGCGGGGAACGTGGCATTCTTGCAATGCTTTAGAGCCGACATTGATGTAGGGGAGGGAAAGCCGTATGCTACCGTTGAGGACGCAATTCAGGCATGTGACAATTTCTGCGATGGGTGTTCGCTACCTCTACCCGGAATGATCAGGTCAGGAGGTGGCATACATGCCTATTGGACCCTCGACAGGCCCCTTACCTCCGCTGAATGGCTTCCGGTTGCTCAACGCCTTAAATTACTTATGGCTTCTCACAACTTCCATGCCGACGCAACCTGCACAGCCGACCCAGCCCGCATCCTACGACCACCGGGAACAAAAAATTATAAACTCTCGACCCCGCGCAATGTAGAGGTTGACGATTGGGAGTGCTTTGAGCCGGTAGACGCCGAGGGGTTTATTGCGGCGGTAATGGCTAAAACGCCTGTTATGTGCGCCCCTGCACCCGCATCTTTAAACGGAAATTTTACCGCTGGCATTAGCAAGGCCTTTGACGCCACAAAAGGAGTAGCTAGAGGATGCAGGGGCAGTACCCGTATCAGATACGCCGGGGAATTGGTGGCAAAAGGATTATCTTCCGATGAAATCTTAGCAAAACTACTGGCATGGGATGCCCTGTGCCAGCCCCCGGAAGGCGAGGCTGCCTGCATCCATAGCATGAAAAGCGCCTTAAGTATGCACGCTGCCAAACATCCTGTTAATGCCATTTGGCCGGAACCTTTGCCATTAACGGAAAAGCTGGCGGCTCAGCCCTATCCTCTGAACGCGCTGCCCGATACTATCCACGCCGCCGTGGACGAGGTGCAGGGATTTGTTCAAGCGCCTGTAGCAATGGTAGCATCATCGGCATTGGCAGCGGTGTCGCTGGCAGGACAAGGACGCATTGACGTTAAACGTGATGAAAAACTGACTGGACCCGTCAGTTTATTCTTTTTGACGGTAGCCGATTCCGGGGAGAGGAAATCGACGTGTGATGGTTTTTTCATGACCTCCATACGCGATTATGAAAAACTACAAGAGGAACTTGCCAAGCCAAAACGCAAGGATTATCAGGCCAAACTAAAGGTATGGGAATCAAAACGTGCAGGCTTAGGCGACGCGATCAGGAAAGCCATGAAAGCCACAAAAGACATAGGTAATGTCATAGCACTGGAAGGTCGGCTTATAGAACTTGAAAAAGAAAAACCTATGCCGCCGACGGTGCCGCGCTTGATATACAGCGACGCGACGCCGGAAGCGTTGACGAATAACCTAGCGAAAGCATGGCCGTCTGGTGGCATTGTTTCCAGTGAGGGCGGTATTGTGTTCGGCGCGCACGGCATGAATAAGGAAACCATCATGCGGAATCTGGCGACTTACAATGTTTTATGGGACGGTGGCACTTACCAGTCCGACCGTAAAACCGTGGATAGTTTTTCCCTGCATGGCGCACGCCTAACCATCGCCTTGCAGGTGCAGGAAGTCACCTTACGGAGCTTCTTTGATCGTTCACAGGGTTTAGCACGTGGCAGCGGATTCCTTGCCCGGTTCCTGATGTCATACCCTGAATCCACCCAAGGTTATCGGCCATTTATAACGGCACCGGCGAACTGGCCGCATCTGGCGGTATTTCACCGGAGAATCACGGCTATACTGGAAAAACCTTCTCTAATCATGCCTGATGGTTCATTGATGCCAACGGTCGTACCGCTATCACCCGAAGCGAAAGTATTATGGATACAGCATCATGACGTTATCGAAAAAGAATTGCGCACTGGCGGACTTCTACAGGATGTGCGCGACGTGGCATCGAAAGTCATGGACAACGCGGCGCGGCTGGCCGGATTGTTTCATGTATTTGACGGCGACGGGGCGGGCACTATCAGTGTAAAGCACATGCAGGCCGCCTGCACCATAGCCATCTGGCACCTGCACGAATCTCAGCGCTTTTTCAGGGAAATAGCTTTGCCCGTGGAGATGATGAACGCTGAGCGACTGGATCGCTGGCTGCTCAGCGTATGCAAGAAAGAAAATGTCAGCACTATAGGGCGCAGGCGTGTTCAGCAATCTGGGCCAGTTCGTGATTCAAAGGTACTGGATGCAGCCTTAAGCGAACTGGTTGACCTTAACCGTGTGCGAGTAGTTATGGACGGAAAGCGAAAGGATATACAGATCAACCCTCCCCTACTGGCAGGCTCACCATGACCGGATACTTAGGGTGCAACCTTATGGTGTCATGCTACGGCTACACTTGCTACAGTTGCTACACATGCACATTGCATCATCCACTCCGTAGCAAGTGTAGCGGCTGTAGCAGTAGCAAAGGGTGATACCATGACACGCGGCAATATGGTATGATGATACGAAGCTTTGAAAGGGTAATGCCATGAATAATGACGATGCTATACCTGACCTGCCCGCTGCCACGGAAGGCGGAAAAAAGTCATATTATATTCAGCCACAGGATGAAATTGAGGACGATTTACTTAATCAGCTGGGGGAAACATCCGTCGCTATAAAACACTGTTTCCAGCTAGGGATGAAAGAAGGCATGGGGTTTGGTGGCAAGGTAGGTTATCTCGGCCTTGCTGCAAAGTTAGGGCGTTCCTACGCGGCCTTAGTACAGGCGCTTGACCATCATCGCGGCAATGGTGTGACAAAGCAGGAAATCCTCGTGCAATATGTCAACGTCAATGGTCAGGCCGTGATCGGCAACGTATCGCCCCGGCAGGGAGGGGGGAGGCAAAAAACTGAAAATCAACCCCAGCAACAGATCAATCATGCACCACAATTCACAATGCCTAGCCCGGACACGCGACGGCAATCCATGCCAGTCGGAAGCAATGGCGAATGGTAGGTGCCGGTTGCATGGCGGCATGTCTCCCGGCGCTCCCAAGGGCAACAGGAACGCCTATAAGACAGGATTCCATACCGCCGAGGCGATAGCGGAGCGGAAGGCCATAGCGGCCCTGATTAAGAGGTCACGGGAGATGGTGCAAGAAATTGTTACCCACAATACACCCAAATAGAAGCTATCAGGGCAATCATAACGGCTAAATTAAAATTGTTACGCCATCTGCCTGATAAAAAGCCATTGTTCTTCAATGAGTCAAAGCAATTCAAAGCAAAAATGCCGACAAATACATACAAGAACCAAGCTATGGCATTGTACGTTTTGTTGGGGAGCCATTGCAGCTCTCCGTGCAATTTTCCTATGAAAAATAGCAACGCATAAAATAGCCAAAAGCCAATTTTAATCTCATTCAAATAGGGAGAATTAGCTAGGCTCAAGCCTACATCCGCATTGTGATCATTATGCTTTTCAGGGCAGAGCAGATACGCAACACCGCCCACAACCAAGGCCACTAACAATTCTGCCAACAGTAGTGAGGAATTTACAGAATCATTGGGGTCAGGAGGCGAAAATATAAAGCTATATCCAGCGGGAATATCACTCCCCCGCCATACTGTATGGAATGGAGGGAAAAGAAATATCCCCACCATACTGGTAGCAATTGCTATAAGAATTTTCTTTTGGTTATGGTGCATATTTTACTGATTTTGATAATGTTCAGGATGATTCCAATCCAACCCAGTTTCATCTTCTAACGTACCATCGGGTTGTGCGCATAGATGCCCTTTTGGGCATTGTGGAATAAATAACCACCTCCCTGTTACGCTGCCACCATTCGGGGCTGCCACTCTTATTATAGTAGGACGATCTTTCCCCTCTTTTACGTCTTTATCCTCGTCCGCATAAAATTTCTTTTCGTATTCGAGTTCTTTTGCCAGCCTATCGGCTTCCCATTTTTCCTGTGCAGCCTTTTCCGCTACCGGGTCATGCACGATAGGATTCTGCGAGCGCCAAAAAAGTACACCTATAAAAATGAGACAGCCAATAATCATAAATCGCCGTTCTCGGCGTTCATAATCACTCATAAAGAATACGTTGCATATAATCTCCCCGCTAAATTACCACCAGCGTCCATGCTGGTGGCAGGGGAGCGACTGTCTTGTTCGTCAAGAGAAAAGTATGGCATTGGCAATACTCTTGAAGATGGC
>Ga0302281_10002273_pt1 | contig 13672 bp, 27 predicted proteins | sample III_Fen_E1_2_FD_198762 | JGI IMG/M metagenome (GOLD analysis project Ga0302281, IMG submission 198762) | Peat permafrost microbial communities from Stordalen Mire near Abisko, Sweden - III_Fen_E1_2 | ecosystem: Environmental > Terrestrial > Soil > Wetlands > Permafrost | place: Sweden: Abisko...
TTCCATGAGTGTTTCCTACGGTGTCGAATTGTGGTGGTGGTACCAACCCGTCTCCTACCCGCATGCTGAAGGGGTCGAAGCCTCCGTTCTTTTGAATGGAGTGGATGATCGTGTAGGCGTTGAGGTGAAACATCCTGAACTTCTCCGCTACCATTCGGTCCGCGTCCCATATGTTATTCTGGGCAAACAGGGTGTCGAGAAACATCTTGGTCAGGGGAGGATTGCGCTCCCATTTACTTAGGAATGTCCCGCGATTCCCCAATCCAGCCAGACCCCAGAGTTTAATTGATAGCGAGTCAGGGTCCTTCAACGGCAAGGACCCAACAACAACTCGATGATTGTCGTGCTCAATCGATTCAAGCACGTTCACCTGATACATGGGGTCTATCGTGGAAGTATGAGGTACCTGCAGGTTGAACCAGAACATCCCCAGGGTGATTTCCTGGGCGTCAGGGTTACCGGCATAGGACGTTCCCTCCTCGTACGGCTGACGAGCTTCCAGGTGGCAAAGAACCCCATCCTCCACTCGCCCGTAATTGTGTGCTAACGACAACTCGCGGAGAGTACGGTTGTTGTTTTCGTTGTAGTTGATCGGGATAAACCCGTGCTCCCTGAGGAGCGCGTCAGCTTCGGAGGTCTTCATTGAGTATGATTTCGAGTTTATCCTGATGGACGAATTCCGGGAGGTGCTCCCCCACCAGGATCATGTTGGCACTGGGTTTGATATCCTGAATGGTTCTGATCTTGCTAGCTTGAACCAGGACGTCAGGACCAAGTCGTCGTGAGTGGAGTCTCCGGACGTAATCCCACATATCCGGGGCGTCCTCACCGGTACGAGGGTTGCGGGCATTGACGACGTAGACATGGTCAGGGCTCCCATACCGGACATCGAACTAGGTAGCTCCATCCATGCAACACCAGGCTCAAACTTCTGCTGCCACGCGGGGTCGTGGCAGAGCGCATAGCTGGCCCCCAACCGTAGAGCTTGATGGATTCCGTAGGGGGTCAGGTTAAGCCCCTTAGCCAGAATGGGCTTACCAACAGCTTGACACCTGTCGTAAGCATACTCGATGTTCTCCATCTTACCTCCCCACAGGGGATCGACGTGGATCGAGATAACGTCCCCGTACTGGAGAGCGAGATCAAACAGGTATTGCCAACTATGGGGAGACTTGAACCCGAATGGGCTCATGGTCTTAACCTCGGCAATGAGGCCGACTTCTTTGTTTTTGAATACGGATTGTGGGATTTTGAGCATGGGATAAAAATGGGTTAGGTTATAGGCGAATTCCTATAACCTACTATACCGCAATCACGTGAGTAATTGCGGCGGGGGATCATCCGGAACCTCAATAGGCTCACCGAGACAATTCTGGTAGATAATCTCATTAATGGACACTTCACGGACTCGCACCTTGTCATACCAAGTCCAAGAGAAAATCCACCACCGCCAGGTCCTCCTAACAATCCGGCACATCCAGTATTCGTCGTACCATCCGACGTAACCGTAGTGCTGGACCCGATGGCAAGTAATGCACCAAATATGTTTCTTTGGGTCAACTGGTTCCCAGAAGTAGGCCTTACTCATATGTCGGCTTTTTGGAATGCCGCTTGGACTTCCTCGAACTTCCGTTCAGGGGCGTCGTTCCAAGCTGCGATTTCACCTGATATGTCATCTAAACCCGCAGCCTGGCGAAGTTTGGATTTTAACGCATCGTATTTTTCAATGTCACGATGCATCGATTCTCCCATAGCCACTTCTATCCAACCCAGCGCACAATGGGCATTAACCCCAATACCATCAGGCCCAATAACTGTATCGTGGAATTCCCCTTTAATCCAGGTCGCAGGGGTCATCTGTTCATAGACTTTGCTCATGAGTTGGTCTGTAGTTGTTTAATTGAACTCCACTCTCGGTAGGTAGGACTCCAAATGTGAGTGATGTTAGCGATTGCGTTAGTGGTGACCTGTCCAGAACGAGTTAGCTTGTCAGGGTTTCGTTCACGGTAATGACACTGGAGTTGCCAACCCGTTACTGTGTTTTGTTTATCATGAATCGTTTCGACTTCCCGAATCCCCCGATCCCTGCACCCCTTGAACTTCACCCACATTCCTACCTTTAGGAGTGTTTTTACGAATGCCACTCGGGCAGGCTCCGCAGCCTGCTCTTTCTTTTTCTTGGCTTCTGCCGCTGCCCGTTCTATCTTCCAACGAGTTTCACGGGCCGGAGTTTCCTCCGTGTATTTCTGTTGTCGTAGGGGCTTGATCAATACTTCCAGCTCACCCAGTTCATCATAGGTAAGCTTTCGAAGCTCCTGCAGTATGGTGTATACTGCAGGAGTCATAGGTTTTGTGCGTCCAAATCCCATATTAGTCCTTATACGGATCAACCGTACCGGCACCCGCCATTGCGACGCCAATCGGCCTCAGGGTGTGGACAACCCCAATGGTCCCCTGGTGGGCGGCTAGGACCTCGGGGAGCCTCCGGTAAGCCTGAGGAGCTTCATCAACATCTCCACCGACAACGTGTACTGCTTTGTCGTGGAGCCATTTCTGCATGTCGTCGTGACGTACGAGTCCCACGCCTCGTATTTTCTTGCCATCAACTTTCGTAAACTTTCCCTTCGCCGCAGTTCGAGACATGATTCGACCAGCTCCGTGTACAGTGCTGTAGAGCGCATCACGAGACTTATCGGAATCAACGCCCCGGATAATAACAGCATCGTCACCCATCGACCCCCCGACGAAGCTAAGTTGTTCGGGAAAAGCTGGCGTAGCTCCCTTGCGTACCACCCAATAATCTTCATCCAGGTGACGCTCCTTCCAGGCGTAGTTGTGGTGATTGTGAATCTCGGTCAAGATGGTGGCACCCAGAATCTTCTGGGCAACAAGTCGGGCCACATACTCCCGGCCCGCATAGGCGTACTCACCTGCCAGCATCATCCCGGCAAGGTAGTCTTGACCCAGTTCTGTATGTTCCCCGACTGTGCAGGGCGCAACATCCATTCCATCTTTTCCTCCAGCGGCTTTGAGAAAATGCGTCGCGGTCTTGTGCCCGAGCCCACGTGAACCAAAGTGCACGCCAACCCATACCTTGCGGTTCTCGTCGATGAATATGTCACAGAAATGATTCCCCGATCCCACAGTGCCGAGTTGATCCTGAGCCAGCTTACGCCAGCTCTTCCAGGGCTCCCGGTTCCACAGGTCCAGCGCAAACAAGTGATGGTCAGTGGGGGTATCGTTAACCCTTCCGACCCCGAAGGAGATTTGGCTGACGACATCCTGCATGATCCGGGCGATGTTTTTCTGTACATCGTCGGGATCAGCATCGGTCATCAGCGCCAGGTTACCACAACCGATATCGAACCCGACTCCGGAGATCGATATATGGTCACGATAGGCGACCACTCCGCCGATGGGCTGCGCGTAACCCTTATGACCGTCAGCACACAACACAGCATGACTACCGCCAGCGTCAAGACAAGTTCGAATTTGTTGAAGAGTTCCTTCATCATGGGTTCCGAATATAGTTAGCATAGTATTTCTTTTTCTCTTCTGCTTCGTAGATATCCAGGTCGTCTTCCATAACGACCACAGAATCCTCGTTACCAAACCGCACGTGATAATCAGGAGGGCCACTCGACCCCACCTTGGTTCCTGCATAGATTGTGCCGATACATCCTCTGAACCGATCCAGATACTTGCCGGATTTGATCCATACTTGTGCACCGATCTGAAACTTATCGCTCATATCGCGCAGTGACTTATTGACTTCTCGAATTGCTTTGTCGATTGGAGCCAGGAAGGTCTTTTCAAACTCTGGACGGTCCTCCAGAGCCATGCGATCAAAGATTTCCGACAACCGTGATATTTCTCGCTCAGCTGTAGGGATCAGCTTCCTGGCGTTCAAGTATACGAATCGCCTGTCTAGGCGATGCCGTGTCTGATCGAGGTAACCCTCAAGCTCAGTCTTCATGACTTTCCGAATTTGAGGGCGTCGTCCTTGATCTTCATCTGAGCAACGCTACCGGGTGTCATCTGCTCCAGAGCTGACCGGAGCACGGAAGCTTCGGTGGGGCCTTCAGTTTCAGGTTCATTTCGATCAGGTTCCTCCAATCTAGAAGCCGACGCAGCGTCCAACCGAGCCTGGAGGTTAGCAACGTTTTGGGTAGCTTCGCTGTGTTGGTCCCGCAGGATCGCGTACGCCTGGTCCATGGAGTCCAGCTGGTTCTGGAGGACTTCCTTACCTTCCCGGTACCCCTCTGCATAGGCGGCGTGGTTGATCCAGGCGTCCTTCTCGTCGGGCTTATACCCCAACGCTTCCTTCTTGCCTGCAGTGACGCCGTTCCCGTAGGCGTTGCCGTTGTTGTCCAGGTAACGTTCCTCAACGTGCTCCAACGCTGCCTGCATGGCTGCGATGAGTTCGTATTTGCCATGCCAGCCGTTCACCAGCACTCCTGCCACCACTTCCCAGGTCCATGGCTTTTCATAACCTTTCAGTTGGAACAGACCTTGTTTGTGGACGAGTCCCTCGCCTGCGCCAAGTTCTTTGGCACGGGCCACAATCTTATCAATGTCGGGTTGCTGAATCTTAAGCATATATTGTATTATACCGCAACAGGCTCTTCGTTCTCGACAGGGGCCTGGGTGGGTTTGAGTTCATCCAGGACACTACGACCAGTCAGGATCATAATGTCGAAGAATCCTGTTCCTTCGTTGTAGCCAAACATGGCCAGTGTGTCGATGGCACCTACCAGGTAGGCTACCTCTGCTCTCCTGAATTGACGGGTCTTGGGACCGCACTCCAGTTCCTTGGACCGATTGCGCCAGTTCTCGACAACTTTCAGGCGCTGTTCTAGGGTGATTTTCACGGTCGTATATCGAGTTTGAGACGTGGCACGAATGGGATCGCGTTCGGGACATCCAGCGCTATGTCGGCATGCTTGACCCCTACGTGGTTTCCGATTGCCACGTATACGCTGTAGGGCATCTTGAACTGTTTCTTCACCTCGTCGTACTCAATCTCGGCGAGGTTCCTGAGAAACGTGGGTGGGGTGGGGTTCTGGGTGAGTGGACTCAATGATAAGGTCAGCGGGAGGGGGCTTCTGGTGCTCCTCGGCCAAGATGTCAATCTTCATGGTAGGTCCTGGTCTTCTTCTTTACCGGGCTCCGTTACCATGAATGGGAACCAACCCTCGGGAATTTTACCTGTCTTGAGCATATCGGAAGAGAGGTCGGTCTTGTTCTCGTAGCTGTAGAAATATCCTCCTACGGCCAGGCACTCAAGATAGTGGTCCTTGAACTGCATCAGGGTTCCCTCTATCGTGAGAGTACTGACTCGTCCCCCAGAACCTGCCGTTATGTCGGTATTGACCACTGCGGCTGGGCAACTTCCTGGGTAGGAAATCCAGATCGTTTTGGAGAAGTCCAACTCGTCCCACCGGGTAGGACGCTTGACCGGGAGCGGGGGAGTTACTCTCAAGATACCCTTGGTCCTGACGATGGCCAATGCAGTCAGGCCATTACCGGTGTAGTTGCGCCATGTGGGGTTGGCATCGTGAGGGTACTGCCACTGAATCGGGGTACCGTTTGAATAAAATGCCGCCAGGGCGTTGACTGTCGCTGATTCTTCTGAGTTAAGTTTCTTAGGTTCTTGTGTTGGCATGGATGATTTGTTTGGCGCATTCGAAGGGAGTCTTTCCGTCCCCGAATGCTTGGGTTACCTGCTGCATGGACATATGACAATTGGGGGCATCGCGCTTGAGGATATTGACTACCTTGTCGGAATAGTCCATCACTTCCTTGACGACGGAGGCCCAGGTTGGGTTTCCTTTGCTCAATTCTTCCTCCAGTACCCACTTCTGTTGCAGTTGATCCCAATATCTGGCGGGGGTAGACCAGATCAAGTACATCTTGTCGTGAGGGTCCTGCGACCGAAGTTTATGGGACATGATCCCACCGGCAGATAATTGCGCCAATACATGCACCCACTCCAAAGAATCCCAGTATGGCGGCGAAGAATCCTGTCACAGACGCCCCACTAGGTGTGATACCCCAAACCGAAGGATTGTAGACGAATTCCATTATCAACCATTCCTCCAGCACCACGTAAGCCAGGAGGGCTACGACTCTTGCGTTGTTCCATTTCATAGTCACTCCTTGTCCTTGATAAAGGCCATAATGCGGTCATGACCAACTTTGGCTCGCTCACGTCCTGTTGTGGCCATATCGTATCGAATCCGGAACTCGTGGGGCCAATGACGAGAATAACCGCATAGGGACTCGGCCTGCTGTTGGGTGATACGCAGGCTGGATTTCGCGGTACGCCACATCTCCCGAAAAGTAGGTCTTGTTGGAAAACCATCTCCCTCTCTGCGTGCCTCCTTCAGAGCTTGTTCCCACAGCGCAGGACGTTTTAGTTTAACTACATGACCCGCGATACAGCACTTGGTACCACAGAGTTCGTTTTGGTCATAGTGACGAGAATCAGTCACAATGAGCCGGGCCACCTTCCTGAGTAAAGACTTGTTCGGCCCTGGATTCTTCTTTGTTTTCGTGGTTGGTTTCTTCGTAGACATTTCGTTTAGTTGGATCGGTTGAAACGCTCCACCCAAACAAGGTGGAGCACTTGTCGCATTGACCATCACTGATATGATGAGCTTCGCCATAACCCGCCACTACATGACGGATCAATCCACCGCAGGGGCACTCAAACCCGGTAAAGTCATTCCCTACACGCCATTCGACGTGGAAGCCTTTGACCGGGATAGCCTGCATGCAGCTATTGTGGCTTAGTTGCTGTGTATTGCAATATCAGAGTATCGAGCTGGTCCCGGAATGCGCAGAACTCACAATGGTAAGGTGGCTCAAGGGGTTGTCCCCCGTCACATAGTCCAGGCTGGCACTCGCACTTACCACGAGTCATCATTTGAACTACAGGAGAACCAATGTACAGCTCGACCGCGCAGGAAAGCTGCTCCAACTTGGGGCAGTTAACTGGCAATTTATCCTGGGTATGTTTCTTGTGAAGTTCCAGAACCTCAAGGGTTTCCTCCTCCACCGGTGACCCGACGTAGTATTCATGCTCGTTGGAGGTCGCGATGTCATGATGGTTTTTTAACGTCTCGGCCAGACGTTGCCCGAGGGTCCTGAGCTGTCGAGCATCCTCGGTCTTCTCCTTCTTGAGTTTCTCGATCTCGTGTTCCTGGGCTCGTACAATACGAGCCAACCCTTCACTGATCGCTATTTCATTTTGATCGTTCATCTAGGTGTCGTTTGTAGGCATCCAGAGCCTTTTGTTTAATTGCCTGTGCTGCCAGGCCGGGAGCCGTGCAAAGCTGCAGTGCATGGTGGAGCTGGCCAGCCAGCCGGTCCGCTTTTCCCAGTTTTTCCGCAGCCATGACTCGTTGGGCTTGTGCCCTGACCTCCTGGAGGGTAGCGGGAGGCTGCCGCTGGCGTGCCAGTCGGAGTTCAATGGAGGCTTGCTCCGAGGCGTCGTTGACCACCATGGTAGTGGCTTCCCAAGGGCTTCCAGGTAGTAGAAGGAGTTTGTCCATTATCGTCTGTTCCTTTTACGAGATTGTCGTTGTTGTTTGCGTTTGATCCGTTTTTGGCGAGCGTCATGGCAGCCCGAGGACCTTAGAGTGAGCTGCCACGGAAACGCTACGGTATCGGTCCACCATCCACCTGTTCCAGCCACAACCTGGTTACCGACCACGGCTAGGCCTCATTTTTGCGATGAACGCATCGATGTTATCAGCCACGGCTTCCTTGGTGACAGTCTTGGTCAACCGTCGTCCTCCGTACTGTTTCGGTTTCTGATTATTACGGTCAAACGCAACACCGTCTCCCGATGGTAGGAAAAGGTGTTTGGTTTGTTTCAGGTCAAGACCAAGGAACTCAGCGGCGTGACCGATCACATTCACCTCCTTTTTACCGTGCATCCTGGGAAAACCTTTGTCAAAACCTCGTTCGATAAAATGAAAGTTCTTAGGGAATATGAACGGGAATTCCCCGATAGCGCATCCCATTGTACCGCATGATTTCTCGAAGTCGTTGAACGTGGCGTCGTCGTCTTTATTATCAGAGTTGAAAACCCCGAAATTGAACTTTTGGTGTCCGAGTTTACCGACCCGAAGGTGCTTGCTGATTTTCTCTAAACGTTTGAATTGTATGGCCATAGTTAAAAAAGTAAATACCTATACGTGATATTATACCACGTACAAGTATTTATTTGTGTTGGGGGTTAATGGTTGCTGGAACAGTATGCCAGCGTCATGAGAATTACTACCGCACCTGTCCACTTTAAGACCGTCCACCCGGTGATAGGGCGACAACCTTCCTGATTAGACTCCATTTCCTCTTCGACCTCGTCAGCACGAAAACCCCGCACGATTGACACGAACGGGCTAGCGGTCTTGACACAGCTAGCGTAATCGCGCAGAAAGGCATCCTTCTCAGGTTTAGACGCGAAGAAAATGAACACCCCATTTTCGGAATCTCCGTTGATCCCGAATGTCATGTAAGAATGGCATGTGTCATGCTGGTTGTTCCCCATACAATCCTCACTGGTACGAGGATACCGGACGAGATTTTTCTCCTGCCAGTCACGCCAATTTTCGAAGTTGGCACAAGGCTCACTCAACCAGTTGCTATTTAGCTCCACCACATGAGTGAGCCCCTTCCCGTCTGCCATCTTGATCCAATCCAAGGTATCCTTATCGAGGTACCCGTCATAGAGTAGCGTGCTCATGGTTGTGTCAATAAAAACACTAATATGCCGTGCACAACCACGGCAATCAAGCCAACAATCAACACTGGGGCTATGATGTGACCATAATAATGACAGGCCCACAAAACACCGTAAATCATGACACAAAGACAGATCAAGACCATAACCGCCAAAATGAGTGAACTAAACCATATCAGCATTTCTTCTCCTTTTCAAACAGTGCCCAACAAGTTTTCACGACCGACTGACGGAAGCTCAGCAAGAGATGCTCCCATTTATAAGTCCAGATGTTGATCTGGACTTCCACGACTTCGTTCTTGAGCCACAGAACCTTACACTTACGATTTCCTTGCCGACGAGCCAAGTTCCCGATCCAGATCATATCCTTTTGGTCATCCGTCAGCCCGAATCCCCCTTGGCCTGGGGGAGGGCTATAACCAAACATGGCATTCACAATCGCAGCTGTAACCTCATGGTCCTGCTGCTTGTAAGGAAGAGCACTTTGCTCTGCAAGCAACGCCACCGCGAATGAACTCATCGTTAGTAACCTCTTGCAACAAGTTCCTGATCGGAGATTTTTTCGAGTTTGTAGTAGTCGTTGTAGTGGAAGTCTAGGAGTTCGTCGAGGGTTTTCCACATGCGGTCAATTTTGATACACATAATGGGGGCCAGATTGTGCTTGCAGCCCCTGAGAATTTCACGGAAGTTCTGGTGCTCTTCCTGATACATGGCCCATTTGCCCGCCCGGCGAACATTGGCGATCCGGTCAGCCAATTTGAGGACAACGGCCCTCCAGTCACTGGCAATGATCGGATAGGACTTGAACTTACGGGCCTTCCGGTTATCGCCAGGTTCGTCTGTGACGAGCAGCGCGAGACAGACAGCGTGATGGTCCACCCCGAGGCTCAGGACATATCCTGGAGTGATCCGGGTGTCCTCAAACACGTCGTGCAGCTCTGCGGCGATCTGGAGCTGGTCTTCAACGAATCCAAACTCCCGCAAGACTGCCTGGACCTCATCGAGGTGTACCGTGTAGGGCTCACCTCCATAGGTGCATCCCAGGAACCACTTACTGGTTAGTTTTCTTAATTGTTCTAGTTCCATATTGTTAGATTATTTCTGCTGACGGTATTGTCCTGAAATCAATTGTACTCTCCGTACAATCCGGACACGGCGCAGTACGTGGCCCCCTGATACCAGGGATTTCGTCGTAGACTACCATCTTCTGATCCAGGCAGGTTCGGCAGAACTCATTGTTGAGCACCCGTCTCGCCATCCTACAGGCCTCACCGATTTTCTCAATCAGTTGAACTGGAGGGGCATGGTCGCATACATCGACGAAGCGTTGCAGGGCGGCGTTTAGGATGAAGTTCTTCTCGGTTACGCTGGCTAGATTGAGCTGCTGCTCCGCAATCATGGTGGCCATCGAGTTGTTGGCGACGGTGTTGCGTTCCTGGATTTCCTTCTCGACTGCTTCGTTGATGATCCGACATGCGGCCACCAGGTTGTCCGCATAGTCCAGAGGCTCAGTTGTTGCACTCCTTCGAATCTTCTGAACCTCTAACCCATACTTCCACAACAGTTCATTTTCTTCGTCGCTCATTAGGGTTGATTAGTTGGTTCATTGTTCCAGTAGAAGGTTGATTTACCGTTAGGAGAGACGGCCCAATGGGCATAGCCATGTTGGACCGCCAAGGCCTCTGTCTGGATGTTTCCGTCACCTTCGCCGTTTAATTCACCCAGGATACCTCCCAGAATCATCCCACCGATAACTAGAATAACAGTCAGACAGCCCTCGGCGTCAGGATTTGGTTTAGGGGTTAATTTTGATTGCTCGGCCATAGAATGATTTGGTTTCTTCGTATTCGTTCAAGTGTGTGCTGGACAACAGCTTCACACGCTATCTGGATGGCTTCCATCTCAACTTCGTCAGACCAGAGACCATGCCCATCTGGCATGGGGGTGACAGGGTGAAAATAATTCCACCTTGCCTCCGCCCATACCCTGGCGGGCGATTTGCCCGTGTCCATGCTAGCGTGTTTTGGCTGTGACGAGGTCAACAGCATCGCCAAACGTCTTAACCTTCTCGCCTTCTTCGTCGGTGATCTCGACGTTGAACTCTTCCTCGACGGCCATCACGAGTTCGACTTGATCGAGGGAATCGGCTCCCAAGTCCTCCCACAACTTGCTGGAGCGGTTTAGTGAGGCGATCTGATCTTCTCCCAGGAAAAGGTGTTCAACCGCAATGCTTTTCAGCTTTTCTTCGACTGTAGGTTCAGGGGGATTGGATGACATTGTTATTTCTTGGATGACCCTATGTAGGACTTCTTGTCCACATATAGGGAATGTTGGAACTCGCCGAGTGCCGGGGACCACGCGATCCCTCCCGACAACCCGACATTGCGCATAATACAGACATGATCACCGAGGCGAAACTGGTCTCCGACCGATAATCTGACCTCGGGGATACGACTAAGGCTTTTGGTGATTGTCATGTTAGCGACGTACGTAGGAAGAGCAGTAGCGAGCCAGAATGGCTTCCACCAGGAAGTCAGGTAGCTCACCCGTCTCGACCATCTGGGTAGACTGGGACAAAATACGGTCGAGTTTGGTCCTGGTCTCTGTGTACTGTTGCTTCAACCGCTCGTTGGAAACGTGGAGATCAGCTCTCTCCAACCCTATGGAGTTACTATCATCCCACAACTGGCTGTACTGGGCCTTGAGGGCATTGTGCTCTCCCTGGAGTTCATTGGTGTAGCGTTGAAGCTCCGCCAGTTCGTTGGCGAGCTGTTCGCGTTGGTTGATCGCGGTATCGCGTTCGTCCGACACCCGGTTGTATTCTTCGGTCGAGACAGTGTTGTCAACTAGGCGGTTGTACTCCTCAGTCGGGGTGGAGGTCTGGACCAGGTTCTGGTACTGGGTGTGCCAGTGAACCGCTTCCAGATGCCACTTCAGGGCTACCAGGGTAGCACGCAGTTGCTCACGCTTGAGACGATGGGTGCTCTTGTTGATGGCAGTCAATCGTTCATCAGTTTTGGTCAACAGCTCCAAGGTTTGGGTCTGCTGCTTGGCAGTTCGTTCCTTTTCTTCTTCCAACTGGGTGATCCGTTCAATCGCCTCCCGGAGGGCAAATCCACCCTCCACGACCACGAGGCACTTAGGATTTTCCTGCAGTTCGTTGACCAGGGCATTCAGGCGGTTGACCTCGTCGCTGAGGACGTGGATGGTCTCACAGTGGCCCTTCACCTGGGCACGGAGCTTGTCCCGCACTACGCGAAGGTTGGCGCTGAACCGGTTCTGTAGCACGAAGTGGTCCTGGTAGACCTTCTGTTTCTTGGCAGCCAGGTTGAGGGCGTCGGATGACGCAATCAAGGCTTCGCTGGCCTCCTCGATGGATGCCTCGATGGCCTTGATGATGCGGTTGTGGGTAAACTGAATCTCACCGTCCATGAACAACTGGGATCGAAGGAAGTGAGGGCCGTAACGTTCGTAGATGTCTTGGGCGGCGGCGAAGGCTATTGGGTTAATCATTATCGGGGTCTTGTGTACTACAGTTGGGGCAGCTGTGACCCACCGCAACGGATGAGCAACAGCGAGGACAGGCACGAACCTGTGGTGAAGTGGGGACGGGGGAGATACGATACCGGCGATTCTTGCGAGACTTGTTAGATGGCATAACAGATGAGGTTGACTTGCTTACCAAAGCGCTCGACCACACGGTCGATCATGACAACTTTGATGTGGTGGTGACAGAGACGGTAAGGAGACTTTCTGGTCATCCTGGCGTGCAGATTCCAGTACCAGGATTGCTCACGGTAGCAACCCGGTACACGACACAGATCAAGCCGCCGCTTGAACCAGTGCTTGAGACGATTTTTGAGGTTGAGCATCGGGTTTCTTTTCCCCCACCATGCAGTAGAGAAACAATTCCATGTAATAGGCGCTGACATCCAGGTAGACACGAACCGGTTCGACCAACACCATGTTGCGGGAACGTTCCTGGTGGTGACGCAAGATTTCTGCCCCCAGGTTCTCGACATATTGATCCAGGAGTGCTGCGCGGATATCCACCGCCATCTCGGGAGTCTCGTAGTTGATGATCCCTGGGTAGGTACCGCTGTAGAGGATTTGATCAATGTCACAACGGAGCTTATCGGTTATGATCCTGACTGCTGATTTTTTAACTATCTGGGTCGGTCCATAGATACGGCGATCCATGTCACGAGCCTGAAAGAACCTTGAGATTCCTTCATCGGCGTACATTTGAAACGAGACCTTGATCCCATTTACGTTTCCATCCTTGAGGGTCGTGAGAGTATCACGGTTAAGTTTTGTCCAGTCTTGCTTCATTGCTTCTAATTTGGGTGGTGGTCCGAGACGTTCTGCAGCCAGCAGGAATCCCAGAACCGTTTCGTCAGTGGGGGAATTATCGATGTAGACCCAACCTGTCTTGTCATTAAGCCACGTACGGATGATGAAACCTCCCTTGGGGTATTCACCACCTACGTAGGGTTCACCAGTGTTGGTCACCCGATACAGGCGACCATTAGGTAGTTTGTAGTCGCCTTCGATCATAAAACAATTCAAGTTATTATACCACTTTGCAGTGGAGAATTCCCCTAGGGGTTAAAAATTATCCCGCAGGGGCGGCAGGTCACCCCACCGCCCCACAGGACCACTAGAAGCTGTAGCGAACACCGACTTCCAGATCATGCTGGAAGATCGCAGTAGGGGCTAGTGCGACAATGCACTGGTATTGCTCAAAGATTGCCCAATGCTGGGCCACCTGTTCCTGCAGCCCGAATTCACCATCGACAGCCGGATGCAGTCCGGTCTCAACTCCGCTGGTGTATTCAAAGCCACCACCGACTCCAATGTAGGGAGTCACGATAGTGGAGTTCCGGAACCCCAGAGTACCGTTCACTAGACCGGCCCAGCCGT
>Ga0302281_10002278_pt1 | contig 13658 bp, 10 predicted proteins | sample III_Fen_E1_2_FD_198762 | JGI IMG/M metagenome (GOLD analysis project Ga0302281, IMG submission 198762) | Peat permafrost microbial communities from Stordalen Mire near Abisko, Sweden - III_Fen_E1_2 | ecosystem: Environmental > Terrestrial > Soil > Wetlands > Permafrost | place: Sweden: Abisko...
GCGAGTTCAATGGCGCCCAGCCTCCCGAACTTTTGTGTATGGCGATGGTGCGGGGACGATTCTGCGAAGTGGCCGGACTTAAGCGCAATTTGGATCCATTCGGACAATACCTGCTGGGACTGCTGAGTCTGCTGCCGGCTATGCAGGGCCAGCCGATGATCGACGTGGCCCCGGCGCTGCCGCTCGACGCGGGAATCCGCGATGCGCTTCTGGGAAAGAAAAACCCGGAGCGCGTGCTGCTGGGATGGCTTGAGAACTGCGAGCGCGGCGACTGGGCCGGATGCAATGTTGCGGCCCAAACCGATAACTTGAACCAGCAAGAGCTGGCGAAGGTCTATGTGGATGCTGTGGCATGGACTGAGGCGGCACTGCATTCGCCCGCCTAGAGCCTGTTATTGACTGTGGGGTGGGCAGTGCGCTGCAAGAGAAAATTTGGCTTGCGACGGCGTGACGACCAAGCCGAGCCCGAAGGCTGTTACGGGCCCAATTTCCGGGGCAAGAATGATGCATGGCCGATCAGAGAGCGGAGTGGAGCGCGGTCTCAGCCCAGGATACAGCGTCGGCATAGCACTGCATTAGCTTTTCCTGGCTCAGGCCACTGGCTTCCATCATCAGATCGCAAGTTGTCCAATCGCCACGCTCATGCGATTCCAGCCAGGTAAGCAGCCTGCGATCCGGGTTCGCTCTTCCCTGCAGTGCCTCACAAATCTCACTTCGCAAGGGCAGCGACGGCGTGATGTCTTCCATTGAGAGACCCAGCATCGCCGGCAGCAGGCTCAGCATGCCCAGCAGATACTGTTCCGCCGCATCCAATTTGCAATTGCCTGCAGCCGATTCGCAAAAGCAAGCTCTCATCAATGCCATGCGCAGAATCTCCGTTGGTCGACCTCCGTTCATTTCGCTGAGCACCGCCAGCGAGATGACGCGGCGAAGCGTATCGTCGCCCAGGATGAGCATCGCGGAATCGATGGAGCGCAACTCCTGATGGGAAGCGTAAAGCGCGGAGTTCACCAGCCGAAGCAGCCGGTAGGTCAGTGAGGCGTCGCGCATGACCAACTTGCCCAACTTGCGCACTTCAATCGGATCGCGATACAGTTCCCGCACGATCTCAAAATGAAAGAGCCGGTTGGCGGGCATCTTGCGATTCCTCACCAGGACCGGATGGCAGATATAGTTCCCCTGGAACAGCGTGAAGCCTCTCGCGCGCGCTTGCTTGTAATCCTCCTGCGTCTCTACCCTTTGGGCGACTCTCGCAATCGAATCGCATTTCAGCCGCCGCAAGTGCTCTTGCTCTTCAGCGCCCATCCGGTTGAAATCCACTCGGATATAGTCGGCTAACCGGAGTAGCGGCTCCAAATTCGCATTCCACGTGAAATCGTCCAGCGCCAGCCGGAACCCGCGCCCCTTGAGTTCACGGCAGGCGTCAAGCACCTTTGGAGCCGTTGCCAGGCTCGCGGGTATTCCCAGAACCGTCTCCTTGGGCGACAACACACACACCAACCGTTCGGTGAGCGCCTCACTGCTGCAACTCACAAATGCCGGTAACCCATTCGTAAACCGTTCGAGCCCGAATATCACCACATTGTCGAGCATGATTTGTGCGGCCAAATCGCCGTCCCCTCGGGAAACGGCCAAAGGGCCGCTCCGGAACAGCAATTCATATCCTTGCACCCGTCCCTCCAGGTTCAGGATCGGTTGGCGCGCAACGTAGCGCATATCGCCTGCCCACTTCTGCGGAGCGATCTCAGGCCCTTTTGCCGGTTCAATTTGCATTGCCACGGTGTCCATCTGGAGAACCTATCGGCGGGTGCCCGCTTCTGTTGAATGGATTCCGGGCTTATTCCGCAGACCAGTTCGCATCAATGCGGAGACGAAGCCAAGTATTCAATTGAAAACCTTGCGGTTCAGAGCCGCAACTTGATACGACCATCCCCGGATCCCGACGGTAACTCAGCGCTGCGCGAGAAGAGCTGACTTGATTACAAGCATCCTGCACCTCGCAGTGCCCATTGTTCTGCATTCCCAAGCTAGCAAATTCCGTTGGCGTTAAGATGACTAGAATACTTTTTATCTGTACCTTGAATGTGGTTGGTCAGCCAGTCTCTTAGAAAATCCAGCGTCTCGATTGAGAGCGCACTCTCGCCGCTCTTATACCTTGATTGCAACGCCTCCGCCTGCTTCACCAGATCCGCGTGTTCTTTCTTGTGTTCAACGGCAGGATATCCAGTCTTGGTAAAGAACTCTTCTTCGCGGGCAAAATGGAATTTGGTGTAGCTGACCAAGTCATCAAGAACTTTCCCGACCACATCCTTGCCCTTCCCGCTCTTCATCCCTTCATGCAGGCCATTCAGCATATCAATCAGTTTCTTGTGGTCGTCATCCGACGCTTTTACGTCCACACTTAGGTTATCGCTCCAATCAAAAAACGCCATTTAAGTTTTTCCTCCCTGGCAGGCCCGCGATCATGCAGGCGGCTGCAGTCCTATCGGCCTTTTGCGCTCTTTGTTCAATCACTCGATCGCAAAACAGCGTTTTGGGGATCGCGTCAAGGCCACGCCATCCATTTAAGGCATTTGCGCGTACTGGCTAGGTTTGAAGCTAAGGAAGAGCGGGTATCGTCTGCCCAAGAATCCAAGACAAGATCGGAACTCAAACCGTTTCGGAACAGTTCCAAGCTATAGCGACCGGCCATCTGCTTCAAATTGCCCCTCCGGCTATATCTGGATGCTCACCGGCCAAGTCTTCCAGATGTCGGCACAATAATCCCGGATCGAGCGGTCTGAGGAGAATTTGCCAATCCGTGCCACGTTCAGGATGGACATGCGGGTCCACTCTTCCTGGCTTCCAAACGCCAGGCTCACCTTGTCCTGACATTCGACGTAGGACTGGTAATCGGCGAGAAGCATATAGTCGTCTTTCATCAGTAAGGAGTCAACCAAGGGCTGGAACAAGTGTTTGTCGCCGCGAGAAAGCTCGCCGCTGGTCAATGAATCGATCACTTCACGCAGGTTCGCATTCGACTCGAAGATTGTGCGCGGATTGTAGCCCTCCCGCTTGCGCTTCTCAACCTCGGGGGCTGTAAGCCCGAACAGAAAGAAATTATCCGCCCCGACTTCCTCGCGGATCTCGACATTTGCGCCGTCCAGCGTGCCGATCGTGATCGCGCCATTCATGGCAAACTTCATGTTTCCCGTTCCAGAAGCTTCTTTGCCGGCCAGAGAAATCTGTTCGGAAAGATCGGCTGCGGGATACACCCTCTGGCCCAGCTTGACACTGTAGTCAGGCAGGAAGACGACCTTCAGTCTTCCCCTTACGACCGGATCAGAATTGACAGCCTCCCCAACGGAGTGAATCAACTTGATGATCAGCTTCGCCATGTAATATCCGGGAGCAGCCTTTCCACCAAAGATGAAGGTCCGAGGTACCTGCGCGAAATTGGGATCGCGCTGGATGCGCTTCAACAGGGTAAGAATGTGGAGAACCTGCAAGTGCTGACGCTTGTACTCATGGAGCCGCTTGACCAGCACATCGAACATCGAATCGGGGTCAGTCACAATCCCCAGCCGGTCGTGGATGTATGCGGAAAGCTGAACCTTGTTGTCCCGCTTGATCGATCTCCATTCCTGGCAGAATTCCGCATCTGCAATCATGGGCTCCAGCCGGCGCAACTTCTCAATGTCGCGTATCCACGCAGGGCCAACCCGCGCCGTGAGCAGTTCCGCCAGACGGGGGTTGCTCAACACCATCCAGCGGCGTGGTGTGACCCCGTTGGTCTTGTTCGAGAACTTCTCTGGACTGAGCGCGTAAAAATCGCTGAGCACATTCGTCTTCAGTAATTCAGTGTGCAAGACAGCGACACCATTGATCGCATGACTTCCCAGTGAGGCCAAGTGCGCCATTCGCACGGACTTCTCGCCGTTATTCCCGGATTCATTGATCAGCGAAAGCCGTTGCACCCGCGCCTCGTCGCCGGGAAATTTCTGGCGTACATCGACCAAGTGCCGGCGGTTGATCTCTTCTACGATCTCCAGGTGGCGTGGCAGGAGCGAGCCGAACAAGCTACGGGACCACTGTTCCAGTGCCTCAGGCAGAAGGGTATGGTTTGTGTAAGACAGGGCGTGTTGCGTGACATACCAAGCTGCATCCCACTCCAATGAATGCTCGTCCACCAGAAGCCGCATCATCTCTGCCACCGCGATTGCGGGGTGCGTGTCGTTCATTTGAATGGCAAAGTTGCGATGCAGCTCAGCCAATGGCCGATTTTGCGAAGTCTGAATGCCTAGAATGTGCTGCAGGCTACACGAAACGAAGAAGAACTGCTGCGCCAGCCGCAATTCCTTGCCCTGAATATCCTCGTCATTCGGGTAAAGAATCTTTGAGATGTTTTCCGACGACACCTTGTCAGCGACCGCACCGACAAAATCCCCGTGATTGAAAATCTCAAAGTCGAAGCTCTCAACAGCGCGCGCCGCCCATAAGCGCATCGTGTTCACGGTATTCGTCCGGTAGCCCAAAATCGGAGTATCGTGAGGAACCCCGCGCACCACCTTATTCGGAATCCACTTCACCTGCGACCGGCCTTCGGCGTCGGTGTGGGTCTCGGTGCGTCCGCCCAACTTTACTTCAAACCCGTCCTCGGGTCGCTCCAACGCCCAGGGATTGCCAAGCCGCAACCAGTTGTCGGTAGACTCCACCTGCCATCCGTCGTGAATCTGCTGATCGAAGATTCCGTATTCGTAGCGGATGCCGTAGCCGATTGCGGGAATATCAAGACTAGCTAGAGAATCCATAAAGCACGAAGCAAGCCGGCCCAACCCACCATTGCCCAACCCAGGCTCTTCTTCCTGTTCAATCAGGACATTCAGGTCAATGCCAAGCTTTCGCATGGCCTGCTCGGTCTCATCGTAAATTCCGAGATTGATCAGATTGTTCGCAAGATGGGGCCCGGTCAGAAATTCCGCCGACAAGTAACAGACCACGCGCACATCCTGCGCCTGGTAGTTACTTACCGTCGAGATCCACCGCTCCACTATGCGGTCGCGGACAGTGTGTGCGAGCGCCATATAGAGGTCGTTTACTGTTGCCCGCTCGACCGACCTCCCCTGCACAAAGAACAGGTTATCCAGAAACGACTGAGCAAGCGCCTCCGCACCGAGCGCGGTTCTCTGACCTTTTTGCGATCCCGATGGCGGCAGAACAGTACTAAAACCTTCTAACAACTTTGCCCTCGCTTCCCACTGAGCCTGGCGGTCGTTTCAACAGAGTGCTGCATTGGCTTCGAAGTTACTATCGGCATGATCGCTGATGGATTCACTATCCGCACCCGATTATTAACACTCAATTCAGGGGAGAAGCAGGCCGTACTGCGTGCCCTTTGCTCCTAAGCGCTCCGCGGTAACTTATACGCCGGCAAGCCACACTGGTCCTTTTGTATCGCGAGCATTCTTGCGCTTTTAGCGACCAATTCGCCCATGCCTAGGAGCAATTCTTTCGGCTCGTTCCCGAACGTCGCATCGGCAAAGCTGTCGCAATCGCCGAAGGATTTTCCAATGGAAGCCACAGGCACATGGGAACCAGAAGCTCGAATCAGGAAAGTGAGCCGCTCCCTGCTTTCTGCAGGTATTGAATACCCCAAGAGCACCATGTCGAAATCACCTGTCTTGAACCGCTCGATCGCCTCTCTTATCGATCCTGCTTTTGTGACGATGTACCCAGCAGATCTCCAGACCGAGTCGTGAATCGCGAGAATGGTGGAATCCATGCAAACGGCAAGTACAACGGTTAGGGGCATGAATATCTCCAGATTCTGAAACAATTGCCATCGTCCCCTAAAGATATGGGCGGCCGGAATTACTCCTGCATTGGAAAGTACATGTGCTTTGTTTTCCCGGGCTATCCCCTATTGCTCACTCTGGTCATTTGCCAGTGAAGAGCGAACTTGAGATGTCCGTGGCAATTGGTCAGTGTTGGGAGCACGTTCTATCGGGATATTGTTTGCGAATTCAGCGAGGATAATCCCGCTTTCCAGTCCCGATGGAATTTTGGCAACGCACAGCTACCCTTTACTGAACCCGGCGCACTGAAATCAACCGCCGCTTTGCCACCGATCCGGGATTGCTCAGCTTGCAAAGTTCAGCGCCACCTGAGCCCAAATCACCGCCTCTGCGTAGCACCTGATCATCGCTTCCACGTTCAACCCATAGGTGTGAATGATCTCATCGCACTTCACCCAATCTCCGCGCTCATAAGACTCCACCCAACGCAAGAGACTGCTCTCAATACTCACCGAGCCCAACAAAGCCTCACGAATCGTCTCCCGCAAGGGCAGCGCAGAGGCCAGATCCGCCATGGGGATGCACAGCATCGCCGGCAGCAAGCTGAAAATCCCGAGCAGGTACTGCTCTGCCTGCCCCAACGCGCCAAGCCCGCCGGCCAATTCACAGAACCGTCCTCGCACAAAGGCCATTCGAAGAATCTCCGGCGGCCGTTTGGCGTTGAGTTCGCTGGTGATGGCCAGCGTGGCGACGCGGCGGACCGTATCGTCGCCCAGCACCAGCAGCGCCGACTGAATCGAGCAAACTGTCTGGCCCATGCTAATTAACGGCGAGTTGACCAGCCGCATAAACCGGAAGGCGAGGGAACTGCTCCGCTTAACAAGCTCGCTCAACTTCCGCAGGTCGAGGGGTTCGTGCGGTAGAAGCTCCAGAATCTGGAAATGACTAGACCGGTTGGCCGGTATTTTCCGATACTTCAGCAGTAGCGGACGACAGAAATAGTACCCCTGAAACAGGGTGAAGCCCTCCGTGCAGGCTTGCTGGTACTCCTCTTGCGTCTCCACTTTCTCCGCCAGCAGGACAGCCGCGCAGCCGCTTAAATGCCTAAATAGCTCCTGTCGCCCTGCTCCGTCCGTCTGGATGAAATCAACCTTGATGTAATCGGCCAGCTTCACAAGCTGCTCGAACTTCGGACTCCAGACAAAATCGTCCAGCGCGATCCGGTACCCCGCGGCCTTCAGCTTTCGGCACAGGGCAATCAATTCGGGCGTCGGCTCCAGCGTCTCCAGTATCTCCAGAACCGTCATACTGGGCGGCAAAACCTCCACCAGCCGCTCGGTCAGCGACTCCATGGTGCAGTTTACAAAGGCCGGCAACCCTGCCGTCAGCACATCCAGCCCAAAAACCACCGAATTGTCAAGCATGGTGCGGGTAGCGAAGTTGACATCTCCGCGAAAAACCGCTTCCGATCCGGCCCGGAAGAGCAATTCGTAGCCGTGCACCTTGCCGTGCAGGTCCAGGACAGGCTGGCGCGCTACATACCGTATTACAGCCGCCGACTCGGACAATGCAGCCTCGGGCGGTGCAACCATTGCAGCCTCGCGAACTTTTCCATTTTACTGTTGGTTCGGCGTAGGCAATCCTTCAGGGAGTTTTGAGCAACCGGACAATCTTGCCACTGAATTCCCAAAGCAGGGTCGCAGAGTTCCACAAATCAGTGTATCGCGGCCGCGCGCTTCTTGAAACAATCTCTGAATCAAGTGAATTGCGGTTGCTGACGTATTGGCGGAAATTCTTGAGACTGGTTCCTGTGTCTGGCGTCAACTACTCTTTCCGGTCGCATTGACTCGCCATTTTTGTTACCGAGCGGGGGGTCGTTGCCTCATTGAAAATACTACTGAGGGCCACAGCACCTCGGAGGGCAAGAATGAGGAGACAGATCAAGCTGACTACCCGTCGGGATCTGACATCCGCAATCAGCCAGCGATATCGGGCAGCGGATCGAAGTGGAAAGAAGTTGATCCTGGATGAGTTCGTGAAGTTGACGCGTTATCACCGCAAGCACGCAATCCGGCTGTTGACCTCCGAGGGACGTACTCACCAAGGGCGCCAGGTAGGACGCCGCACATATCTGGAAGCTGTGAAGGAAGCACTGACCATTCTTTGGGAAGCAGCCGACCGGATTTGCAGCAAGCGACTGAAGGCCTTGTTGCCATCGTTGATCGATGCCATGGAGCGGCATGGACATCTGCATCTGCAGGATGGCGTGAAGGAGCAACTGTTGGTTGTAAGCCCTGCGACCATCGATCGGCTGCTTCAGCCTGTTAGAGAGAAGGCTTCAGGTGGACGTAAGAAGCAAGCTTCTCGACCAACCCGAGTGAAGAAATTGGTTCCAGTTCGAACCTTTGCAGATTGGGGCGGCGTTGGCCCCGGCTTCATGGAAATGGACATGGTAGTTCATTGCGGAACGAAGTTGGTGGGCACGTTTGTGCATTCGCTAGTGCTGACAGACATAGCTTCTGGTTGGACTGAGTGTCTCGCGCTTCCGGTTCGCGAGCAGACTCTCATTGTGGAAGCCATCACCGGTCTGCGACGACTTCTCCCATTTCCGTTGCTCGGGCTTGATACCGACAACGATAGCGCATTCATGAACGATACGTTGTGGGACTACTGTCAGAAGCAAGGAATCACGTTCACCCGAAGCCGTGCATATCGAAAGAATGACCAGGCGTGGGTTGAACAGAAAAACGGTGCGGTTGTTCGCAAGCTGATTGGCTATGGCCGATTAGAAGGTTTGAGTGAAACTGCAGCATTGCGACGTCTCTACGAAGCTTCTCGTCTCTACATCAACTTCTTCCAGCCGTCCTTCAAGCTGAAGTCGAAGACCAGGGAAGGCGCGCGAGTCCACAAGAAGTATGAACTCCCTGAAACGCCCAGCCGTAGATTGCTCCAGAGAGACGATGTTTCGCCTGAGATCAAAGAGACTCTTAAGCGGCAGATGGAGACGCTTGATCCCGTGCTGTTGCTAAAAGGCATTCGCGACGCTCAGGATATGCTGATGGCGTTGAGCAAAGACAGAACTCCGGAGACGGCGGCGCCGGACGCTTCGACCTTTGTAAAGAGCCTGGCAACAGCATGGCGCTCCGGAGAAGTAAGACCGACACATCGCCAGGAAGCAAAATCGGGGCAACGCTGGAGAACGCGACCTGATCCGTTTGCCGCAGTCTGGCCGGTGTTGCTTGGATGGCTGGAAGAAAAACCAGATATGGAGGCCAAAATAATGTTGAAGCGCTTGCAATCCAGCGGCTTCGGCGAATTCCCCGACGGGCAGTTGCGAACCTTGCAGCGCCGAGTACGAGTTTGGAGAAAACAAATCGTACAGCAACTGGTTTACGGAACAGAGATGCAATCCACACAGACTTCGACCGACGAGTTATATCTCGTCCCGACACAGCAGAACAATGTTGATGCCGCTTCGCGGCAACTTGAAAGGTGAGTTTTCTAAGGCATGGGGAAATCTTTCCATCCGATGGGGACGCCGACGATTGGGTCAACGCCCCCGCTCATCGTCTGGATGAGTCTCCAGTTGGCTATTCCTCTGCGGGTTGGTCTCCACCAGAGCCCGCCTCCGCTTCACCAACCAGATCCAGTATCCTGCAGAACAGTCCTAGCGGACGCAAGATCTTGGGCAAAAACACCCGAAATTCTTCGGTAACATTTTCAGATGAGGCAACACGACCGGTACTTCTAATTGTCGCCCGTCATTCCTGGGACTTGCCTGGACAAGACAGAGTGGCGACTCCCGGAACGAAAGGGCCTTCGCTGGGAAAGGGAAAACCAACTTCTGAGCCGTGATCCCGCATCGCGTCCGAATGCAGAAGAAGAGATAGAAGCGTGGCCGCCATTGGAATCTAACACTCCTTCGTGGCCAGGACCGTGACCCAGAAGTGGCCCTCGGCGCATTGAAAGGCAAGCCTTTCCAGGATCTCGGACCCGCAAACCCGCAAGTCGCTTTCGCTGCCATCCAGAACGGAGGGCATTGAAAGGCGGACCCCCGTCGCCATTCCACACTTCAGATTGCCACCGATCATATTGGCCAGCTCGCCGAGCACATCGCGCACGTCGTCGTCTACAGTTTCGGGCGCATCCATGGAAAGAATCCTGCCGGCGAATTGGCAAGCCTGCCGCCGACTGCACTCCAGCAACACAGTTCCGTTCCAATCGCCTGTCAGGTGAACGAACGATGTCATCCGGTCGGTAGCGGGAGCCCACTTGGCATCGCTTGTGGCCACTTCAAGATCCATCATTGTTGTGAACACGGACCCCACGATCTGCTCGAGCATTTCTATACTTGCTTCGGTCTGCATAATTTCCCTTTCATCGGGCAACATAGACAGTTATGTTTCCCACTGCCTTTCGGTCAAACCACTCGTCGAGGCCGAAGGCGGACTCAGCGCCGCCTAGCAACAGCCAACCACCTCGGAATAATGTGCTATGGAGCTCTTTCATGATTTTTCGTTTTGTTTCGTTGTCAAAATAGATCATGACGTTGCGGCAGAAAACCAAATCGAAGGGTCCCAGGGTGCGCATGCTTTTGCGCAGGTCGATCGTCTCAAATCGGGCCATGCGCTGCACGGCCTCGCCCAACTGCCATTCCATACCGGAACGGTGGAAGTGCTTCACCAGGAGAGCCGCAGGCAGTCCCCGGTTCACCTCAATCTGCTGGTATTTTCCCAGCGAGGCGCGCTCCACGACCTTTGAGCAGAAGTCGGTGCCCAGGATTCGAATGTCCCAGTCCTTGAAGCCTTCCTCCAGCATCAACATGGCTAGGCTGTAGGCTTCCTGCCCGGTAGATGAAGCAGCCGACCAGAAACGCATCTTTCTGGTTACCTGCCGTTCTTCCTTGAGCCTCGGTAGCAGTACCGTTCGTATGGCTTCATACTGGGCGGGATCGCGGAAGAAGTAGGTCTCGTTCGTTGTCATGGCCTCTACGACTTGTTGGCCAATCTCTGGATTCCGCTTGGCAATGAGGAGTTCGCACAAGGCGTTGATGGAGCCGAGGTTGAATTGCTTGACAATGGGCGCAAGACGGCTTTCGAAGAGATAGTCCTTGTTGCTTTCAAGCACGATGCCCACTTCGGAATAGACATGCGCTTGAAGGAACCGGTAGTTCTCCGGGAGAATCTCCGCAACTAGTGTTTGACTTCCCATTGACTTCCCTCTTAGTTCCTGCTCGTCATGCGAAGGATCTCAGGCACAACTTCATTGAGAGGCAGCACACGGTCGGCAAGACCCGCATTTACCACGGCGCCGGGCATACCCCAGACCACGCTCGACGCCTCATCCTGCGCAAGAACGCTGGCCCCTTGCGCCTTGAGAATCTCCGATCCATGTAAGCCATCCTGGCCCATTCCCGTTAGAACGACTGCGAGGACCGCGCCGCCATACACTTCTCCGGTGGATGTAAATAGCGCGTCGACCGCAGGGCGGCACGAGTTCTGCCGGGCCGACTGATCAAGGAAAACGTGCACGCCGCCTCCGTTGGAAGCTAACTTCATGTGATAATCTCCGGGCGCAATCAATATCTTGCCCGGCTCAATCGCCGCCCCTTGGTTCGCTTCCCCGACCGGCAACTGGCAGGTGGAGTTGAGGCGCTCAGCAAGCAGCCGCGTAAAGAGAGGCGGCATGTGCTGCACGATCAGAATCGGCAACGGAAATCCAGCCGGCAACTCCGGCAGGATTGTGCCTAGCGCGGTTGGCCCTCCCGTGGAGACTCCAATCACGACCACCTGGGGTCGCACCTTCTTACTCTGAAAGCCTGCCGCACCCAGCCTGGCCAGCTGTGCCGCCGGCGCATATGCGTCTATTGGCCGGGCCGCAACTCGGGTCAGTTCTGGCATGCGGAAGAATTGCTTGACCTTCGGGATCATCTCTTCCCGCAGGCGGCCCATTGACTGGTGGAGCGACCCTTCGTTGGAAACCTTGGCCACGTAGTCGTCGGCCCCAAGCGTCAAGGCTTCGAGCGTCTTCGCAGCGCCACGCTCGGTAAGCGTGCTGAACATGATCACCCTCAGTAGCGGGTATTCGCATCGAACGCGGCGCAGCATCTCCAGGCCGTCCATATCCGGCATCTCGATATCCAACGTGATAACGTCGGGATTGAACTGCGGGATCCGTTGCAGACCGATCGCGCCGTTTGAGGCGGTTCCGACCACCTCAAGGATTGGATCCTGTTCAAGCACTTGAGTGACCATTCGCCGGATGACCACCGAGTCGTCCACCACCATCACGCGGATTCGCTCGCCGGGCTGCAAAATGCGCTGATTCACTGCGGTCATGTCTACACTCTTGCCAGCGCAGGCATCCCGACAAGCTCGAGCTTTTCCATGAGAATGTCTTTTGAAAATGGCTTCATTACATATTCGTTGGCCCCTGCTTCCAAGGCTGATGCCATCTGGTCCAATTCGGTCTCGGTGGTAACCATGATCACCTTCAGGGAAGAAAGCGCGGGATCCTGGCGCAAACGCTTCACTAGTTCGAGGCCATTCATCTCAGGCATGTTCCAATCCGCCAGAACCAGCTTCACTGTATTCTTCTCGGCTTCCATTACTTTCAGCGCCTCGATGCCGTTGGACGCCTCGCAAACCTCGTATCCGAGTTCCGTCAGGATCCTGCGAATAATCATGCGAATTGTCCGGGAGTCGTCCACAACCAATGCTTTGCTCATTGTTGATCCGCTTTCGTTTGTTGAGAGAACACCCGACGGCAGGTAACCCCTCCGCCGGGCTGTGATTCGTGCAGTTGATCCAGTTAGAACGTGAACTTCGCTACGGAGGCCTGGAGTGAGGCTGCCATCCTGCTCAACTCCAATGACGCCGTCTTGGTATCGTTAGCTCCCTGCGTGGTATTCCTCGCCGAAGTGGCCACGCCGGCGATGTTCTTGGAGATATCGTTGACCCCTTGAGCTGCTTCGGTCACGCTGCGGCCAATTTCATTGGTCGTCACCGTCTGTTCTTCCACTGCCGAGGCGATGCTGTTGGAAATGTCATTGATCTGGTTGATGATTGTGCCAATCTCCTCGATTGCTGTAACGGCTCCCTTGGTAACTCCCTGGATGGCCTCGATCTTCTGGCTGATCTCCTCGGTTGCCTTGGCAGTCTGCTTGGCGAGTTCCTTTACCTCATTGGCCACAACCGCAAAGCCCTTGCCCGCTTCTCCGGCGCGCGCGGCTTCGATGGTTGCATTCAGTGCCAGCAAGTTGGTCTGCTGCGCGATCGAAGTAATTACCTTGATCACGTTGCCGATCTCCTGGCTGGATTGACCAAGCCTCTTCATAGTCTCGTTGGTCGACTGCGCCACGCTGACCGCATTCTTGGCCACTCGCGCCGAGTCGTTGGCGTTCTTCGATATTTCGCGGATTGAAGCTTGCATCTCTTCCGATGCGGTAGCCACAGAAGCGACATTTCTTGAAACCTGCTCGCTTGCCGCCGACACCACGTTGGCCTGGACAGCGGTTTCTTCCGCGGTGCTCGCCATTGACTGGCTGACCGCCGTGAGTTCTTCAGAGGAAGAAGCCAGCGTGCTTGCGTTCTCGGCAGTAGATTTGAGCGGCGCGGCAATCGCTGCCAGAGTCTGATTCACACCCTGGACAATCTTGCGATAGTCTCCCAAGTGCATATTCACGTCTATGCGCGTTCCCACTTTACCCTCAGAGGCCGCCTTGGCGAGCATGTCGGTGTCGTCGATCAGTTTGTTAATATTCGTCTTCAACATCAACAGCCACTCGTGAATCTGGTCCTGGTCGGAAGCTTTGGCAAGCGACGCAGTCAGCTCTCCGTTGGCGATCCTGGTTATGTATATGACGAGCTCAGACAGCCATTGATG
>Ga0302281_10002279_pt1 | contig 13652 bp, 8 predicted proteins | sample III_Fen_E1_2_FD_198762 | JGI IMG/M metagenome (GOLD analysis project Ga0302281, IMG submission 198762) | Peat permafrost microbial communities from Stordalen Mire near Abisko, Sweden - III_Fen_E1_2 | ecosystem: Environmental > Terrestrial > Soil > Wetlands > Permafrost | place: Sweden: Abisko...
GCGTGGAGAGTTCCCTGGCGGCGGTGATGGTGCCGGCCGTGTCATGCGCCAGAAGTGGTGACACCTCGAGCGACACCCAGCCATCCACGCCGTTCGTGCGGTCGTGAATCTGCCGGAACAGGTCGGCGGCCCGTGTGAGATCGTCCAGTGCCAGATCGAAAAAAAGGCTTTCGCCCGTTTTTCCATTCGCCAATCCCTCGCGGATTGCATCGTCGTAGGCGGCGCTTTTCTTGATGGCGTGATCAAAAATGGTCGGGTTGGAGGTCAGCCCTGTCACCGACAGTTCGTCAATATAGCGCTTGAGCGTGCCGCTATTGAGGAGGTCGCGCGTGATGTTGTCGAGCCAGAGGCTCTGGCCCTGGTTATGCAGGAGTTGGGTGGCTTTCATAAAGTTCCTTGATGTTACTGGTTTTGGTTCGGGACGGTATTGATGCTCATGATAGTTTCTTTGTGTCTGCGATGGTCTCTGCACAGGAACGCAAAACCGAGCGCGCGATCATCAGTTCTTCGTCCGTGGGAATTACGCGCACTGTGACCCCGCTGGCACCGGTGGAAATTTTTGCAGCGCTTCTGGCATTCCTTGCCGCGCCCAATTTAATGCCTAGAAAGCGCAGCCCCTCGCAGATGCGGGCGCGGACGGCTGGTGCATTTTCGCCGATGCCGCCGGCAAAGACGAGCGTGTCCAGGCCGCCGAGCGCGGCGGCGTAGGCGCCGATCCATTTTTTCGCCTGATAACAAAACAACGCCACGGCTTCCTCCGCACGCATATCCCGTTTTTCGTGCTCAAGCAGATCGCGCATATCGGAACTTGTCTCCGAAACTCCGAGCAATCCGGACTTATGGTTGACCATTTCGTAAAATTGTTTTGTGGTCATCTGCTCGGTGCGCGCCAGATAAGGTGCCAGGCCGGGATCCAAATCACCGGAACGAGTGCTCATCACGAGGCCCGCCGTCGGTGTGAAGCACATGCTGGTATCAATGCTTTTGCCATTGTGTACGGCGGCCAGACTCGCGCCATTGCCGAGATGCGCGAGGATCACCCTGCCCTTCGTGGCCGCCGGGTCGCCGAGGCGTGAGAGTTCTTCCATCAGATAGGCGTAGGACAACCCGTGGAAACCGTAACGCTGAATTCCCCTGGCTTCGAAACGGCGAGGAATTGGCAGCAGCTTGGCCACACGCGGCATGGTCTGGTGAAAAGCTGTATCGAAGCAGGCCACCTGTGGCAGTTTCGGATGCCGCCGGCGGAACGCCTCGATCAGTTCAATCTCGCGCGGCATATGATCCGGGTCGTTTGGGCTGATGCGACGCAGTTCATCCAATAGCCTTTTTGTAACAATCTCTGGTTCCGTATGTTTCATCCCATGAACCACGCGATGTCCCACGCCTTTTACCGATTTGAAATCAATTCGCTTTTCGAGCCAGTCAATCAAGGAATATGCCGCTGATTTATGATCGGCGGCGGCGAGTTTGTGGCGCTGCGGCCTTTTCTTCGTCGGTTCATTGAACGTTAAATTCGTTCCGCTCAAGCCGATGCGGTCAACCGTTCCATGAAGTCCGCGCTTCAGCGGTTTGACCGCCTCATACAGCGCGAACTTGATGCTCGACGAACCGCCGTTGATGGTCAGGATCTGTGCGGTCGTTGGCTTCACGGATGATTTTTTCATAATTCGCGCGGGGCCTTTCCCGACCGCCAGTGTTCTTCAATTTGTTCGAGAGTTTTTCCTTTGGTTTCCGGCACCAGGAAAAATGCAAAAAGCCACGCTCCGATGCTGACTGCTCCGTATAACCAAAACGTCGCGGCCTTGCCCATGACCTGCGTAAGGGTCAGAAACGACAAAGCCACGATCAGGTTCGCGCCCCAGTTGGCGATCGTGCCGACGCTCATGGCCCGCCCCCGTACGGAGAGCGGATAAATTTCCGAGAGGATCAGCCAGAACACCGGGCCGAGCCCCACGGCAAAAGAACCGACATATACCATGAGACTGCCTACTGCGATCCATCCCAGGCTGCCGGACAATTGTGGAAGAGAAAACGCCAGGCCCAGGACGCCCAGACTGATCGTCATTCCACCCAGGCTGATCAATAGCAGCGGCCGCCTTCCAATCCGGTCAATCAGTTGCATCGCCACCAGGGTCAGGGCGACGTTGACGACGCCGACGCCGACGCTGGCCAGAATCGCCGCCGACGCGGAAGACAAACCGGCGAACTTGAAAATGGTCGGAGCATAATAGATGACCGTGTTGATTCCGGTGATTTGCTGCGCGACGGCCAGGCCAACGCCCACGATCATTGCCATGCGCAACAGCGGGCTGAACAATTCAGCCCAGTTTCCCTTTTGCTTTTTCACGCTCTGCTGAATCTGGTCCAGCTCGCCTTCGACTTTATCCGGGGAGCGAATTCGTTTCAGCACCGCCCTGGCCTGGTCCTCGTGACCGCGAGCGGCCAGCCAGCGCGGGCTGTCGGGAATGAAAATCAATCCGATTCCAAATGCGCCGGCGGGAATCACAGCCATCGCAAACATCCAGCGCCACGCCTGCGAGCCGGCAAAGGCGTAATCAATCAAATAAGAAATCACAATGCCGCTTGTGAGCGCGACCTGATTGATGGAGACGAGCTTCCCGCGAATGGCGACTGGGGCGATCTCGGAAATGTAGAGCGGCGCGACAAACGAAGCGATACCGATCGCAACTCCCGCTGTGATGCGGGCGGCAATCAGCCACGCGGTGCCCGGTGCGAGCGCTGCTCCTACTGCGCCGAAGCCGAAAACAATCGCTGTCACGATTAATAATTTCCGGCGACCCAGCCGGTCGGCCAAAACGCCGCCGGCCGCCGCGCCAGCGAGTGATCCCAGCAAAACGGAGCTGACCACTATTTCCTCCATGCCCGCCGAAAGCGAAAAAGCCTTCTTGATGAACAGGATGGCCCCGGAGATGACGCCTATGTCATAACCGAACAGCATCCCGCCCAGCGCCGAGATGGCTGTGGCGAGATAGACGAAATGTTTTCCGTCCGTCTGGGTTTTATTTTCCATTGGCCCCATGCCTTTCCGCCGACACCGTTTCTTCTCTGTGCCAGGTGGCAATGCGCACCATGAAGTCTTTGCCTTCCCAACGATTGGCGTCCGGCCAGAAGAAAGTGAATTTGACCTGTGTGCCTTCGGGCAGCGACCCGGTCTGTAGATCCGCGAGATGAATGCCCAGGCCGTCATCAAGCGTCTTGATGTCCTGGCGCGTTTTCCAATCATCAGCGGTCCAATGCACGCCCCCCGGAGCCATCAGCTCGACGCGGAGGATTTTGCCGGGCGGCACCGAACGCAGCTTGTGGTTGAACCGCCACGTCAGGCGCGGGGAAACCGCTTTTTCCTTCAGGTAGCGTTGCACGGTTTGCGGCGGCTGGTCGAAGAGCCGTCCATCGCGCAGCGAGCGTCGAAGCTTCAAATACTCGGCGTGAGCCCACACCAGCGGCATGGCCGACCCGGAAGGCCGGCCACGATGAAGTTCGTGCTCCGCGATATCGGGTGAATCCCAGATTTGCTCGGAAATTAAACCGCCTTCGTTGGCGAATGATTCTGTGGCGACCAGAAGTTGTCTGGCGATTTCCTCGTGGCCTGCAGCCAGTTCGTAGTGCGCCCTCTCGCCGGTGAGCAGCGGCCAGCCACGACCGATTCCCGTTCCGTCAAATGGCGAACCGTCCTCATGCTCGCCATAGCCGTCGTCGTTGTAACGATGCCAGGTCGCGCCGTTCGGCGTTTCCACCTTGAGCAGGGCGTCAATGACTTTGGCGGTGTCGCGAATGCGCGGGTCATCCGCCGCACGCAACCCAAAACGCACTAGCGCCAGTGCATCTGGACTGATCAGATGACTGGCCAGGCGGGTGTCCTCGGAGGCCGTCACGTTCTTGACTTTGATATTTTCCTGCAAACTTGCCCCGTCCGTTCCCGTTGTCTTCGACGCGATGCGGACGTAATAGCCTTCGACATTAAACTTCCTGCACCAGTCCGTGGCGGACATATACATCCAGCGTTCGATGGAATCATTCCAGACATCGGCGATCTCGTGGAGGTGGTTTGAGAGTGAGGCTTCGTGATTCAATTCCGCCAGCGTCGCCGCCGCCAGCATCGCCGCGATTTCCGCCGCGACCGTGAACGGGGTGTAGCCGGGATCTTCCTCCCAGCGGTCCTGCGGGCTCACCGGGCCGCTGCGCGCCAGATAACCCGCAGCCTTTTTAACCATCGGCCAAAACTTTTCAAGATCGCCTGCAGCCAGGGCTTTCTCGCGCCGGGCCAGGTCCACCAGCAGAATCGGCAACGCCGTCTCGTCCATTTGGATTCCATTCCAATAGGGCGAACCATCCAGCCACATGTTCTGTGACCAGTGACCGTCCGGCTGCTGGGTTCGCTGCAAATATGAGAGCACACGTCGGGCGTCTTCGTGCGCACCCGCAGCGAGCAAACCTCCCGCCGTCTCCACCATGTCGCGTGACCAGACGAGATGGTATCCACCCTGATCATCGTCCCCCTTGCTGAATCCCCACGGAATCGCGAGGCTGGCGATAAGGGCGCCGGGTGCCTGCTTGGATTCATGAGTGCGCAGGACGGCGAGGCTCTTCTGGGCCAGATCGCCCGGAGCAACTTCTCCCGGCTCGAGCGACACATGCGTCTTGATCCAATCCTGCCAGCCTGCAATGTAATCATGCTTCGCCTTGTCAAAACCATCGCCCAGACTGGCGATGGCGTTCCGGGCTGCTTCGTCTGGATTTTTGCCAAAACCAAGTGCCAGGACAAATTTTCCGTCCGATTTGGAAAGATCAATTCCGGCGGTAAGGGCCACATTGCCATTTCCCGCGCGCGTGTATTCCCAGGTCATCTGGTGGTGCGCCTTCAAATCCTGCCAACCGTCAGACGAGCCAACATAGCCGGCCGACCTTTTCGTCCAAGGGGCGGAACAAGCCAGCGCCAGCGCGCAATCGTTTCGTTGCGCAAACAGCAATGGCGTGCCCTCGAACTCGCCTACCCACGCCGTATTGTCGTCGCCATGGTTTCCCAGATGCGGCGCTAGCAGGACGTGCAGGTGATAATCTGAAAGCCCCCCTTTTTGCGCGTGAAACTTGACTTGTTGTAACACTGAGTTTCGATGTGGGTCGGTCACAATCTGCTTTTCAATACGGTAGCGGCCTTCCCGACAGGTATTAATCAACTGGTATGCCGGCACACCATCCGCCATCCATTTCACTTCGTGTCCGGCATCGCGTTTCTCCTCGGAAAAAAACTCCACTCCATCCGTGACGATCAATCCCATGTCGCGGATGCAGGCTTGGTCAATACGGGGATAATAGATCTCGTTGAAGATTCCATGGCTCAGCGTGAACCAGACGCGGCTTTTATCGCTGAGGGCCGTGCCTACGCCGGTTTTGGTGCTGGATGTCCAGCGCGCCGGAATTCCGGGGCCGTCTGGTGCGAAACGATTTGGTGTGTTCATGCGACAACTTTCCTTTTTTTGTGTTTTGATGATCAGCCGCCATGGGTGAGATCAGGATGATTCGTTTTGCTTCCTGTCTTCTGCGACTGCTTTTGTGGGAGCCGGAGTTGGACAATGTTTGGTGGAAATGGAATACTGCAGGCCCAGCTTATCGCCACCTCAAGCTTGCGACTGAGCGTTGGCAGCTTCGCCAGATAGACTCCCCGCCATAAGAACCACGCGATAAAGCCGGATAGTTTGACTCCATAAACGACTGCCACTGCGTTGTGATGGCCAATGGAGGCAAGCATGCCTCGCGGACGAAAACAAAACGGCTTCGTTGCAACATTCCGCGACGCGCGTTCAAGATTCTCCGCCAACTGCCGGGCCTGCTGCATCGCGAATTGCGCGGTCGCAGGGCATGACTTGCCATCGTAGGCGTTGGCAATCAGCGAACAGTCACCGATGCTCCAAAGATTGGCAGTACCCTCCACCTTCATGTCCGGGCCGGTCTTCAGACGGCCTTTTTCCAGCGCAAGACCCAAGCCCTTGATAAGCGCATGCGCCTCAGTTCCCACCGTGCAGACGATCATTCCTGTCTCGATCCGCTCACCGGATGTTAAATGCACCGCCATGGAGTCGGCCTTCTGGGCCGCTGTTTGCAGCCTCACTTCGATTCCGTTTTGCCGGAGTTTCTCCAGTGTAAACGCGGATAAGGATTGGTGACGTAACTCGGGTAGAAGCTGATCACCTTTCTGCAAAAGAACGATGCGCGGGGTCTCATTCTTCAGCTCTGGATAGAACCGATGAATACCTCGCATCAAATCGCCGATATGCCCTGCCACCTCCACGCCGCTGAAACCTCCGCCAATGACGACAACAGTGATCAGCCGCTGGCGCGCCGTCGATTCGGGCTGGATGGCGGCGGCCTCGAAGTTGCCAATCAAATCGTTGCCCATGACTATCGCATCAATGACCGTTTTTAAGGGATAGCCGCGCGAAGCCAATCCTGGGATCACGTCCAGATTTGCTGCTGAACCGCAAGCCAATACAAGGTGGGTGTAACTCATTGAAGCGGCTGTTTCGTCTCTCCGCACAAAATGCACTTCGCTGTTTTCGCGATCGATCCGGCTGACTCGCGCCTCCAGCCACCTGGTGCGCCGGGTCAACCGGCGGCCAGCCACCACGACGTCCAATGGAGAGATGGTTCGTCCTACCACTTCGGGGAGCATGGGAGTGAAAACCAGGTGATTTTCAGTACTAATGACGGTCACCTCCATATCAGCAGGAAGCAAGCGTTCGAGTTGTTGCGCCAGGGTCACTCCGGCAAAACCGCCCCCGACTATCACAAATCTTTTAGCGTGATCGGACATGATGAGCTTTCGATTACTTCGTCTCGCATTCACCTTTTTCTTCGACGTGAATGGCATTCGGGGTCCGTCTTGGTTTTCTTTTGTTGCGCTAATTCGGTCGGCAGTGGCCAACTATGGCCTTGACCCAGCAGGCTCTGAGTGTCCTCCGGTCCCCAACTCCCTGCCGCGTAATTGGGAAAATCACTGGGGGGAGCCGCTGACCAGACATTGAGCACCGGCATCAATAATTGCCAGGCCGCCTCGACCTGGTCGGCGCGCATGAACAAGGTTGGGTCATTTTTCATGATGTCCCACAGCAAGGTTTCATAAGCCTCAGGCGACTGGACGGCAAATGCCTCCTGGTAGTTGAACTGCATCTCCACGGAGCGCAGGTGAATTTTTGGTCCGGGATGCTTTGCCTGGAAGCGCAGCACGATGCCTTCTTCGGGCTGGATGGACATTACAAGCCGGGACGACTGCCAATCGAGAGTGGACTCCGCCGGAAACGACTGATGCGGCACGCCGCGAAACTGGATGGAAATCTCCGAGGCCTGACGGGTGAGCCGCTTTCCGGTGCGGAGGTAGAACGGCACGCCCTGCCAGCGCCAGTTGTCGATGAACAGCCTGAGCGCGACAAACGTCTCGGTTTGGGAATCAGGCGAAACATCCTCTTCTTCGCGGTAACCGGGAACTTTTTTACCGCCCACCCAACCCTTGCCGTATTGCCCACGTACGATGCTTTCATGGACGGTGTCCCGATGAATTGGACGAATGGCGTGGAGGACATCGACTTTCTTGTTGCGAATCTCGTCGGCCTCGAAGGAGACCATCGGTTCCATTGCAACGAGACAGAGCAGTTGCATAAGGTGATTCTGCACCATGTCGCGGAGCGCTCCGGCGTGGTCGTAATAGCCGCCGCGATGTTCAACACCAACAGCCTCGACAGCGGTGATGGTCACGAAATCCACGTAGCGCCGGTTCCAGATCGGCTCGAAGAGCGGATTGGCAAAACGAAATGCCAGAATATTCTGCACCGTTTCCTTGCCCAAATAATGATCAATGCGAAAAATCTGGGACTCGTCAAAATTGGCAGCGAGGATGGCGTTTAAATCGCGGGCGGAATCCAGGTCATAGCCGATCGGTTTCTCGACCACGATCCGCGCCAATTCACGGTCACTCGCCAGTCCGGCCTTGCCTAGGTATTTTGGAATTTCGCCGAACATGCTCGGCGGTGTGGCCATATAAAAGATACGGTGGACTTTTGCGCCCCATTCCTTTTCCAACTTGACGCATTGCGCGCCGAGGGCCGTGTAAGTGTGCAGTTTTTTGAAATCGCCCTGCTGGTAGTGGATATGCTTTGCGAACTCGCTCCACGCATGGCCCGGCACCTTTCCATGACGGGAGAACTTCTTGACCCCGTCATGGAGACGGCGGCGCAGATTTTCGTCGTTCAAGTCCACGCGATCCACAGCAATGACCGCAAAATCAGCGGGCATGCTTTGGTCCTGGGAAAGATCGAACAATGCGGGCATAAGTTTCCGCCAAGTCAGGTCACCGGCTCCGCCGAATATGACGAATACAGTCGGTTCCAAATGGTCATTCGTGTTCATGGTTTTTACTCTTTTTCCGTTCGGTGTGTGTGTGTCGTGTTTCATTTGACGTTGAATGACGCGGCCGTTCCGGATGATTAGTTGTCTGGGTCAAAAGTATGGCGCTGGACCGGGATTGCAGATGATAAGTCAATGAATCTTCACAAAGCGGTTCCTCGCCTTCGGCAAACAAATCATGTGGCGTTGTGCGAGAGGTGTCGACAGCCAGGCTCCACCGAAATCCCGGCCTTCCGGGTGGCAAAACGAAGTTGACGGCATTACCGCCGGCATTAAACATCAGGCAAATTTTGCTTTCATCATCTTCGTGGATCAGGCAGGCAAACTGTTTTTCTTTTGGATCAGCCCAATTGGGTAATCCCCCTTGGGAGCCACACCATTGGATCTCTGCATCCGCATAGAATCGCTCCTTGCTCAAAATCGGATGGGCATGCCGGAACGCGATCATGTCACGGGTGAAGTGGAGAATTTCCCTGTGCTTCTCCAGATTGCTCCAATCATGCCAGCTCGTTACGTTGTCCTGGCAATAGGCGTTGTTGTTGCCCCCCTGCGTGCGGCGAAATTCGTCTCCGCCAAGCAGCATCGGCACCCCACGCGAGATTAACAGCGTCAGCAAAAAGTTCTTGATCTGGCATTTCCGCAAAGCCTCGATTCCTGGATCCATTGTCCCGCCTTCAGTACCGCAATTGTCGCTAAAGTTGCAGTTTGCCCCGTCATGGTTGTTTTCTCCATTTGCTTCATTGTGCTTGTAGCGATAGCTCACCAGGTCGTTCAGAGTGAATCCGTCGTGACAGGTAACAAAGTTAATGCTACCGCTCGGGCCTTTCCCCGACTTGGTGTAGATGTCAGCGCTGCCGCAGATGCGGCTGGCAAACGATCCGAGCATTCCATCATCGCCACGCCAAAAACGGCGGACATCGTCCCGGTACCGGCCGTTCCATTCCGCCCAACGCCTCTCTGAGAAACTACCCACCTCGTATGCACCGGCAGCGTCCCACGCCTCGGCTATGATTTTCACGTCTCTCAAAATAGGATCCTCCGCGATCCGTTCGAGAAGAGGGGCATTGGCTATCAGCTTGCCGGATTCGTCCCGGCCGAGAACCGAAGCCAGGTCAAAGCGGAATCCATCCACGTGCATCTCGACCATCCAATAACGGAGCGAGGCCAGAATGTGGTCTCTTACCACTGGATGGTTTGCGTTGATGGTATTGCCTGTGCCCGTGTAGTCCTTGTAGTAGCGTCTGTCGCCCGCCAAAGTGTAAAAGATCGCATTATCGATCCCGCGAAAACAAAGCGTTGGCCCCATTTCGTCTCCCTCCGCCGTGTGATTGAACACCACATCCAGGATCACTTCGATATTGGCTTGATGAAAAGCATGGACCATTTCCTTGAACTCCACCTTTTGCCGGCCCAAACCACCCGGGCTGCCGTAGGAGGCTTTTGCCGCACAAAAAACCACGGGATCGTAACCCCAATAATTCCTAAGCGGGTCGCTTGTTTGCGGATTTCTACGAGTGACAGAAGTTTCATTGAACTCCTGCACGGGCATCAGTTCCACGGCCGTCACCCCCAGTTTTTTCAGATAGGGGATTTTTTCCGTCAGACCCCGGTAGGTTCCCGGATGATCCACGCCCGAATTGGGATGAATGGTAAAGCCGCGAACATGCGCTTCGTAAATAACAGTCTCTGACCAGGGATGCCGGAGTGGCTGGTCTCCAGCCCATTCGAAGGGCTCGTTGTCAAATACGCATTTGGGCATCGACGCGGAATTGTCCAGCTTCGATGGAGCCAAATCCCGCTCCGGCGCGGAAGAATCGTATCCACGCGCAGATGCAAAATCCCACGGGGGCAGCAGCGAGATCGCGGTAGCCAGGGGATCGAGGAGTAGTCTGTTGAAGTTGAAGCGATGACCTTTACTGGGTTCGTAAGGGCCATCCATGCGGTAAGCATAAAATTGTCCGGTAACGATCCCCTCGATCCAAATATGCCACACGTCGCCGGTGCGATTGCATTTTGAATCCAGATCGAATACACGTGCTGGCTCTGCGTCTTCGGGATGAACGAACAATTCCAATCGCACACGGCTGGCATCGCGGCTGAAAATGGAGAAATTAACTCCTCCTTCGCTCTCCTGGGTTCCCAAAGGCAGCGGAGAACCCACCCGGATATCAGCGCTCCCGGAGATCTCCGGGATATAATCGTGCGGTTCGTGTTGGGCTGTTTCCATCATCGCTGCCACCGGATTCGTGGGTCTTCCAGGGGGATGGCCACGCCGTCGCATTGGGGTATTACTCGCGCGGTGTAGTCACTCGCTGGACGCGTAGCGGACGTCGTGCCGTGATAGACGCATCGCTGGGATGCGTCAGGCAGCTCTTGCGCGCGCTTCATTTCCTCCCGGACAGGATCGCCTCCGTTGATTCCGTTTGCATAAAGCTCAACTCTTACCGCCTCGGGGGCGATGCCGTTGAGACAGACCTGGATCTCAAATGCGTGGCGCCCGCCACGGGTCTCCACCTTTACTTCACCGAAGTGCAGTTCAGCCCATTTTTGTTCCAGACTGCGCCGCCAATCGACTATGTGCCTGCCGATTGCCCCATTATTTGCGGTGCGTGAACTACAGGCAGCGGCAGCCTGGAGGTAGTGTAGCCCGGTGTATTCGCGTACCGCGCGGTCGGCGGAGTAGCGCTGTGTTAACTGCGCCATGCTTTTTCGCATGCGGGCAACCCATGTTACGGGAATGCCCTGTGCATCGCGATTATAAAACTCAGGGATAACCTCCCGTTCGAGCCGCTCGTAAAGCGTTGCGGCTTCGGCCGCATCCCAGGCCGAGTCGTCTCCATGCTCCTGACCATCCCCCAATGCCCACCCCACTTCGGGTGTGTAGGCTTCGGCCCACCAGCCATCCAATTCCGAAAGATTGATACCGCCGTTGACGAGCACCTTCATTCCGCTCGTTCCACACGCCTCCCAAGGCCGCCTCGGCGTGTTGAGCCAGACATCCGCGCCCCGCACCAGATGCCCGGTCAAATGCATGTCATAATCGCTGAGGAAGATTACATGGGAGCGCGCATCAGTGCGCCGGATGAAATGCGTCCATTCCTGGATCAGAGCCTGCCCTGCCTGGTCCGCCGGATGTGCCTTGCCAGCAAGGATAAGTTGCACGGGGCGCTCAGGATTGGTTAAAAGGCGGAGGAGCCGCTCAGGATCGTGAAGCAGCAGATTTGGTCGCTTGTAGGTCGCGAAGCGGCGCGCAAAACCAAGGGTCAATGCGTTGGGATCAAACAGATGCTTCGCTCCCTCAACATTCCCGGGCGGCGCACCAGAGACGGCCAGTTGCCTGGACAATCGCTCACGGGCGTATTCGACAAGAGACTTGCGGGCCGCGCTGCGAAATTGCCAAAGGCTGGCATCGGAGACGCTGTGAATGTCCCGCTCAATGGTTTTCGTTGTCCCCAGCCAGCGGTCTTTGCCACAGGCTTGCGTCCAAAGGTCATCGGCCAGGGCCGAGTCCCAAGTCGGCATGTGAACGCCGTTGGTCACATATCCAACCGGAATTTCGTCTTCTGGCCACTGCGGAAAGAGAGGACCAAAGAGATGCCGGCTGACCTTTCCATGCAGGCGACTCACGCCATTCACCGCCCCGCTCCCGCGCATCGCCAGATAGGCCATGTTGAAATTTTCCGACAGGTCATGCGGATTCAGGCGACCCAGGGCCAGCAGATCGTGTAGCGCTATGCCGAGCTTCTGCGTGGCATAACGCCCCAGATATTGTTCGATGAGAGCGGGACTGAAACGATCAAAGCCGGCGGCCACTGCCGTATGGGTGGTGAAAAGGTTCCCCGGCCGCGTGGCGGCCAGTGCGACATCGAACGGCTGTGCCGTTTCTTCCATGAAACTGCGGGCACGTTCCAACACGGCGAAGGCTGCATGTCCTTCATTCAGGTGACAGACTTCCGGCCGGATGCCGAGCGCAGCAAGCAGGCGCCAGCCGCCAATCCCGAGGAGCATCTCCTGCGCGAGGCGCAACTCCGGACCGCCCCCATACAACTCGCTGGTGATCCCCCGATGAGCGGGAAAATTCGCCGCGTCATTGCTGTCCAGCAGGTAAAGCTTGACCCGGCCGACTTGAACCTGCCATGCGCGCAACCAAACGGAATAACCAGGCAAGGCGATTTCCAACCGTAACCACTATCCGTTCGGATGGCGTAGCGGCGTGATCGGCAACTGTCCGGGGTCGTTGTAGGGATAGAGGGCTACCTGCGCTCCGTTCCTGTCGATGATCTGGCGAAAATAGCCTTGTTGGTAGAGCAGCCCCACTCCGACCACCGGCACGCCGAGGTCGCTGGCGGCTTTGAGCTGATCGCCGGCCACGTTGCCCAGCCCTCCAGAGTATATTGGCAGCGCTTCGCTCAACATGAATTCCATGCTGAAATAGGCGACACAGGTCAAAGGAGGCCGGGAATGATTTTGCTGAAACCACGCGGGCCTTTCCTCTTCTCGGCGCTTGGCTTGCATCAGGTCATCAACATTCTTGCGAAAGACAGGATCGGACAGCACGCGCTGGATCTGGTCTCGTGAGACCGTTTGCAGGACAATCCAGGGGTTCCGCGTGAGTTCCCACAGTTCCCGATCAAGCTGCCGCCAGACTTTGTCGCTGGCGTGATTCCATGACCAGCGCATATCCAGGGCCAGTTCAGCCAGGGAATCGAATCCGTCGATGTCCGTGGGCAGCATGTTGTATATTGGATGGCCGACGCGGGTTTGCTTACTCATGGTTTCTTCTCTGAATTTGTTTCTGTATCGAAAGTTGAATCACCAATCATTTGCTATTCCTGAGGGATTCTCCTACTGGTCGGTGATGTCACCTTCGAGCCAAACGCGCGCTTCACCGGCCTCGGCGCAGTCGAAATAGCGAACCTTCGCTTTCGTGAACGGACGGCAGAACACGGTCATGCCTTTCTCCCATTTCCTCTCCCCGACCATCGCGATCCGGTCAATGTCGGAGAAGTGTTTCAGGTCGAATTTGATTTCGTCCCACAACGCAGCCGTTTCCCATCCCTGGAAATCCACCATCTCGAAGAGCACGCGAACTTTACCATGCTGCTTGAGCATTTCCTCGCACTTCGGCACGAAGTGCTCGTAATCCTCATGGGTGAGCTTGCCACTCACTTTTGCTTCGAGCACATTGCCATCCATTTTTTCGATTAATTTTATTGCCATGGTCTTCTCTCAGTCCG
>Ga0302281_10002282_pt1 | contig 13646 bp, 10 predicted proteins | sample III_Fen_E1_2_FD_198762 | JGI IMG/M metagenome (GOLD analysis project Ga0302281, IMG submission 198762) | Peat permafrost microbial communities from Stordalen Mire near Abisko, Sweden - III_Fen_E1_2 | ecosystem: Environmental > Terrestrial > Soil > Wetlands > Permafrost | place: Sweden: Abisko...
TGCGATACGGCAGATGAAATATCCGGGCTAAAGCATTATCGAGCGTTTGGAAACCAGGGTGGCACGGGCCAGTGGCCCGTACCGTCCGGCGACCCGCCGGACGGAACGGGTGAGGCGCTCTTTTTGCCAGCGGAGATTGTTTCCCCCCAGTCCGCCCCGCTCCGCTCAGCCGGGCTGGTAGCCCGGCAGGACGGGCCAGTGGCCCGTGCCACCCCGGTAAGATCCATGCGTTTGCCATTTGGGGCTTCAGCGAAATGATGAATCTTTCATTTTTCATGCGTTTGGTGTATTTCATCGGTAACATCCTGGCCGTTGATTAAATCTATGCCGCCCGCCCATGCGCCAACGATTGCCGTCGTCATTCCCTGTTATCAGGAGGCGTTGACCATTGGCAAGGTGGTGGCCGATTTCCGCCGCGAACTGCCGGCGGCGCATATTTATGTGTACGACAACAACTGCACCGACGGCACGGCGGAGATTGCCGCCAAAGCCGGGGCGGAGGTCCGCCGGGAAAAACGGCAGGGCAAAGGTTATGTCGTGGCGGCCATGTTTGAGCAGGTCCAGGAGGATATTCTGGTGATGGTGGATGGTGACGACACGTATGACGCGAGCCAGATACACTCATTGCTGGCTCCAATCCTGCGCGGGGACGCGGACATGACGGTGGCCACGCGGCAGAACGATCATGCGGATAAATCCTTCCGCCCGCTGCACCTGGCGGGCAACCAACTGGTGTGCAGCATCATTCACTGGATGTTCAAGTCCCGCGTCACCGACATTTTTTCGGGCTACCGCGCCTTTACGCGGGAATCCGTGCGGCAGATTCCCATCACGGCGTGGGGCTTCGACGTGGAAACGGAGCTGACGCTGCAAGCACTGTATCGGGGCCAGGTGATCCAGGAGGTTCCCGCGCCGTACCGGGCCCGCCCGGAGGGCAGCTTCTCCAAATTAAACACGTTCAGCGACGGTTTGCGGGTGCTGTTGCGCCTGTTTCTCATTCTGCGCTCGTACAAACCGCTGACCTTTTTCGGGGCCCTGGCGGTGGTGTTTTTTGTCCTCGGCCTGGCGGTCGGGGCGTTGCCGGTGTACGACTACGTCACCGATCCGGCGCATTATGTGCACCGGGTGCCGAGCGCCATTCTGGCGGCGGCGCTGATGATCCTCTCGTTTTTCTCGCTGGGACTGGGGTTGATCCTCAATAGCATGAACCTGCGCCTGCTGGAAATTGAAAAACTCATCGCCAAACGTTAACCCAGCCCACCATGGACGTCCGCCCGCTTGCCCGCCAGAACCCAGCCGCCGCGCCTGAATTTATGCCCCAGCCGCAAAACCGCAAACCAGCGCCACCGAGGGTTGACGAATTGGACGGTCTGCGCGGAATGCTGGCCCTGTGGGTGGCCATCTCCCATATTGTCTGCTGGTGCGGGTTTTCCCTGTTCCCGTTGGCACTGCCTCATGTACTGCGCTCCACGGCCAACGGATTATGGCAGCAGTTTTCCTATGCCAATGGCGCGGTCGATACCTTCATCATTTTGAGCGGTTTCGCGATCTCATTCATGCTGCATGCCCGTCCGCAAACCTATGGCCAGTTCATGACCGGCCGTTTTTTCCGTATTTATCCGGTCTATCTGCTCTGTCTGCTGGCGGGCCTTTTCACGGTTCAGCTCATGCCCTTTGTCCTGCAATCCGCCAGCTGGCATGATGCGGATTATTTTGCGACGTGTGTGCGTCCGGTCCTGGAATCGGAACAAGCCCGGCCGAAGGCCCATTTGCTGAGCCATTTTACGTTGCTCTACGGGCTGATTCCAAACCAGATGCTCCCGAATGCAATCTACTCCCTGCTGGCCCCGGCCTGGAGCATCACGCTGGAGTGGCAATATTATCTGCTGGCCCCGCTGCTGGCGTGGCTGGTCTGCCGCCCCTCCGGCCTGATATTGCTGGGCGTGGTTTGTTGCGGGAGCCTGGTGTATGAACGCTATTGGAGCGGCTCGTTTTTGCTGCAAAAGCTCCCGCTCTTCCTCGTTGGCATTGGGAGCTTTCAGCTTTACACCCATGCGCCCGCGCTGCGGCGGTTCGCCCACCGGCCGTTTGTTTTTGCCGGATTGTTGCTGGCCATCCTGGCCGTCCAGTGGCACTGGGTGGCGCTGCTGGTGTGGCTGGGGGTGTTCGGCGCGGTGCTGGCGGATCCGGATCAACCCGCCGAACAATTCCTGCTCCGGCCCCGGCGCTGGCTGTTATCGCCCGCCTGGCAGTTTATCGGGAAGATTTCCTACCCCCTCTATTTGGTTCATTGGCCGGTCATCATTGGGTTGCTGGCGGGCCTGATTTCCTGGTGTCCGGGCATTTCACAAATCCAGGCGCTGGCCATCCTGCTGGTGGCGGGCCTGCCGGTGATTGTGCTGTCGGCCTGGCTGTTGCACCGATGGGTGGAGAAACCACTGATGCGCTATGGGAAAAAATTTGCTTGAATTCACCCTTTGGCGGCGGATTTGCGCGCCCGGCCGCGCCGTAAAATGGGGAGCGAGAACCACCGGTAAATCGTGGCGGAAACGGTGATGCTCAGGAGCAGCGGCACGGCCAGAATCACCGCATATTTCAGCAAGTTTCCATGCGCCGGCCCAAACCCGCCGCGCGCCCAGCCCAACATGGGCTGGTGAAACAGGTACAATTCATAGCTGATGATGCCGAACCAACGCAGCCAGGGCGCACACAGCCAGCGCGCGCGCGGACTCTCCGGCGCGGTGGCATAACAGAGCAGACACCCGGCCCCCGCCAGGAACAGCCAGCGGAACAGGTACAGCAGAATGAGCGGATGCGCGTCGGGATTCACATTGAGCCAGCCCTCGCCCAGCAGCGCCAGCAGGATCGCCAGCCAGCCCACGTCCGCCAGCCGGCTCCAGCGCGGGTTCCATAGCTGCATGACATCCACGCCGGCCAGACCCACGCCAAAGCAAAACTGGCTCAAGCCCGTGCCATACGGATCCACAATCGACGGCAGGATGGACGGCTCCCGCCCCGTCAACATTTGCAGGGACAGCGGGATGGCAAACAGGCAAAGCGTAATAATCGCGAGACAGGCCCGGGCGGAAAACCGCCGGGTGGCGAGGAACAACAGGGGCAAAGCCAGGTAGAAATGAATTTCCACGACCAGGCTCCACATGACCGGATTAAACCGCCCGCTGACGGGCATCAGGAAGGCCGCGCCCGTGAGCCATTGGAGCATGGCGCGAAGAAACAGCGGGGCGTCTCCGCCCCAAATCAGGTAATAGACGCCAAAGAACAGCACGGAGAGCGCCAGCGGTGGATAGATTTTCCAAAAACGCCGCCAACCATAGCCCGGCGGCAGCAGCGGTTGGGTGCCCTTGACCTTCCGCTTCCAAAACGGCAAGGCGATCAGAAAGCCCGACAGGGTGAAAAACAGCGCGACCCCCTCCCCGAAAGTATGGGCGAAGCCCATGAAATACTGGCCCAGGAAACTGGTTTGTTTATCGGAATAGACCGCGTGGCTGACCAGGACCATCAAGATGGCGATGCCCCGCAACCCGTCAATAAAATCGTAATTGCGGTTGGTGCTGGGATCCACGTGCCACGCATCCAGCCAGTGGCGGGCGGGTTGGGCGGAGGCGGTTTTCATGCGGGGTGGGCACCGGGGGCCAGCAAGCTGCGTGCGGCCCGGGAAAGGTCATGGGGCTTTGGCAAGAGCAGCGCATACCCCGGTGAAGACACCGAAGCGGCGATGGAAAATTTGAGAAATGCCACGATCGGCAATGGGTTGGAAAGGCGGCTGCGGGAAAAATTTGCACCCGCTGGCGGCAGGCGCGGCGCGCACGGAGTGACGCGCCCTGCCACCATGGGCTCGCGGCCGGTCTTTTCGATTTCATTGCCCACTTCGGTTTTCGGGTTAAAATGCGTTTTGAAAAGCCACGGCACGCAGGTTTGGAAGCCTGCGCTACCGGGCATGGGTGAGAGCGAACTGGACTTCAGCACGATGGCGAGTTGCGCCTGGATGAGTTGCGCCAGCCGATGGTAGCCTTTCGGGTTCAAGTGCAACCCGTCCACGGTGAGGTCGTCCGCCAGGCCGCCGCGGTCATCCATGACGGCGGGACGGATGTCCAAATACGTCACTTGGGGTTGCTGGCCGCAATAGGCCGCCAGGGCGGAATTGAATTGCGCGACCTTGGCGTTGAATTGATGCGCGGCCGAATCCACGGCCGATTCCCGCACCGGCATGACGGACAACACGAGGATGGTTTTCGGATTGAGGCGCGTCCGCACGGCGGCCAGCAGCGTGGTGTAATCCCGGAGGCAATCCGCCGTCGTGTCCTGGCGCATGTTATTGCAGCCGCACAGGAGGATCACCGCCTGGGGATGCCGGTCGCCCAGGGCGGAGACCAGGCTGGTCACATCGTTGATTTTGGCGCGACTCAGGCCGCAATTGCGCACGGCCCATTGCCCGGCGAACAAATCGTACCAGTTGCCAAATTCAACCTGGCTGTCGCCCGCGAACAGGACCAGCGGGCGGGCATCCTGCCAGGGGATCGCGAGCTGCTGCTGCCGCCCGGCAAGAACCTGATTCCAATCGGCCTGCTGGACCCCGGGCCAATGGAGCACGAGTTTCTGCCAGGCCCGGGGCGCAAGCCACAGCCCCAACAAGACCGCCACCAACCAGCCGCTGCCGCAGAGCAGCCAGCGCCAGTGGATGCGATGGGGGGGCGGGTTCATCGTGTTTGAGGAAAAGACGGCAATAGTGCCAAGCAAACCCGATGCGTGCTTGCGTGCGCGAAAATTGTTGCGCGCTTGCAGCGCTTGATTCCTTTATGCCACGGAATCCCAGGGCGCTGCCCCGGGCTGTCATGTCGCGGCCTTTCAGGCCTGTTATTCGCGCCGCCCTTCTGGAAGCAGCCAGTCACACCAAAGGCGTCCACCGGGCCAAAAAACGGCGCTTGCTCCTTGCTGGACAGCAACTGTACGCGTGGTTTAGCCATTCGTCATTCGGCATTGATTCGGCATGCGGATTTCGTCATTAGTCATTGGGCGTCAGCACGACCCATGGTAAACCTCGCATAAGCCCTATTCCTCCACGGGCACCACGAGGCTGTCCATGATGAAGTCCTTGCGCTCGGGGGTGTTTTTGCCCATGTAAAAATTCAGGATGGGGGCGGACTCGTTGCGCGGGGCGTACTCCACTTTGCTGAGGCGCATTTCTTTGCCGATGAACTGGGCGAATTCCTTGGGGCTGATTTCCCCCAAGCCTTTGAACCGCGTGATCTCCGGTTTGCCGCCAAGCGTTTTCACCGCCTGGTCGCGTTCGGCCTCGCTGTAGCAATAAATCGTCTGCTCCTTGTTGCGCGTGCGGAACAGCGGGGTTTCCAGCACATAAACGTGGCCGCCGTGAACGAGCGACTCAAAGAACTTGAAGAAATAGGTGATCATCAGGTTGCGGATGTGCATGCCGTCCACGTCGGCGTCGGTGGCGAGCACGACCTTTTCATAGCGGAGGCTTTCGGTGGTGTCCTCGACGTTCAACGCCTGCATGAGATTGTACATCTCATCGTTCTTGTACATCACATCGCGCTTCAAATCCCAGACGTTGAGGGGCTTGCCCTTGAGGACAAAGACGGCCTGGTGGTTGACGTCGCGGCAGCTGGTGATGGAGCCGGCGGCGGACTGGCCTTCGCAGATGAAGACCATGGTGCCCTGCCCTTTGTTTTTGCGCCGGTCGTAGTGATGCTTGCAGTCCTTGAGCTGGGGAATGCGCAGGGAAATGGCCTTGGCGCGCTCGCGGGACAGTTTTTTTACCTCCTGCAATTCCTTGCGCAATTGCTGGGTGTCCTTGACCTTGGCCAGGATGGTCTCGGCGATCGGCTTGTTGCGCTGGAAGAAATGGAGCAGCTCCTCGCGGACGTGGTTGACGAGTTCGGTGCGGATTTCGGTGTTGCCCAGCTTGTTCTTGGTCTGGGATTCAAACACCGGGTCCTGCAGGCGGATGGCCACCGCGCCGACCATGCTCTCGCGCACGTCGTCGCCCTCGAATTTGCCGTTGGCGTATTCGTTGACCGCCTTGAGCAACCCTTCGCGGAAGGCGCTCAAGTGCGTGCCGCCGTCGCTGGTGAACTGGCCGTTGACGAACGAATAGAAGGTTTCGCCGTAGCGGGAATTGCTGTGGGTGAAACAAAACTCCAGGGTCTTGCCCGCGTAGTGCAGCGGCGCGTAAATCGGCTCGCAGCCGTCGCTGGCCAGGTCTTCCATCACCAGATCCATGAGGCCGTGGCGGGACTGGAACACCTTCGGCTCGGCCCCGGGCGTCTGGAGGATGAGTTTCAGGCCGGTGTTGAGATAGCTGTAATGGCGCAGCCGGCGTTCCACAAATTCGAGCTGGAAGGCGCTGTTTTTGAAAATCTCCGGGTCGGGCTCGAACTCAATGTAGGTGCCGTTGGGCTCCTTCGTTTTGCCGGCATCCTCCTTTTTGAGCCGGCCGATCTTGAAGCTCGCCTCGGCGAATTCGCCGTCGCGATGGCTGCGCACGAAGAAATCCTTGGACAAGGCGTTGACGGCCTTGGTGCCGACGCCGTTGAGGCCCACGCTGAACTGGAACACCTCGTCGTTGTATTTCGCGCCGGTGTTGATTTTGGAGACGCAGTCCACGATTTTGCCCAGGGGAATGCCGCGGCCATAATCGCGCACGCTCACGCGGTTGCCCGCCAGCGTGATCGCCACTTCCTTGCCGTGGCCCATGATGTACTCGTCAATCGCGTTGTCCACGACCTCCTTGAGCAGCACATAGCAGCCGTCATCGGGATGCGCGCCGGTGCCGATGCGGCCGATGTACATGCCGGTCCGCAGCCGGATGTGCTCCAGCGAGGACAGGGTCTTGATCTTGCTCTCGTCGTAAACTGGGGTTGGTTTTTCAGCCATACAAATTGTGCGCAGGAGAAATTAGTCGAAGCGGCGAAAATGGAAATGCGAAAATCACTTCACGGTCCGCCGGGCCGGGCGGTTTCGTGCGCCAGTCTGGTCAGTTCGTTTTGGGCGCCGTCGTCACCGGGGTCCAGCCAGAGCGCTTCATGCAGGTGAATGATGGCGCGCGCCCTTTGCCCTTCGGCCGCAAATTGGGCGGCCCAGCTCTTGTGCATCTCGGCGGCGTATTGGACGCCGCTGGCATCGCGCCAGTCCCAGGCGGCCGCGAGGGCGGCCAGCAACACCAGCCAGGCCAGCAGCGGACGCAAATCGCGCGGCTGCCCGGCGGTGCCGCGCAGGCCCGCAAAGGTGAGGAGCCCCAGGCCGAACAGGCCCGCGACAAACACGGCGACCGCGCAGCGAAGAAAAAAGCGCACCAGCCCGTAAAACCGCCCGGCTTCTTTGATGCCGCCCACCGCCACCCATGAGCCGGGCTGGCGGTGTTCAATTTCAACGCGAAAGGGCCGGTCCGGGGCCTTCACGCTGAGCGTCTGCCAGGCGCTGGTGTTTTGCAAAGGCAGCCGGGTCACGCGCCCGGCGGCGTCCACCAAGCGAACGGAAACGCCGGCGGAATCCGGCCCGCAGACGACCGGCAGGAGGATATCCGGCAGGCTGGCGGTGATATCCCGGCTGATGAACTTCCCGGCCTGGGTGACCCCATTGGTGGCATAATCACCCCAGACTTGGGTGAATTCGTGCTTCGGGCGGGTGGGCGGAAAACCGTCGGCTCGAAAAGCGGCGGCGGTGCCGGGGCCGGGTTCCACGGGCAGCGGCGGGCGCATGTCCGGGGGCAATATGGCCAGCAGTCTGGGCTCGCGCAACAGCTTCGCCAGCCGGTCCGAATCCGCCTGCGGCAGGTTGCTGTCCGACCAGGTGGCATCGCCGGTGACGATGTACGCGCGCAGATTCTCCATGGCGAGCAACTCCGATCGCCGGGCACCATAAAGAAATAAAAAAGACACCGAGCGCGAAGTGTAACACATGCCCCCGAGCAAAAAAATGGTCCACCAAACTGCGAGGTTCAGTTTCAACCGGCTGGAAAACCGCCGGGTTTCCAGATTTTCCGCCAGCACAAACAAACTGGCCAGACTGGCCAGCGCCGGGAAGGACTCCGCGTCCATGTAACGGCTGCAATCAATCGTTCCATTCCGGCCATAGGCGAGCGCCGCCGACTGCAACATGCCCCAAAATCCCAGGACCAGGACAAACTCCGCGGCGCGCGCATTTTTGAAATCACGCCGCCAATACAGAACCAGGGTGAGGACCAATGGCAGACAGATTAAAATCGCGACGCCGGGATGATGGGATAACGGCCAGGCCAGGTTTTCCAACCAGGAGCCCAAAAATTCTTGCAGGGTCCGGGCGCGATCCTGCGGCAAAGCGGGCGCCACGATATTGACGGCCCACCCCAGCGTGGTGATGGCCAGCGCGGTCACCAGCGTGAGCCCCTGCCCGCGATTGATGGTGCGTTGTTTCAGCACGCGCAAAAGCACCAAGCCCATCACGGCCAGCGCCGCCAGAAAGCCGGATACCATCGTAACGATGGCCAGCAAGGCCGACAGCAGGCCCCCGAACCAAAGCGGGCCCGCGGGTTGGCCAAAACCGAGGCCAACCATGGCCGCGACGGAAAAGATTTCCAGAAAATACTCCTGCGATTGGAAACCGTGCGTGGTATTTTCCACGCTGTACGGAAGCACAAAAAAAGGCAGCACCAATAAACAGATCAGCCCGGCATTTTTCCGGCCAAAAACCCGCCAGAGGAGGTAGATCAACCCACAGGCAAAGCCGGCATGAAGGAGGGCATTCACAACCATTTGCAGGATGGGATCCCACTGCCCGTTCACCTGCAATTCGAGCAAGTCCAGCACGCGGGTGCAAAAGATCCGGTGCTCGTTTTGAGGTTGGAAGAGGTCGTTCCAAGTCCAATGCCCTTCAAGCCATGGTTTGAATAGCAGACGGGCTTCAATCCATGGATCACCCAGGGGAGACTCCGTTCCGTAAATGCCGATGAGCCATAATTTTGCCCCGACAATGACCAAAAATGAAACCCCCAGCCATGCCCCCAGCCGCTGAGTTGAAATCTGGCAATTCAAGCGGCTCCGTTCATTTTGGCAGGCCGCCGCACCGTCAACTCAGACGCATCGGCATGACCACATACAGGAACGGTCCGTTGATCTTCACCACGCCGGGGCTCAGTTCATCAATCAATTCCAGAAAAACCTCGTCCTCGCTCAGGGCGTTCAGCGGATCAATGAGATACCGCGGATTGAACGCAATGGCAAATTCCTTGCCCTTGTAGTTGATGGCAATGGATTCGCGCGCCTCGCCCACTTCCGGCGAATTGGCCGTGATCGTGAGCGCGTTTTTTTCGAAGGACAGCTTCACGGAATTCGCTTTTTCGCTGGTCATGATTTCCGCGCGCCGCAGGGCCTGCTGCAATTCCTCGCGCACCAGGGGAATGCGCTCTTTCGCCTCGCCGGGAATGACCTGCCGGTAATTCGGATAATTTCCTTCAATCAGTTTCGTGATCAACAACACGGAAAAACTGCCCTCGTTTTGCAGGGCAAAGGAGGCCTGATTCTCCCCGAACTTGATTTCCACATTCCCCTTGTCCTGCAACAGCCGGGTCAATTCATTCACGGCCTTGGCGGGGATGATGAACTCGCCCGTGGTCTTTTCCGCCAGCTCCACCTCTTCATCCACCATCGCCAGCCGGCGGCCATCGGTGGCCACAAAGGTCATTTTACTTTCCTTCAGACTGACGTAAATCCCGTTCAACACATAACGCGATTCATCGGTGGAAACGGCGAAGGCGGTTTTCTTCAACATCCCCCGGATCGTGTCCTGCGAAAGGGTCACCGTTTTGTCATCCTTGAAGGGCTGGATCGGCGGGAACTCTTCCGCCGCCAGGCCATGAATCTTGAAAAAGGACGAGCCGCTGCGCACGCTGGCGACGTTTTTTTCGTCGGTTTCGATTTCAATTTCGCCATTCAACTCGCGCACGATGCCAAACAATTTTTTCACCGGCAGCGTGGTGGCACCCGGGATCTTGACCTTGGCCTCCACCTTGCAAGCCACCGTCACGTCGAGATCCGTGGCGGTGATTTCCAAATGGCTCCCTTCCGCCCGCATTAGCACGTTGGAAAGAATCGGCAGCGTCGTGCGCGTGCTGACCACGTTCTGAACGGCTTGCAGCCCGGCAATGATCTGTTCTTTGCTGATCGTGAGGTTCATGCTCGTTTAATATGTTCTTCTTTTATCAAAAAATTATCCGTATTAAGGCCGGTGAACAAGCCTAACAACTCTTAATCCACATGCTGCATCTGGCGAAAAGCCTAGTTGGCACCGCCGACAACTTCAAGCTATCCGGTCTAAAAAAAATGGAAAGTCAAAGTTGTGCGCACCGTTAACAAGTCATTCACACCCCGTTCGCACCCATTCAGCCGACTTGTGCGCGACGGATGATGTCAGCAAGCTGTGAACAAACCCGGTTTACTTCGTCCAGCGTGGAACCGCGGCCCAGGGAAAAACGCACCAGCGAATTGGCCGTTTCCTGCCTGCCCGTGGCCAAAATGACGTGACTGGGTTCCAACGAGCCCGCCGCGCAAGCCGAACCGCTGGAGGCGCAAATGCCTTCCATGTCCAAACCCGCCAGCAAGCCAATCCCGTCCGCACCACGCACCGTGAAGGCCACCGTGTTGACCAAAGCATTTGCCTTTGGCGAAATCATTTCACAGCCCGACAGGGACGAAATACACAATTTCAACTGATTAATCAAAGGGGAAATTTTAGCTTTATCGAAAACCGGAGGTTTAATAAACCGTTCCATAGCGTTAACGAGGCCAACGATGGCCGCCAAATTCTCGGTCCCCGCGCGCCGCTCATTTTCATGGCCGCCCCCGAAGAGGATCGGATCGGGGTGCAGCGGAGATTTAATGTAGAGCAGACCCGCGCCCTTGGGACCGTGAAATTTATGACCGCAAATGGACACCAAATCCGCGTTGAACTGGGACAGATCCGCGAACGGTTCCTTGCCAAACCACTGCACCGCATCGGTATGAAAGATGATTTGGTGGTCCCGGCAAAGCGCCCCCAATTCGGCCACGGGCTGGAGGGTGCCGATTTCATTATTTGCCGCCATCACCGAAACCAAAACCGTGTCCGGACGGAGGGCGCGTTTCAGATTCTCCACCGCCACGCGACCCTCGGAATCCACCGGCAACCGGGTGACGGCAAACCCCTCCTTTTTCTCCAAATAGTCAAAACACTCCAATACCGCGTGATGCTCCACCGCGGAGGTGACCAGGTGGCGCCCCTTGTCTTTAAGCAACCGGGCGGTGCCAAAAATGGCGAGATTGTTTGCCTCCGTCCCGCCCGAGGTGAAAATGATTTCGCTGGGCTTGGCCCCCAGAAAAGCGGCGGCGCGATCCCGGGCGTCATCCAGCAAGGCGCGGGCTTTCCGGCCAACGTGGTGAATCGAAGACGGATTGCCCCAGATTTCATCCAAAAACGGCAGCATGGCCGCGCGCACCTCCGGGTCGAGCGGCGTGGTGGCGTTGTAATCGAAGTAAATGGAACGCGGCATCGGTTGCAATTTGCGGACACATCCGCCAAATTGCTGGCACATCGTAAATTGAAACCAAGCCATCGTAAATGACAACCCGGGTGAAAATCTGCGGCCTGACCAGTGTGGCCGATGCCCTGACCGCCGCGGAAGCCGGGGCGGATATGATCGGCCTGATGTTTTACGCAGCCAGTCCGCGCGCCATCACCCTGGCCCGAGCCGTGGAAATCTCGCGGGCGCTGCCGCCATTCGTGATGCGCGTGGGGGTGTTTGTGGATCCCGAAGAGGCGCTGGTGACCCGCGCCATCGGGGAATGCGGCCTGAGCCTCCTGCAATTTCACGGCGACGAAGCCTCCGACTTCTGCACCCAGTTCGGGCTCATGAGCATGAAAGCCTTGCGCGTGCGGGAGGCGGCATCGTTGGCGGCGCTGGAGAATTACCAGACCGATGCCTTTCTGTTGGATGCCTATGCCAAGAGCGGCCTGGGGGGCACCGGGGAAAAGTTCGATTGGCGATTGGCCGGGGGGGCGCAGAAATATGGCAAACCCATCTTCCTCGCGGGCGGGCTCACGCCGGAAAACGTGGCCGAGGCCATCCAGCAAGTGCATCCGTTTGCCGTGGATGTCTCCAGCGGCGTGGAATCCGCGCCCGGGAAAAAAGACGCCGGCAAAGTGCGCGCCTTTATCGCCGCCGCCAAGAACGCGGAGGCGTCCGCGTGACCACCACCCCGCTGCCCCGCTGCCCGTGGCCGACCGATGAGTTGTACGTCCGCTACCATGACACCGAATGGGGCGTGCCCGTTCACGATGACCGGCTGTTGTTCGAATATCTCATCCTTGAGGGAGCCCAAGCGGGCCTGAGCTGGCACACCGTTTTGAAAAAGCGGGAAAACTATCGGCTCGCATTTGAGCAATTTGACGCGGAAAAAATCGCCCGCTACGGCGACGCGCAAATCTCCGCGCTGCTCACCAACGCCGGCATCATCCGCAACCGGCTGAAAATTCACGCCACCATTCAAAATGCGCGCGCCGTGTTAAAGGTGCGGGAGGCGTTCGGGAGCTTTGACGCCTACCTGTGGCGGTTTGTGGATGGACGCCCGGTTATCCATCAACGCACCAGCATGCAGGACGTGCCCGCGCGAACGGAAATATCCGACCGGATGAGCAAGGACCTGTTGCAGCGCGGTTTCAAATTTGTGGGCTCCACAATATGTTACGCCCAGATGCAGGCCGTGGGGATGGTCAACGACCACCTGGTCAGTTGTTTTCGCCACCGGGAACTGGCAGCCGCATCCAAGTGAAACGCAGCGCGGTTTTTCTCTCAAGAACCATACGCGCGGCGCAGGGGCGCTCTCAAGCCACTTTTATGGGGGGTGTCCGCCGACACTGGTGTCCCGGAGGGACGATGGATATTAGCCGGTGACAAGCGGAGCGCAGCCACCGGACAGCCACGACGATACCAACCCGCCCCGGAGGGGCGGCGGAACTTTCAGCCCTGAAAGAATTCCCCTAAAAAGTTCGCGCAGGGAACCCCTGAACCTGTGCCCATCCAGTGCATCCATGTTGTAGGTTGGATGCCCTCACCCGGCGCTTGGTGGAACGATGCCTCCCTCTCCGCCGTGAGGGCGGGCTTCCCATTGCGCCTTTCCATCTTTCGGTTCACGGGCAGGGCGCAAGATGATAGCCCAGGGCAAAGCGAGTCGGCGAGCGCCGCCCTGGGAGAATCGCCATTATATCATCAGCCCTGTAAGGGCGGCACCAATCGGTTGCGATTACGAATTGTATCAATGGCGGAATCGTCAACTCATTCGGATTCCCTTGAAATGCACTTAGCCGCACCCCGGTTACATTCCGGTCCCACCCCCTCGCGCGGCAAAGGGGCAAAGGGGCAAAGGGAAAGGGGTCAAGGGGTGGGTCCCCTGATCCTCGCGTAATTTTTTGAAATCCAAAAAAATTTCACCTCTGGTTGATTTTTTGGCTTGCAATATTATAGACTGTGTGTCTATATAGTGGGCATGCCTGCACGCCTGCCCACCCAACACAAGTCACCCTTCGTCATTGATGCCCGTCCGCTGGACGAGATGGCCAGCCCCCATGCCGGCCTCCTGGCCACCTCCCGCGCCTTG
>Ga0302281_10002289_pt1 | contig 13614 bp, 10 predicted proteins | sample III_Fen_E1_2_FD_198762 | JGI IMG/M metagenome (GOLD analysis project Ga0302281, IMG submission 198762) | Peat permafrost microbial communities from Stordalen Mire near Abisko, Sweden - III_Fen_E1_2 | ecosystem: Environmental > Terrestrial > Soil > Wetlands > Permafrost | place: Sweden: Abisko...
TCGGCCAGCGCCGTCAGCCGCTCGGTTTCATCGGCAGAGATATAGACCCCCAACTGCTGCTCAGTATGAGCGATTGCAGCCTCGATGCGCGGGACCTCCTCTTCCAAAAACGTACAGCGCTCCTCCATCTGCTTCTGCTTGATGGGATTCAGGCGGCGCGGACGGTTGCCGGCGGATGCATCTTTGCCGGCTGCCTCTGGATCTGCCTCCGGGTCGACTCCATTGTGATTCTTCGGTGAGATCTCTTGCGATTTCGATTTACTCGCCGCGTCGACGGATGTTGCAGCCGAAGCCATTGCTTCCTTGTGCCGCAGATAATCCTCGTAGTTTCCCTCGTGGCTGGTGACCGCGCCACCGTCAACCTCAAGCACACGCGTCGCCAGCCGATCGATGAAGTAGCGGTCGTGGGAGACGAAGACGACCGTGCCGGAGAAGGCCGCCAGCGCATCGAGTAAAACATCTTTGGCGCGCATATCCAGATGGTTGGTCGGCTCGTCGAGCAGTAGAAAATTCGAGGGCGAAACCAGAATCCGCGCCAGAGCAAAGCGGTTGCGCTCGCCGCCCGAGAGCACGCCCAGCGGCTTGAAGACATCGTCGCCGCGGAAGAGAAAACAGCCCAGCAGCGAACGCAGCTCGACCTCGGGAACCTTCAACGCGGCGCGGCTGATCTCGTCCAGCATCCGCGCCTCCGCATCCAGCACCTTGTACTGATCCTGCGCAAAGTATTCGCTGACGACGTTGTGCCCCAGCTTGATCTGTCCCGATGTCGGCGGCTCAGCTCCGGTCAGCAGGCGGATCAGCGTGGATTTACCGGCGCCGTTCACGCCGACCAGCGCCACGCGGTCGCCGCGATCGATGCGGAAGCGCACGTGATCGAGAACTAACTTCGCCCCATAACTCTTGCTAACTCCCTCGGCCTCGGCCACCATGCGCCCCGAAAGAGGCGGCTGAGGAAAGCTGAAGTGGATCGCCGGTTCTTCTTCCGGTATTTCGATACGCTCGATCTTCTCCAATTCTTTAATGCGCGACTGCACCTGCTTGGCCTTGGTGGCCTGCGCGCGGAAGCGGTTGATGAAGGCCTCCAGGTGTTCGACCTGCTGGCGCTGATTGTTATAAGCCGCCTGTAGCTGCGTTCTCCGTTCATCCTTTTGCGAAAGGTATTTTGTGAAATTTCCCTGGTAGATATTCAGTCTTTTATTCCAAATCTCCACGGTTCTATCGATGGTTACATCCAGAAAATAGCGGTCGTGGGAGATCAGAATATAGCCGAAGGGATAACTCTTCAAGTAATCTTCAAGCCAGTTGCGCGTCTCCAAATCCAGGTGGTTGGTTGGCTCATCCAATAACAGCAGGTTCGGCTTGGCCAGCAGCAGCTTGGCCAGCGCAATCCTCATCTGCCAGCCGCCCGAGAACTCATCGGTCTGGCGCGACCAATCCTGCTTGCCGAAGCCGAGGCCGGTCAGCACGCCGCCGACCTGCGCATCCAGCGCATAGCCATCGAGTGAGTGAAAGCGCTCCTGCAGCATCGAGTAACGCTCGGCCGCGGCCTCGTACTCCGCGCCCTCGTGGTCGAGAACGGCCAACTGCCCGGCCAGCCGCTCGACCTCGCCGGCCATAGCGTGCAACTCGTCGAAGACGGTCAGGCACTCCTCAAAGACGGTGCGCCCGGTGAGCGCCAGCCCCTCCTGCGGCAGGTAGCCGATGCTCATGCCGCGCGTCTGCTGCAACTGGCCGTAGTCGAGCGTCTCCAGGCCGCAGAGCACCTTCATCAGCGTCGATTTGCCGGTGCCGTTGGCGCCGACCAGAGCGGTTTTTTCCCGCGCACGGATGAGCCAGTTGGCCTCCAGAAAGAGAACGCGCGGTCCAAACCGTTTGCCGGCATTTTGCAGGGAGAGCATCTACTCTCTATTTTCGCAGAGCACCTGCGGTGAGGGGACTGGCCGCCACCTGCGGTGGGGCAGCCGCGTTTCGCGCCTGGATTTTTTGGTCTCCCGGGTCCCCAGAGTGGGTGCGCCAGAGATCGGCATTTGTCAAGAGGCCTGAGACGATTCATGCAAAAGGGGCGAAAAAGCGGTCTTTTTGCCCCCAAAGCGGGCCTTTTTGGGTGAATAAAGGCCGTTTTTTGGGGGTTCAAGTTTACTGGATAATTAACAGAAAGAAAAATTAACTGATTGATACCATGCGTCTTACGCGAAAAAACGATGCAAAAAATGGCCGGAAGTACATAGGGGGGGGTGGGGGGTAGACCGAAAAACAGGGAACAGGGAACAGGGAACAGGGACTGAGGGACTGAGGGACTAAGGGACTGAGGGATCAAGGGACCAAGAGACGGCTCGCGGATTGGATTGGCGTTCATGCTTCGATTGTGCGCGCTGTGAGGGAAATGATCTGCAAGGCACCTGCGGTGCGGCAGCCGCTCGCTATCCGCTCGCAGGGGGTTCGTGGTACCACGCAGAAATATGCTATTTGCGCTTGACTCCGGATCGTTTTACACCCAAATGCCGCAATGCTTCGTCGAAAAAACCGGATTCCAATTGGCCCTGGAAAATCTCGTATGGGTCATTCGGATCTCCGTCTTTCCGTAATGTCTCCGAAATAAAAAGAATGCAGACACGACGCATTGTCGATGAAGCAATCCAAAGGATTCTCAGTCTTCCCTTGCGCAACCGAAATATATTTGAAAGGTGACCCCGAAGGGCATAACGTTTGTTGAGAGGATCATGGGGAATGATCTTTTTTACAGCTTCCTGAACCATATGAAATGTCGTGCAGTGAACACTTTCAGAGTGCCCTAAATTCTCTGTCGTTTTACATTTTCGATACAGATCAGCATATACGCCTTCTGCTGTAGCGGTCATCTCAACAGTATAAGGAAGGGGAGAGATTGACCGTGTCTGTTCGTTTTTCTCTCCCTTTCCAGTTGCGGACATTGACTACTCCTTCTCCAAATCTGCTTCGATCTCAGCAAGCGTGCGAACACGCCCAGCGCGAAGGTCTTCAAATGCTGCAAGCAATCCAGTCCGTTCAGCATCGTTTGTGAGCATTTCAATCATACTCAACAGCGAATTCATCTCGGCTCTCATCTCCTGGTATCTTTTGTACGAAAAGAGCACCGAAAGCGGAGTGTCATTCTCCTGGATAACAAAAGTATCGTCTTCTTGCTCCCTCAGCTTCGTTGCATTCAAATCGCGCAGCTTGCTTACACCGACGTGCTTGATCCGTGGATCAATATCGGGGAATGCGCAGGTTGCCATGGCGGTCTCCTTCCTCCATTCGGTTCTAGTGAACTGATTTGTTCACTAGAACCTCCAGAACCGTTATAGGCATTATATCGTCAAAATATTGTCTGTCAATATAATAATATATTCATATCTAATGTCAGTATATTGACAATATAATGTCATCATACTCGCGTTTAATTGTCATAGATTGTTTATGTTCTGTAAATGTCCAGGCCCTTTCCGCTCGAGTGGGCTGAAGTCGTGCAGGATCGAGTCACCCTTCCATCCCCAGCACCGACTCGTAATAGCGCACATACTGCGGCACGACGAGCGAGGAACAGAAGCGCTCCTGCGCCGTCTTGCGTCCGGCCGCGCGCATGGCTTCCAGGCGGTCGCGGTCCTTCAAAAGACCGACCGCTCCGGCGGCCATCTGCTCGACATCGCCCACCGGATAGAGCAGTCCCGTGACGCCATCATCGATCAGCTCGGGGACGCCGCCGACGCGCGTGGCGATGGCGGGCACCTTGCAGGCCATCGCCTCGAGAGCCGCCAGACCAAAGGACTCAAGCTCGCTGGGCATCACCATCAGATCGGCCAGCGGCAGCAGCTCGTTGACCCGCTCCTGCTTGCCGAGAAAATGCACGCGGCACTGAATGCCGAGATCGCGCGCCAGCCACTCGGCCGCCGAGCGCTCGGGGCCGTCGCCGACCAGCACCAGTTGCGCGGGCAGCTCGCGCTGAACGGCGGCGAAGACCTTGACCACATCCACGACGCGCTTGACCGGGCGGAAGTTGGACAGATGCATCAGGATCGCCTCGTCTGGTTTGGCCAGACGCAGGCGCGAGGTGGCCCGCGCCGCCTCGTCCTTGAGAGGCTCGTACTCATTGCAGTTGACGAAGTTGGGAATCACCTCGATGGGGCGCTCGATCTCGAAGTGGCTGAAGGTCTCGTCGCGCAGATAGCTGGAGATGCTGGTGACTCCATCGCTCTGCTGAATGGCGTAGCTGGTGATGGGCAGATAGCCGCGATCCATGCCGACGAGCGTGATGTCGGTGCCGTGCAGCGTGGTGACAAAGGGCAGGCGGCGGCCGCGCGCGGCCAACATCTGGCGAGCCAGCAGAGCGCTCACCGAGTGGGGAATCGCGTAGTGGACGTGTAGCAGGTCCAACTCATACAACTCCGCCACCTCGGCCATGCGCGAGGCCAGCGCCAGATCGTAGGGGGGGAACTCGAAGAGCGGATAGCTGGAGACGGGAACCTCGTGGTAGGTGATTCCGCTGTCGCGCCCGCTGAGGCGGAAGGGCTGCGAGTAGCTGATGAAGTGGATCTCGTGGCCGAGCGCGGCCAGTTCGATGCCCAGCTCCGTGGCTACCACCCCGGAGCCGCCGTAGGTGGGATAACAGGTAATGCCGATGCGCATAGTGTGTACCGTCTTGGGTGCGTCTTTGGTTGGACGCGCAGGAGCGCCGGGAAGATGCAACGCTTGCCGGGCTCATCGTTGAATCGATGGTATTGTGGCGCCGGTCTCCAGACCGGCGCAACTTTTTATCGGCGCTACTGGATCTCAGCGCTGCTTTGCATTAGTGGCCTGGGATCAGGCCCCAGAGCATGACCAGCGTCATGCCGATGACGATGATGCTGGTGCCCCAGGCGATGACATTCCAGAGGCGCGAGTTCTTGTGCTCGCCCATCAGATCCTGGCGATTGATGAGCATCAGCATCAGGATGATGACGACCGGCAGCAGCACGCCGTTGAGCACCTGGGAGAGAATCGCCACGTTGATCAGTTGCGCGTCCGGCAGCAAGAGCACGGTGAGCGCGCCGCCGGCGATCAGCAGCGAGTAAAGCCAGTAAAAGAACGGCGCCTCTTTGAAGCTCTTGTCGACGCCGCTCTCGACGCCCAGGCCCTCGCAGACGGTGTAGGCCGTGGAGATGGGCAGGATCGACGCGGCAAAGATCGAGGCGTTGAAGAGGCCGAAGGCGAAGAGCAGATAGGCGAAGTCGCCGGCCAGCGGGCGCATCGCCTCGGCGGCCTCCGAGGCCACCTGGATCGCGCCCATGCCGTGCACGTAAAGCGTGGCTGCGCAGGCGACGATGATGAACCAGGCGACGATGTCCGTGAAGAGGCTGCCGACGATCACATCCAGCCGCGAGGCCGCGTAATCCTTCACACGGATGCCCTTTTCCACGATCGACGATTGCAGATAGAACTGCATCCAGGGGGCGATGGTGGTGCCCACGACGCCGATGGCCATATACATATAGGCCTTGTCGCTCCAGACAGACTTCTGCGGCAACTGCACCGTGGCCAGAAGTGCATCGTGCCAACTGGGCTGCGAGAGCACGCCGGCAAAGATGTAGCAGATGTAAACCAGCGAAGCGACGATGAAGATTTTTTCCGTGCTTTTGTAGCTGCCCTTGACGACCATGTACCAGACGAGTCCGGCGCAGAAGGGCACGCTGATGAACTTGGAGACGTGAAAGAGATGCAGCGAACCGGCGATGCCGATGAACTCAGTCACCACATTGGTATAGTTGACCACCACCAGCAGCACCATCAGGATGAAGGTGAGCCTCAGGCCGAACTCCTCGCGGATCAGGTCGCTGAGGCCCTTGCCGGTGACGACGCCCATGCGGGCGCACATCTCCTGCACCACGATCAACGCAATCGTGATGGGAATGATGGTCCACAGCAATGTGTAGCCGTATTGCGCGCCGGCCTGCGAGTAGGTGAGGATGCCGCCGGAGTCGTTATCGACATTGGCGGTGATGAATCCGGGGCCGAGGACGGCCAGAAACAGAAGTATCCGGATTCGCCAACGCTTCAACATTCGAGCCGCTTCCTAAGGAGGATTCATAGAGTTTCTCTTTGACCATAACAGGCAAGGGGGAGAGGATGCGAACCGCCGCGGGTCTGCCTTGAACGCCAGAACTGAAGGCCAGGCCATTCTTCCAAACTCTTTCCTGAGAGATGAAAACTGCTTGCATCCTGGATTTTGCTTTGGTAGCATGAGAAAAGTTTTTGATGCGCGCAACATTTTTCAGTTGCCTTTCGTTTGTGCGCCGTCTGGAGGATCGATGAGTGAGCCGACAGCGGTTCGCAACGAAGAGACGCAGATGTCGCAGGTGGACGCCGAGACGACGGCGCGCATGATCGCCGACAAGTGCATCGGCGAGCGCATCCGGCGGCTGCGGCTGAAGAAGTCGATGGGACTGGTGGAGCTGGGCAAGCTGAGCGGACTCTCGGCCAGCTTTTTATCGCAACTTGAGACGGGGCGCGTGGTGCCTACGCTGCGCAACCTGGCGCGGATTGCGATGGTCTTCTCCAAGGACCTGTCTTATTTCTTTGAGAGCGATGGGGGCGCGGTCTTCCGCATTCATCGGCGCAAGGAGCGGGTGAGGCTGCCGCAGACCGGCGTGGAGCTGCCCACGTATTTCTTCGAGAGCCTGGGCTACATGGTTCCCGACCGTCCGATGGACCCCTACTTTGCCGAGTTCATTCCGCTGACGGCGGAGATGAAGTCCACGCCGCACCTGCATCCGGGCTATGAATTCCTGTATCTTCTGGAGGGACGGCTGGAGGTGCGCCACGCCGAGCAGCAGTGCACGCTGGAGGAGGGCGATGCGGCGTACTTCGATGCCGGCGCGCCGCACTCCTACCAGTGCGCGGGATCGAGGCCGGCCCGGGCGATCATCGTGACGATGCACCAGGCGCCGCTGCCGCTACCCTTGCGCGCGGCGCGGACGGCGCAACCGAGCGCGGACGCATAAAAACGCCCGTCGCCGTGACGGCCCACGGCGACGGGCGGCGCTGCCAGGATCGGCAGCCAGAGCCTTTTCATCTGCCCTGAGATTTCGGCTTTTGTGTATCCCATCCATTCAGCAGAAAACGCTGAATGGGTGGGGCACCTGCTTTTCAACTGCGCTGAGATTCCAGCTTTTGTGTATCCCATCCATTCAGCAGAAAACGCTGAATGGGTGGGGCACCAGGCTGTTGGGTGTGTGGATTCCCAGGTCGCCAAAAGCAAGGGACCTGGGGCACCCACCTGAATGGGTGGGGCACCGATCTCTTGGTTGAAAAGGCGGCAAGAGTTATCGCTTGACGATCTGGGCCAGCCGCGGATCCTTCCACAGGGCGGCGAAATCCTGATCGGCGTAGACGTTGCCGAGGCCGTAGTAGTGCAGATCGCGGGCCTTGCGCAGCGAGTCCAGCGCGCCGTCGAGGTTGCCGCGCCGGGCATAGGCCCTGGCAATCAAGTAGGCGACGCGGGCGCGCTGCTGCGGCGTGGCCACCTGCGCAATGATTCCCTCCTCACTGCTGGTGAGGATATCTGCATCGAGCTCGAGGGCGCGCCCGTATTCAGTCATGGCGTAATCGATCTCGCCCTGGCCCATCCAGGCCTCGGCCAGATTCAGATGCGTCGAGGCTACGGTCTCATCCATCGCCAAGGCACTTTTGAAGTAGACGATGGCCTGTTTGAACCTCTTGTCGAGCAGGGCAATGACTCCCAGGTTGTTCACCGCCGAGGTGAGCTTGGGGTCCAGCTTGAGCGCCTGGGCAAAATCCTTGCGCGCCAGCCCATACTCTTTCAACTGGAGTTCGGCAATGCCCAGCTTGTTATAGAGCACGGCGTTTTGCCGCGAGTAGCGCATGGCCGTGAGATAGTGGGAGGCGGCCGAATCGTACTGGCCGTGAATGCGCGCCAGGTCTCCGCTATCCTCCGCCTTCCGGGCAATCTCCTGATTGTCCTTCCTGGCCGCGTCTGTCTTCGGGTCTGCCCAGCCGCAAGGAGCCGCGCAAATAAGCAGGCTCGACGTCAACAACAACATCAATTGTCTTTTCATGGTTCCCCTCTCCTGCGCATCGGCATGGAGGAGCGGCTACAGCGCTGACCCGAACCACCGCCAACTGCCTTGTGCGTCGATACCAGTAAAGATCGCTTCGGAAAAGCTTGCAACGCTATACCTGCTACCCGCTTTTTCCGGGGGGTTAAACCGGCGGCGCAAGCAAGCGAACTCCTTCAATTACTTTCACTTGCGTTTTCCGTAAACTCTGCGCCGTGTATCCTGCCGGCGGGCAGACGCCGGGGTTACACCGTGTTACAGGCATAGAATAGCCGCCCCGGCAACCGTTAAGCACTAGCCAAACGAAGAAAGATCGATAGCATTACAATCAGTCCGTGGATGGTGCCGATGGCGAACGAAGAGCCCGAGCCGAAGAATCCAGTTGCGCAGCGCGCAGAGTTGGAGGCAGTGCTCGCCTCCGAGCAGTTCCAGCGCGCGCCCGCGCTCAGCCTTCTGCTCAAATATCTATGCGATAAGCTCTTTGACGGCGAGTCGCATCAGATCAAGGAGTATTCGGTCGGCGTGGAGGTCTTTCGCCGCGGCGACGGCTTCGATCAGAACACGGACTCGATTGTGCGCGTCGAGGCCAACCGCCTGCGCAAGCGCCTGACAGCCTATTACAGCGGCGAAGGCGCCGCACATCGGCTGCGTATCACGATTCCACTGGGACAATATGTGCCTCAGTTTGAGGTGGCCGAGCCGCGAGCGACAATAGTTGCCGCGCCCTTGGAGCCGGTCGCGGAGACGAGTGCATCGACGCCCGCGAAGCGCATGGCAGGGCGCCGCGGAATGTGGATTGCCGGGGCGCTCGCGCTTGTCGTTGCAGTCCTGGTCGGCGCGCTACTGATCCTGTACCAGAGAACACAGAGCGCTCGGGCGACCGTCGCGCAGTCAAACGCCGCTCCAATTGCGGAGACTGTTCTCGGGCCTCCGGTGGGCGAGGAGATCCGCATTCTGGCCGGCTCCGGCCGCGGCTTTGTCGATCACGCCGGCAAACTCTGGAATGCCGACGCATGGTTCGACGGCGGAATGGCCGTCAAAAGCGACGTGCAGAATATCTGGCGCACACTGAATCCAGACTTCTATCGCACCAGCCGCCAGGGCAGCTTCCGCTATGCAATTCCCCTCAACAAGGGCATCTACGAACTGCGGCTGCACTTTGCCGAGACGGTCTACGGGCCGGAATCAACGGGCGCGGGCGGCGAAGGCAGTCGTCTGATGACGGTCAGCGCCAATGGCAAGACGCTGCTGACGCGCTTTGATGTGGTGGCCGATGCCGGGGGCAGCCGCACCGCCGATGTGAAGGTCTTCACCGGCATTCAGCCGGCCGGCGATGGCCTGCTGCATCTGGAGTTTGCCGGCGAAGAGGGACGGCAGGCGACCGTCTCGGCGATTGAGATTCTGCCCGGCTTCCGCGGACACATCCGCCCGGTGCGCGTGCTGGCGCGGCAGTCGCCGTACTACTCCAACGACAGCCACTGGTGGAGTCCGGACAACTACTTCGAGGGCGGCCAACTGGCCAGCTACTCCGCCGCGGTGAAGGGCACCGACGACCCGGAGCTTTATGAAAGCGAGCGCTGGGGCAACTTCACGTATGCGATTCCGGTGACGCAGGGACGATACACGGTCACGCTGTACTTTGCCGCCCGGCACGGGGAGTGGGACCAGCCGGACGATCACCAGACGCCGGTCGAGCACATCTTCAATGTTTTTTGCAATGGCAACGCGCTGGTGAAGAACTTCGACCTGGCCCGGGAGGCGCGCCAGACGGATATAGTCATGCGCAAGTTCAGCGGCCTGGAGCCCAACGCCCAGGGCAAGCTGATACTGAGCTTTGTGCCCGTGGAGGGTTATGCCACGGTGAGTGGGATCGAAGTGCTGCCGCAAGGATGACGCCGGTTTTCCGTTGATGAAAATGCCGGGAACCAACTCCAGCCGCAATGCGTAATGATGGATGGGCGCGGCCAGTCATCGGCCGTCCACCGCAAAGGAGAACTCTCGATGCTCTCAATGGTTCGCGTTGCCGCCATGGCAACCCTGCTTTCCCTCGCTGCCGCAAGTGTGTTTGCCGCTTCACCGACGCCCAAAAGCAGCCACGGAGCACTGGTGATCGTCTTCAAGGATGGCCACCGCCAGAGCTTCAACCTTGCCGATATCGATCGCGTGGAGTTTCCCGCGCCCGCGGTCTCGACCTCGGCCAGCACGGCGGGAGGCGCGCTGCTGCCCTCGCGCGCGCACTACCTGGGGAAATGGGAGGTGGGCGACGGCAGCGGAAGCAACTTTTACATCACGCTGGAGGAGACGGGCGATGCCTGGCGCTCGCTCGGCCACAAGCACGGCCACTGGGAGTATGTAGACGGCGAGGCGCAGATCAACTGGGACGACGGCGTGCATGATGCGATCCGCAAGGTCGGATCGAACTACCAGAAGTCCGCCTACGGCTCGGGCAAATCCTTTACCGACACGCCCGACAACGTGACCAATGCGCGCAACACGATGCCGCATCCGATCTAATCGAGATTGCAAGAGCCGGTTGCAGGGCTTTTAATATGCTGGAGACATGGTCCGGGAGGATTGCATGATTTCCAGAAGAGATTTGCTGCGCGGAGGCGGCAAGCTGGCAGTGGCGGCAGCAATGCCGGCGCTGCCGGAGACGCCCCGGCGGCCAGCAGCGCAGGTCGCGGAGGCAGGATCGCAGCAGGAGCGCTGGATCCGTCGGGCGGAGTTGCTGAAGCCGGCTCTGCATGAAGAGATTGAGCTTCCGATCTCGCTGGTCAACCCTGTGGCCGATGCCACGCAGTATCTGCGCTGGCGCATGGACGCGGCTGCTCCGGCGGCCGCGATCGAGGATCGCAGCTTCCGCCCCGGCGATCATTTCATCCTCGACTTCGGCGGTCATCGCACCGGCTATCTCTCTTTCGAGATCAGTGGAGTGGGGCGCAACGTCGATGCGCCTGCTCGATTGCGCTTCACCTTCGGTGAGGTTCCCGGCGATGTGGCGGAGCCGCTTCATCCTTACAAAGGCGCTCTGGGCGAAGGCTGGCTGCCGGAGGAGACGGTCACCATCGACTTTCTTCCCCAGACGGTGCGGCTGCCGCGCCGCTATGCCTTCCGCTACGTCAAGGTGGAGATACTGGGCACCTCGCCCAGTTATGCGGCGTGCTTCCGGCATGTGCGCGCGCATGGCGTCAGCAGCGCGCAGCAGACGCCGCCGCCGCTGGCATCAGGAGCATCGGAGGCGCTGCGCAGGATCGACGCAATCAGCCTGGCCACACTGCGCGATTGTATGCAGACGGTCTTCGAGGACGGTCCGCGCCGCGACCGGCGGCTGTGGATCGGCGATATGCGCCTGCAAGCCCTGGCCAACTACAAGACCTTCCGCAACCTCGCGCTGGTCAAGCGCTGCCTTTATCTATTCGCCGCCTTTCCCCGGGAAGACGGCCTGCTGCGCGCCTGCGTCTTTGAAAAGCCGAAGCCTGCCGCGTCGGGAGATTTCATTCTCGACTACGCGGTCCTCTATGTCGCGGCCCTTTTCGATTACGTGAAGAACTCGGGCGATGTGGAATGTGGACGAGAGCTGTGGCCGACGGCCCAGCGCCAGCTTGAAATCGCCGGCGCCTGCGTCGACGCGAAGGGCCTCTTTGTCGACCCCAAGAATATATGGATCTTCATCGACTGGGAGCGGAAGCTGGAGCGCACCGCGGCGATGCACGGCGTGCTGCTCTACTGCTACCGGCAGGCTGCGCTGCTGGCCCAGCTCCTCGGCGACGCGGCGGACGCAGCACGCTATCATCAGGCTGCCGAGCGCATGGCCGCTGCTGCGCAGCTTCACTTCTACGATGAGACGGAGCAGCTTTACATCAGCGGTCCCAGCCGCCAGGTTTCACTGGCCACGCAGGCCTGGATGATTCTGGCCGGCGTTCCCTCGCGTGAGGCCGGCTCGACGGCCATGCGCAAGGCTCTGGGGCACGCCGAGACAGTCCTGCCGTCAACGCCGTATCTCTACCATCACGTTGCCAGCGCGATGCTGGCCTGCGGCATGAAGGCCGAGGCTCTGGCGCTGATCGAGCGCTACTGGGGAGGCATGGCGCGGGCCGGTGCCGATACCTTCTGGGAGCTCTACTCGCCGGAGGAGTCGCTCGCCTCACCGTATGGCGATGTGCACATCAACAGCTTCTGCCATGCCTGGAGCTGCACGCCGGCCTATCTTCTGCGCACCATCGACTATACGGCCTGAATGCCGGCGAAGTAGGCAGCGACCTCGGCCCAGTTGTTGACGCGCTGAAAGCCGGTCTCGGCCAGGTTGCGGGGCGCGGAGTAAAGCAGGCCCTGGCCCTCGAAGCGGAGGAGATTTTTGGCCAGATCGTCGATCAGATAATCGGCGCGCAGAATGGATTTGTTGCCGCAGAAGACGTAATTGCTGGGCGGGATGAAGGAGAAGTGGCGCTGCAGCCAGCGGTATTTGGGGCCGAGCGAGTTGGGCACGCTCATGGCCTGCGTCGCGATGAAGATTTCAAAGCGCTGGGAGAGTTGCTCAAGCACCTCTTGCGAACCGGGAATCACGGCCAGATCCTCGAAGAAATCCTCGGCGTCGAGAAAGGCGCGGAGCTGCTGCTGGCGGTCGAGCGGCGTAACCTCCCACAGGCCCTTGCCGGCCAGATCCTGCGGGGTCACATCCTCGTCGAAGGTCTGGTTGTAGCGGCGGATGTGCTCGGCGAGGGTGTCCGCCATCACCTCATCCATATCGACGCAGATGCGCTGCACGGCTTGCTCCCAAGGCGTAGATCGCCTAGAAAAAGGGTAGCAGCCGGGGGGTGGGTGGCTCCAGTGGGCAGAGAGGTTCGTTGTTTCCCATGTCCAACACGGTTGAACTGCGCCAGAACCGGCACACCGGGCTTCTCAGATTACGTCTTTCAATTTGAGTTTGATACGCAGAGTTGAGCCATGTGCATCGCAATATCTTCCAAAAAATAGAATCGCGGGTCTCAAATCTTCAAGTGATTGAGATGCTCCTCGATGCGCTGAAAGCTCAATGTCCAGGGAATCTGCTAGTCCTCTTCAGGAACTTTGGCTTTGCGCTTGGACTTGGGCTTGGTCGCGGCGGGCTTGGCGGGCGCGGGTGCCATCGACGGGTCCCAGTAGAGCAGGCGGAAGCAACTGTCGCAGGTGAGCAGCTCGCCTTCGCGCAACTGGTTCCAGACCTGCGGACGGACGCCCATGCGGCAGCCGGTGCACTGCTGATTCTCAGCGCGCGCGAGTCCGGTGCCGCGCGAGCCGCAGAGGCGGTCGAAGCGGGTGAGCACATCGGGCTCGATGAGCGGGCGCAGCGCCTCGCGCCGGGCGTTCATGGCGGCCAACTCGTGGGCGTACTCGGCGTGGCGGGAGGCGACGCCGGCACGGACGGTTTCCAGCGTTGCGGCCAGCCGCTCGACCTCTGCGCGGGCGGCGGCGAGCGCCGTTTCCAGGGCCTCAGTGCGCTCCAGACTGGCGAACTCCTCTTCCTCCAGGCGCGCTGCCTCGGCCTCGGCAAAGCTGAGTTCATGCTCGA
>Ga0302281_10002310_pt1 | contig 13537 bp, 6 predicted proteins | sample III_Fen_E1_2_FD_198762 | JGI IMG/M metagenome (GOLD analysis project Ga0302281, IMG submission 198762) | Peat permafrost microbial communities from Stordalen Mire near Abisko, Sweden - III_Fen_E1_2 | ecosystem: Environmental > Terrestrial > Soil > Wetlands > Permafrost | place: Sweden: Abisko...
GTGAGTGGTGGGGCGCAACAAAACGTCGTTTGCCGTAGCAATGTCGTCGTGGCTCCCAGGGGTAGCTGACGATGGCATTTGAATCGCTCTTCATGGCTAACTCAACTGACCGGATGGATTCCAAGGTGGCGCGATTGAACGCATAACTCTCAATAGCTACTATGGCCGCCATAAATGCGCTGCCTTTTATCGGCTTCCACGTTTTTTATTCATCGTAACTGTCGCGCCTGTATATAATGTCTGCGATGTATACAGAATACATGCTTATTATGTTTTGAACACGGAGGGTTTCGATATAAGTGCGACAGGAGTAACGTGCGGGGATGCCGATTTGGGCTGCGACCAGTTCGGCTGCTGGATGAATCGCCTATTTTCCGGTGCAAGAGGAAGAGGAATTGCGTGTTGCGGGCGGCACGGCTGACCAGCCCGTTTTTTCACAATTGCACGGGGTTACCCGGGCTGCATCTAGCAGCATAAGCCATTCTTAATGTTTAAGTTACAAGGTTGCTGGCCACTGCATCGGATTGCACTGGACCGCACTGGATTCCGGAACAAAGTATTTCCATAAGTATCCCCGGAATTCTCTTTCTTTGCTTGTTCCATCGCTGTCACCACGCATCAGTACTGCCTGCCTGGAGCAACGCTCTTACATTATCTGAACCTCAAGAGGCATTTGCTATCAAGTCTACAAAAGCGCGGAATCGGACTTCGATCTCAGCCGCAGAGGTTGCCGGATAGCCAAGCTCTTTCGCCAGCACCTCAAGCTCGGGCTTCCACTCTGCCGGAATTCGGATCACCGGCGGAAAGTCATGGGTCGCTCGCTGCGTAAAGACTTGTTGGGCCGCTACGCGTACTGCCGTAACGTCCAATTTGCCAAGCAAGTCAATCAGCAGGATATCAAGTACATCGCGAGCACGTCCCTGCGAATAGGGGCCCGTGCTGGCGTGTAGCTTTTGGGCAACCTGTTCACTCAGATTCAGACAGCGAACGGGAGACGGCACTCGCAATCCCATTGCTTCAACTCCTCGAATCGTAGGCACGATGAAGTCTATGGCGCTTGTTCCCGACGAGCCAAGATCAACATCAATCGTTTGCCAAGCGCGAGTTCTATACCGGATAGCGAGTTCCAGACGCACCGCGTCCACCTTGTCCATATTTAGCGGCTTGCCCTTCATCTGAAAGGTAAACTCGTCGAATCCCAATGCAACCGCATCCTGAAATGTTTGCAACCGCTTCTCACGTTCGGCGGAGACTCCGATGTCAATATCTTTCGTCGCGCGAGCACCCTCCGCAAAACGAAGCTCAAGCGCGACGCCACCCTTGAGGTCGTAGTTGTCCAGAATGCTCTCGTTCACGGCCCGCTCCAGCACTCCGCAGAGCGCCAGAAAGGAAACCCATCGCCGCAGACGCTCCTGCGCTAATCCTTGTTCCTTGGCGACTCGCGCCAATGTCTTTTCCAGACGCTCAACCGACTGCTTCATTGACCTTCACCTTACTTCTATTCAGCAACGTCAAAAAGCCGCGCGCTGTGTGATTGACGAGTTTACGAAGATCGCCCGCCTGCGTTGTGTTGAGTAGTCCCTCTCGAAGTGCATCGGTAATAGCCTGCCGAGCGATCTCTGTCCTTCGTGTTTCCGAAAGAACATCCATAATCGAACGCTCCACCGTAGTGATTGGCATTCCCTCGTGCTCTCCGATCTCCTGCGGTGTAAGCTCGGCCCGATGAATCACGATCCACGCTGGATGCTCCCTGCGCAGCCGTGCAGACTTTGGAACCGTAAGATGCACTTGCGACGGGTTCACATCAGAGATGCCGTATAGCAGCAGCGCTGTCTCATGAGACAGCGCAATGCGCTCTGGCCCTTGACTCGCTTGTATCCACAGAACCGCTTCGCGATATTGGGCAAGCCGATCTGCCGGATAGTGGGCAATCCGATACACGCCTCGATTCATCCGTTCCAACCGGCCACGCTGCGCCAGCCGAATCAGCACAGAATCTTGTATTCCGAGTCCGCGCGCCTCTTTGGACGTGAGTAGGCCGTCCTGCTCTTCAGCAAGCGCATACAGTTCGTCCATGCGTGTCCGTGCCATGAGTTGAGTATGCGACGGCAAATCAGATATGTCAATATCATTCTATTATTGAATCATATTGACATTGCCCAATTCCCCTGACCGGACGAACCGGCCGCACGAAGGTTGCGGTGAGGAGTGGGAGGGTGGCGATGTTGTCTGGCCGAGATTGTGGCCTGAAGGTCGCTGTCGGCGATGATTGCGACATTTTGAGTTACATGACAACCTACGGAAATGTTTAAGCAGAAGTACAACAAAAAAGGCACCCCAACGAGTGGAATGCCTTCTGTAAAGCTCGACTTGCCTACTGGACTTGGTGAATTAGGCTTGAGAAAGTTCGATTGATCTGGATCACATCATGGGGAATAAGTACATACTTCCAGGGGCGGTCACTTACGGCTGATGCCCGTTCACACCATTGAATCGCAGCCTTCGCCTTCATCAATACGTTCGTTGCCTCCATGTCGGTAGCCCGCTTGATCTCGCACAGATACCGGCCATCGTTTGTCTCGACGATGAAATCTGGATTGTAATTATCCTCTTCGGCGTACTGAATCTTCAGTAAGTCCTTCGGCGGCTTCAGCCACTTGAGCACATCCACATCGTCTTCGAGAATCGTAGCGAAACGGCGCTCCGGGTCCGAGTCGAATTTCTGCGCTGGATACAGACACTTTCTGAATCCCCCGAAGACCATGCCCCGAATAAGCAGCTTTTCCTCGACCGGTTGCCGGAAATCCCTTGCGCTCTTCCCAAGCTCAATTTCTGCACTGCTGGAGCTGAGGCGTTGAAAGCCCTTCGATACAGATACCTGATACTCCGTTGCCTTCTCGATGTAGTGCTGGTTCATCTGCGTGTGGACGAGCCGCACAAGCTCGCTCTGGTTGTACTGGAGCACATTCCGCACGTCGTCTTCCGTATGTAAATAAGACTCAAGATGCCGAACGAGTTGTCCTGCCAGCTTGTAGAGCAATACAGCATGATCGTCATAGCTGACATCATCTTTGTCGATCAGACCACGGACGATGTAATCCTCCAGCCGCGCTTCCTGGACTACACCATCGCCACTGATGATTCTGAATCGTTGGTTATCGGTCAACCGTTGAATGAGCAAGTCTTTGGCGACCGGCGGAAAGCGAACGCTGGCGCAATCGAGGTCAAAGTCTTGATAGCCGACAGTGACCTCGCCCGATGGGACGACGGTAATGCGCGGAATATCGATGGTGTTCTCGATATAAGCGTCCGTCGTCTTGTTTACGATTCCTGCCACATCGACCGGTTCAACTACAGCGGTCAACTCGCCTTGAACCGGGCGGATCTCTTCCATCACTCTGGCGATGATCTTCTGCTGCACATCGGGTGCCTTCAAATCCGCAGAGCGGCTGAGCCGCTCGAATTCCCGATGAATCACTTGAAGCGTCGCCTCCGCCACCTTCCGTTCCGGCGCGGTGCGGAAGAGCGGCTCCTGCACGGCCCGTTCAGTCTGATGGCTGTCCCCCGGCTCCGTCTGTGGCGCGATGCCCAATACGGAAAGGATGGTCGGCGCAATCGTCATGGCCTGCGTCGGCGTGTCCGGGATGTCGCGACCAATCACCACGCCGGTCCGAATGATTGAATTCGGATCGTTGGCGTGATCCACAATCTCCTGAAAGCGGTCGTGCGAAACGATGGTCAGCCGGTCCACATCGGCCACGCCCGTGCGCTTGCCATACGGCAGGCGCAATCCGCGTCCAATCGACTGCTCAACCAGCGTCTTCGAGTTTGCGGCGCGCAATGGAACGATGGTGTAGAGGTTGGTCACATCCCAGCCCTCTTTCAGCATATTGACGTGGATGACGATCTCGGTCGGATTCGCCGGGTCCTCCACGCTCAACAATTGCTGCACAGTTTCGTCCTTCTCCTCGCCGCTCTGGTTGGAGTGGACGGTGATAACGCGGCCTTTGTATCGCCCTTCAAAGAAGCCAGCATCTTCGATCTTCGTCCGCAGGTCTTCCGCATGAGTCGTGTCTTTCGCCACAACCAGCATGAACGGCTTGACCAATGGCCGACCTGTCTCGCGCGCATAGATGTCGAGTTGCACCTTGGTATGTTCGTGGACGCGGATACCGTCTTGCAGCTTGATCGTTTCCAGCCCAGCCTCATCGTAATTCTCTGCGCGAAAGTTTTCTCGCGTCGCCACGGCTGGCTCCTTCACAAAGCCGTCTTTCAGAGCGGAGGCTAGCGGGTAGCTGTAGATCACGTTCTTGAAGTCGCTGTTCCTACCGTTTATCTCAGTGTGAGGCGTCGCAGTCAGCTCCAGTCCAAGGATCGGCCTCAGCTCATTGATGGCGCGCATTCCGGCCTTGCCCCGATAGCGGTGCGACTCGTCCATCAAGATCACCAGATCTTCGAGCTTCGACAGGTAATCGAAGTAGCTCTCGCCGATGTACTCGCTCAGGCGTTTGATCCGTGGGCTGGCTCCGCCGCGCACCTCGGCGTTGATCTTCGAGATGTTGAAGATGTTGATGTGGATGCCGCTTTCGCCGAAGAGGTCGGCGGCGCGGATGCCGCGCCCACTCTCGTAGTTGTCGCCGGTGATAATCTCTGGTGGATGCAGCGCGAAGTCGGAAAGCCCTTGGAAGACGTATTTCGGCGTTCCCGCCGTAAAGTCGTCTCGAAGTTTGTTGTAGATGGTTAGATTCGGGGCCAGCACAAAGAAGTGCCGGATTCCCCACGCCTGATTCAAGTAGGCGATAAATGCGCCCATCAGGCGCGTCTTGCCAACGCCGGTAGCGAGTGCGAAGCAGAGCGACGCAAACTCCCGCTCAAAGTCCGTGACCGAAGGGAACGCGCTTTGAATCGCCTGTAACGCCTGTGCTACATCCGTATCTTTGCTCAGAGGGAGCAATTCGCAAACCGTGTCGAGAATCTCCAGCGAATCCCGCTGCGGTTGGCGCAGGCTCAAACGGTTGGCAATCGCCCAAAGTTGCTGCTTTGCATTCACACTCATTCCGCACCTCCATCAAAGAGGCTCGGCATCGATTCCGTTCGTGCTCGCCGCTTTCGTGCTTGCTTCGGTTCAAGGGATGCTTCGCCTGCAAGCTGGGCGGAGACTGGCTCCGGCGCTTGGGGCAGGTTGGCGACATTCAGGCTGTAATCGTCATGGCCCCACTCGCACTTTTGCAGCACGGCAAGCGGAATCTTCTTGAGCGTAAGATTCTGGAAGGCGTCAGCCTTGCCACGAAAAGCCGCGCAGCAAACCAGCAAGGAACGCTTCTTGCCCACTTCATCGCTCAATGCGGCCAGATGGTCACGGGTGAGCGTCTGTGTCGTTACATAGATGTAGTCGGTCTCCGTAGAGCAGCCCTGCTGCCAATAGAGATCGCCGGGAGCGTATTGAAAGCCCATGATCTTGCACATGGCCTCGGCCAGCATGGCCGGGTTGTATTGTTTGCTGATAACAAGATTGTCGAATGCATCCTTGTCAAGCAGTGTTGGGGCGATATGGTAGTAACGGAAGCCGCCGCCGCCTTTCCAAGCAACAGCCCTGCTGATACCGCCCTCGTCTTCTCCATCAATGACCTTCTTCAAGCGCGGGATGATGTGCGTGTAGCAGTGCTCTCCCAACTCGACCATGATCCAGCGACGACCCATTTTATGAGCAACCGCGCCCGTTGTACCGGAGCCTGCAAATGAGTCGAGGACAAGGTCTCCTGGGGCAGTTGCCAATTCTAAAACTCGCTTCAAAAGTTTCTCCGGCTTCGGCGTGGAGAAAGAATCATCGCGGTTCCACATTTTTACTTCTTCACGAGCTTCGTGATTATTCCCGGCCTCTGTATGCGTCCAAATTGTTGGAGCAGGTGTGCCCTCGATTTTCAGCTCACTGAGGAATGTCTTCCGCGTAGGAATAGCGGAACCATCTGATCCGAACCATATTTCATCGTTTTCATCCATCCGTCTGAGTGTGTCCTCTGGGAACCTTGGCGACGATCCTCTCGGTGGCGACCACTTTACGCCATTCTTGAACTGATGAATAAAGTTGCGCTCCTTCTCGGAGCCTGTGCGTTTCGCATAAAGTGGAGTTGATTTCCAGGGACCCTTTGGATGATTGTCAGGATTGCGGTATCTATCGTTCATTTCATCGCTTCGCCCCAGCCTGAATGGACGCCATATCTCTTTGTCCAAAGCATAAACAAGGACATGATCGTGATTTTCAGAAAGCCATTTGGAATCGTTGGCCACGGTATACTTCTTCTGCCAAACCACGTTTGCCACAAAGTTGAACCGGCCAAACACCTCATCACACAGAACCTTCAAATAGTGAGCTTCATTATCGTCGATACTTATCCACAAAGATCCCTTTGAAGACAACAGGCGGCGTATCAGCTCCAAGCGGTCGCGCATGAGCGAAAGCCAGATGGAGTGCTCCACTCCATCGTCATAGTGTGTGAAGGCAGAGCCAGTGTTGTACGGCGGATCAATGAAGACGCACTTCACCTTGCCAGCGAACTCCTGCTCCAGCGCCTTGAGCGCGAGCAGGTTGTCGCCGAAGATGAGCCGGTTGTCGAAGATGTCTTTGTCGCTTACACGTTGCTTGGCGTGGTAGCTCTTCTCCGGGTCTTCAAGCAAGATGCGCGGCTCCAGCCTTGGCCGGTTCTCCTTGCCAATCCATGTCAGTTCCAACTTTTGCTTTTTGCTCATTGTCATTTCTTCTCGGGTTTACTATGCGTTAACATTCGCGATTAATGCTTCCAATCGCTCGACGTGATGAGGATCTTCTTTCCGCATGACTTCCAGGATGGCTTGCATGACTTTAGGAGATTCTGCAAGCAAATTTAGGTCATGTTCCTCTACGGCAATACCGTCACCGTGTGAATGGACATTAAGAAATCGGTTGAGGATAGCTAGGGTTTTGGAGTCCATTCCGAGTTTCTTCATCTGCCCAATTAGCTCCTCTTTCCCGTTTCCGCCTGGGAATCTAAAGGCGATGAAATGCTCAAGAAGCCTTCTCCCAACATTAGGCAAGCCGTAGAGTTCCGCGAACTCCTTGCCTTCTGCTTCACTGCCCTTCTTCACAAGGGAAAAAAGATATTGATACTCCGAAGCATAATCCTTGAGGAGCTTGTCCATTGCAGAGATTGTTATGCACCTACCATCAGAGGTCATTGAGCAAGTGAGCGAGTAGTAGCGCGACAAATCATTCTTGCGACTTGCAATATGGAACCAGCCCTTGACCAGATTGAAGAAAGTAAAGTCGTGTGTCAGAACGATGATCTGCTTCGCCATTTCTGTTCTCTCTTTTATGAACCCAAAAGCAGTGAACATTGCTGACGCATCTAAACTGGAAACCGGATCATCAATGACAACAATGGTCTCATCAAGTTTGCTCCGGTGATCTTCAAGTGATTTCAGGAAATACAGCAACGAAAATGCTGTTTTCTCGCCTTCGCTCAAGTCTCTGGCTTCTGAATCACCCCGTCTAATGGAGTAGCCATTTCCATGGTGTTGAAGCGTTAGTTCGCTGTGTCCAAGATACAAGGCAAGGTCTTTGTTGAGATCTTCCGCTGGAGTTGCTGTTTCGGTCAGTGCCTCATCTAGCTTCTTCAGGATTCCATCGACTTCCCCTGCTCTTTTTTCATTGTTCGCTAGTTCTTCAGTGGTTTCTTTTAAAACTCCCTGCTTCTCCAGATAGGCAGAGATTGACGACGCAATGGAATCTGATTCCAGCTTGTTCTTTGCAAGGGTGACCTGTCCGTTAAAGTCCTGGGTAATGCCGTTATGTTCCTTTATCAGCGATTGAATATTGTTCGCTGAGTCACGAAGCGTATTCCCCATCGCGAATAGTTCGGTCAATTCTTGCGGCGGTGGTGTTGGGCTGAAGATGTTGTCTTGCTTTGCCTTCAAAGCAAGTTCAACAGTGTTGATGCCTTGTAGAACATCCGCCTTGCTGGTGGTTAGCAGGTCGTTCATTTTCGCTAATCGATCAACTAATTTTGGATAAACAGATGTTGTCGAGTAGGGATTGAAGCCTGTAACAGAATTTTTCAGTTGTTGGATTGATTGGATCGAATCGGCCAATTTCTGGCTAAGGATTCGGAAGGAGCTGTCAAAGTGCTGCTCAAGTTGCTTTGTGCGGTCTTCCCGCAGAGGGTTCCCGCAATAAAGGCATGTCGTGGCTTCTCGATGCTGATGCAGTTGCAGGCCTTGCCCCACCCAGTCAGCAAGCTGGACATCGTCTTTCAGGCTCTGAATCGCAACACTTGTAGGACTCGTAGAGAGAACTTGCTCAATACTCTCCAGCACTGTAGCTGAAACGGGGTTGACAATCTCTTGTGTCGCAAGTGTCGGCCTTATATCAGTTCGGATTGTTGCCAGCAAATCGGCCTTTTGTGTCTCGTCAAGGGAAATGTCCGTTGTGGCATCGTATGCCTCGCAGCGGGCCTCAAAGTGTGATCTGTTGTAGTTCGTGTATCGGTCCTGACCTGTGGTCCTTAGCAGAGTCTTAATAGTTTGCGCCTGGTCTTGCTTGTAGGCATCGAATGCCTTTTCAGCTTTAGATTTCTTGGGCGATAGTTCTTTCCAGGCATCGCTGAGCTTACTGGCTTCTTCCGCCGCTGCTTGTCGTTGCTGTTCGTGCTCCACAGTCTTCTCGCCGAAGAATACTATGTGCTCTAGGCTACTAAATCGGCTCAGGACACTTTGCTCGACGTATTGCTGATTGAATACTCTGAGTTTCGGAAGCGGTTGGTTGTTTTTCCCAATCTGGTCGCCTTGAACATCCATATTGTCTATACGAAAGACAACTTTCCCTACCTCGATTGGTTTTTGTCTACCCAAGTCAGCAAGAAGGTTGGACAAGGTGGTCTTCCCAGTGCCGTTCCATCCGTAGAACAAGTTGAACTGAGCGAGCTGAGCGAGTTGCCCCCACTTAAACTTCCGAAAGCATTTGTGATCAATCTCTACAAACTTCTTGAGCATGTTTGTCGTCATAATTGCTCCGTACTCGAATCACTGGCACCGAGAGCTAGCAAACTCAAGCCCTCAATTTCTTGAATGGACTTGCCTGCAATCCCCTGCAAGTCGCCGTGCATTCCAACAGTCGCACCCATTACGCGTTCAATTTGCTGCTGCCGCTTCGCCCATTGCTTCATAATCACCTTGCGTTCCTTGTCAAGATCGTCCTGCATGGATGAGAAGGCCTCGACGAGGGCTTCAACACGTTGACGAAAGAGTGGGCCGGTCAAATACTGGTAGACCATTTCTGCCTTTGTTTGCTGGCCCTCGCTGATGAGCCTCGCATTGCTCACCTGAAGAAGTGTATGGCGCAGAATGGTGGCGACAGGCAAAAGGGAGCGCGGATGCGTGATCCATACCCCATCAATTACATCGAAGGTCTCAATGCCTTCCGGTAGGGTTTGGGAAACCAATACAGATAGGTCGGCCTTGGCCGTTCTTTGATCGTCACGCAACTTAACCAGCCAGTTATGATTCCAGTTCTTTGTGCGCTTCGACTCCCACAGGATTGTACCGCTCATCACGCCACCGGGGCTGACGACGCGCTGGAGGGCGTCGCCGCCGAACTCACCCTTGGCGACAGGTTCAATCGTGTCGTATGGGAATTTGACTCGGAGCAGGTTTTCCACTTCAAGCTCCTGAACCTCGCCCTGCAACTGCTGGGAACCTTGCTCGGCCTTCTGCTTTAGTTCTTCGATCTTCTGCTGCATTGAGGCGATGGTCTGATCTTTCTCCATCACCTTGAGCCTGAGTCCGTCCTCTGCCTCGCGCTTGGCCTGGGAGCGGACTTCGGAAAGTCCCTCCTGTACGCGCGTTTCAACGGTAAGTTCCAACTCGCGCTTTGCGTCATCCAACTCGCGCTGCTTCTTGATTAGCTCCGCTTGCGCCTTCTGGGCTTCGGCCAGCTTCTCATCACGCACTTTGAGGACTTCCTGAAGCTCTGATAGCTCCTGAGCTTTTATCTCAAGTTCCGCTGCGCTGGCCAGCTTGGCCTTTTTCGATTCCTCTTCGACAACTCGCGCCCGTTCGGTTTTGAGTTGCTGCGCCACCTGATCTGTAACCTGCTGTTCAAGGGCGCGCTTCTCTTCGACCATCTGCCGTTCCTTGTCGCGCACTTCCTGTTCACGCTGGGCTATCAGCTCATCCTTCAGTTTGAGTTCCTCAATGCTTTTTTGCATCGTGGCGATGGCCTGATCCTTTTCCATCACCTTGAGCTTGTGCCCTTCCTCGGCCTCCTGCTTCGCCTGGGTGCGGACTTCGGTAAGGCTCGCCTGTACGCGGGTCTCTACGGTCAATTCCAATTCGCGCTTTGCGTCGTCCAGCTCGCGCTGTTTCTTGATTAACTCCGCTTGGGCCTTCTGGGCCTCTGCAAGTTTTTCATCACGCGCTTTGAGAACCTCTTGAAGTTCTGTCAACTCCAGGGCTTTTGTTTCAAGTTCTGCCGCACTGGCGAGCTTGGCCTTTTTCGATTCCTCTTCGACCACTCGCGCTCGTTCGGACTTGAGCTGCTGCGCAACCTGATCCGCGACTTGCTGTTCAAGTGCGCGCTTCTCTTCGTTGACCAGCTTTTCCTTGTCGCGCACGGTCTGTTCGCGCTGGGCTATCTCCTCATCTTTTTGAGACAGCTTCTGCTCAAACTGTTGGCGAGTGGCTTCAATCAATGGCGCGGCAAGAGATTCCGTTAACGGAAAGTCGGTTTTGCACTTCGGGCAGGTAATTGTGAGTTCCGTCATATCAGCCTCCAACGAATCTTGAAAATCTCTGTGCGTCGCTGGTCCTGGGCCATACGCGCTTCAATGTTGCCGATTAGCCCGTCGCGGCGGGTTTCGACTTCATCTTGGGCGACGAAGAGATCCTTGCGCTTTTGATTCCGCGTCGTCTGAAGCGTCTTGATCGTTCGTTGGTGGGCGAGTTTGTCAGCAAGCGACGCAGCGGACGATGAGGCGCGCTTTGTGTCACGAATCTCTTTGTCGAGGTCTTTGATCTCCTGCTCCAACCCCAGCTTGAGGTCTTCACTCCAGCGGTCGAGTTTGGTGACTTCCTGGTCGAGCCAGCGGGTATTGCGCAGACCAACCTCATCAAGAATCTGGCGCTGCTGGGCCTCGATCTGATCATCCAGGGACGGTAATGGCACAGTGAGAATCGGCTGGCCAGACTCGGCTGGCAGGTCGAATAGCCGCTTACAGGTATCAGGATGGAGAGGTTCGCCGTCGTCGCGGACGCCCGCGAAAAGGATGTGGTCTTCGACTTCAAAAGCCTCGACGGAAAACTTGGTGCAGAGGAGCCAGCCGGATTGCCCGGTGTGCGGCTCCAGTACGGCGAGCCGCTTGCCGCTTTGACTAAGGTTGAAGCGCAACTCTACGGGCGGCGTCTCCAAGGCAAGGCATTGTTCCAACACACGCTGCGCGAGAGGGTGGCCGACGCGATAGGTGTTGGCGTCCTCCACATTGCGGCCCATACGATAGGGGCCGGGATGGATGGTTTCGCCCTTGAATGGGTTCCGTTCAAGTTGAAAGCCATATCCCGCAGAATCGAATCGTGCGTAAGGGGCCAAGTAAAACCTTGTCGCGTGCCAGAGCAGTTCCTCGAAGCGGTTGCGAGAGTTCCGGGCTTCAAGACGCACTTTCTCGATTACTTCCTGGTCGAAGTTATTGAGGAGTTGTTCCTGAGCAACGGCCTTGGCCTCGGTGATTTCGGATTCAAGTTCCTGCTGGAGCTGGTCAAACTCAAATACGATCTGCTCGGGAGTCCTGCATCGCTGATAGATGCCGACTATGCGCTTCTCAAAATCCACGCCCGATTGAATTGCGCCAATTACTTCATCTGAGGCTCCAAAGACGCCGTCAAAGAGCTGAAACTTCTGGTCGAGTAGTTGATAGATGCGCACATCGGCGGCATTGGATCGATTGAGAAAGTTGACTACAACCACATCATACTTTTGTCCGTAACGATGGCAACGGCCGATTCGCTGCTCGATGCGCTGCGGATTCCAAGGCATATCGTAGTTGACAACAAGATTGCAGAATTGGAGGTTGATGCCTTCGGCAGCGGCCTCCGTGGCAATCATAATGCTGGCCTCATCGCGGAAATACTCGACGATGGCTGCGCGCTTGTCTGCGGTAGGTGAACCTGTGGCCCGGTCTGTTTTGGCGTTGCGCTTTAGCCAGTCACGATAGATTTCGGCGCTCTTGGCGTCGTTGTTGGTGCCATTGAAGAGGACCACTTTCCCAGCGAAGTCGGAGGATTCCAACAGCCGGTAGAGATACTCCTGGGTGCGGCGGGACTCGGTGAAGATGATGGCTTTCTGTTGCAGGCTCCCGTTGTGCTGGTCGGCGCGGGCTTTGTTGGCGGCCTCGAATCCCTTGCGGAGAGCGGTAAGCAGCACCTCTCCCTTCGAGTTTTTGTGAATGCTCTTCGCCAGTACGTGAAACTCACGGAGCTTTTCTTTTTCGAGGTGGAGTTCCTCACGTTGCTCCGGGGAAAGTTGCTGCGCAGTATTGGGCTGGGCAGCAACTTCGTCGGGTTCATCTTCCAACCATTCGTCTTCAAGTTCCTGAAGCGCCTCGAAGTTCTCGGCAAGATCGTCTGGCGGCGAATCAAGAGCAGCTTGCGCCTTCTCGACAGCTTCGAGCTTGTTGGCAAGGCCCAGCAGGGTATCGGAGATGGCATAGGTGGACGAGGCCAGTAGCTTGCGCAGAATGAGCGTCATCAATTGACGCTGGCTGGCGGGGAGAGCATAGAGCCGTGGCGATTGCAGATATTCAGAGACGAGGGCATAGAGCCGCTGTTCGTCGGCGTTCGGGATGAACTCTTGAACCAAAGCGTGTCGATTGGTGTAGCTGACGTAGGGGAGCACCTGCCGACGGAGAGTGCGCTGGCAGATGGGCCGGATGCGCTCTCGAAGCGCGCGGTAGTCGTCCGGTGTGTTCATTCGCGAGAACTGGCTTCGGAAACTCTTGAGGTCTCCGAAGGTGAATTCATCAATGATGCTGACAAGGCCGTACAACTCAAGGAGCGAATTCTGGAGCGGCGTCGCTGTGAGTAGCGTCTTCTGCCGGTCGGCGATTGCTGCCTTGATGGCGTTGGCGATCTTGTTGCTTGCCTTGTAGACGTTTCGCAGCCGGTGAGCTTCGTCAACGACAACCAGATCCCAAGGCGTTTGCCGAACGTAAGCCTCTTTGGTCCTGGCGAACTGGTAGGAGCAAAGAATAATCTTGGGTTGGTCGAATGGATTGAGGTTGCCGCTTTTGATTTCCTCGTTGAAGGTCTTGGATTCGAGAATCGCTGAGGGGAGGAAAAACTTGTCGGCCAGTTCCTGGCCCCACTGCTTGCGCAGGTTGGCGGGGCAGATGACAAGTAGACGGCGGCGGCGTTCCGCCCAGCGTTGCGAAAGCAGAATACCCGCCTCAATGGTTTTGCCGAGGCCAACCTCATCCGCCAGGATCGCTCCCCGTGAGAGCGGGGACCGGAAAGCAAA
>Ga0302281_10002321_pt1 | contig 13499 bp, 14 predicted proteins | sample III_Fen_E1_2_FD_198762 | JGI IMG/M metagenome (GOLD analysis project Ga0302281, IMG submission 198762) | Peat permafrost microbial communities from Stordalen Mire near Abisko, Sweden - III_Fen_E1_2 | ecosystem: Environmental > Terrestrial > Soil > Wetlands > Permafrost | place: Sweden: Abisko...
AATGCTTGCCGCGATCGGGGTATTCGCTGCTCCTGCCAATAGCCCCACGAGCCCAATAGCCCCGAAGGTTGCTTTATCTAATCCAAAGACTGTCGCAAATGCCGTTCCCGCAGTTGCACCAATAAAGAATATTGGAGTAATGATCCCTCCGCTGCCACCTAAACTCAAAGTGATCATCGTAAATATTATTTTCAGAATGAACGCATACCAAACAATGTCTCCACCTGACAGAGACATTTCGATAGTATCTAACCCAAGTCCCAAATACTGCTTGGAGAATATTAAAGCAAGGACAACAAGCAAAGCACCACCCAATAATCCTTTCAAAGGCTGCCAAACCTTGATCTTCTCTGATGCTTTCTTTCCAAGATACAATGCTTCAATCAGAAGCAAAGAACAAATCCCTAAGAAGAGCCCCAGGAGAACGACCTTCAAGAAAAAGAACTCACTGAAGACGTAAGTGAATTTAAGTGGGTGATAGAAATAAGTGATCCCAAAAAACGAAGAGACCTGATAAGCCATGATCCCTGAAATAAATGAAGGCAATAGAACATCATACAAAATGCTACCAGCGAAAAGGACTTCAACGCCAAATATAGCACCAGCAATAGGTGTTCCAAAAACTGCGGCAAAACCACCGCTAATACCGCATATCACCAGTTTCCGTCGTTCAGAATCGTTAAACTTAAACAAGTCTGCAAAAACTGATGAAAGTCCGGCACCGATCTGAGCGCAAGGTCCTTCTTTACCCGCGGAACCACCTGATGCCAAGGTTATAATTGTTGCAGCCAGTTTAACTGGAACAACCGAAGCATTGATCTTCCCCGAACGCTTATGAACTGCTTCAATAACCTTCTCAGTTCCGTGCCCCTCCGCATCCGGCGCCAAATATTTTGTTAAAACCACGCTTAAGAATAACGCTATGGGCAAAAAGTAGAAATAGAACGGCTGTTGATGAGTGAATGCGATGCTCCAGTTCAATGCCTTGAGAAATATCGTCGTCGATAGACCAACAATAATACCAATGACTGAAGCCAGGAACACCCACTTAACAACGCTAATAAAAAGTATCGTTTCTTCTTTTATTCTTCGTTTCATTATTGTTACTGTAAATACCTAAAGTTTATTTTGTTTTGGCACATTTTAACCCAAAGGAAAACCCCCCGCAATCAATTAAAGATTCCAAGGGGCATACTGTTACATTATCGAATTAACTCTACAAGATACTTTTTATAACCAACAAAGAAACAATCGAGATCAATACCCACAAAATAACGGCTTGAATAACTGGCTTTATCCCGACAGTACGCAATGTTTCCCGTGATAGTCCTGCACCTATCAGGTACAAGGTGACCGTTAACCCTATCTTGGAACCATGCACAAGACCATCGTAAAGCGGCTTTAATGCCGGTAAGAATGTCACAATCAAAGAAGCCCCGATAAAGCCCAGAATAAAATACGGAAACATCACCTTTGCTGACCTATTCTTCAAGAACAATATTGTCCCCAATGAAACCGGCACAATCCACAACGCTCTGGTCAATTTAACTATTGTAGCAATCTTAAGGGCTTCATCTCCATATTTAGCAGATGCCCCAACAACAGAACTGGTGTCATGGATCGCAATAGCAGCCCACATTCCAAACTGCTTCATGGTAAGCCTCAGAAAATGCCCTAACGGTGGGAAAAGAAAAAGCGCTATGGAATTAAGAATAAAGATCGTTCCAAGAGCAATAGCCACCTCATCTTCATGCGCATTGATAATGGGAGCAATCGCGGCAATAGCACTTCCCCCGCAGATGGCTGTACCAGCGGATATGAGATACGAAATCTTCTTATTGATAGACAAAAGCCTACCAATCAGCCATCCAACAATCAAAGTAGCCCCTATTGAAACAACCGTAAAAAGAACACCCGTCTTCCCTGCTTTAATAACTTCGCCGAAATTAAGACCGAACCCAAGCCCAACGACAGATATTTCAAGAAGATATTTGATCGCTCGATGATTAAATTCCTTAAATGGGTGACTCATCGTAAAAGCGATGACTAACCCGAACGCTAACGCAACTGGTGGTGACGCAAAAGGTGTAAAACAAAATACAAGCCCAGTTAAGAAGACTATCTGTGGAATCATTTAACTCCTCATAAAGATTCTTTTAGCAGGAAACATCCCAGTCAACATAGCACCTACAAAAACAACTGCTTTGGGCAATCCTAAACCCACACCAACTATCGCAGGCCCAGGACAAAACCCAGCCATCCCCCAGCCTATTCCAAATATAGCCGCCCCAACGATCAGAGGAATATCTATCTTATTCTTCTTAGGCAAATCAAAACATTCACACAACAATGGTTTGGAAGATCCGACAATGCGGTACCCAATAAATGCAACACCAAGAGCACCTGCCATGACAAAGGCTAAGGTTGGGTCAAAAGACCCAAACATATCCAAGAATCCAATGACTTTCTTAGGGTTTATCATCCCTGATATGATTAAGCCTATCGACATCATAAGCCCGCTAATAAAAGACACCAGTAAGTACATATTAAACACCCAAAATTCTCTTAACCCAAACGGTCAAGATTCCAGTACCTATAAAAACAATAGTCGCAACAATGGATCGCTTAGAAAGCCGAGCAATCCCACAAATGCCGTGACCGCTCGTACAGCCATTTCCTATTACAGTACCAAAACCTACTAAAAGACCTGCAATTATCAAACATATTTCTGAAGCGTTAACCACAACTGCGACAGGAAATCTCATCTGATAAATGATCCCTCCGAACACAAGACCAAATACAAATGCAAGTCGCCACCAAAGGTCTTTATCCGGCTTAGCCAATAATTTTGAAGTTATGCCGCTAACGCCCATGACACGCCCATTAAACCAGTACAATATAATTGCGGCTCCACCTATAAGCATCCCACCTATAAGTCCATCGACATAAGATATATTCATTTCAAATCCCTCGAAATGATTTATAGGTCTGATAACCGCCAGACAGGTTGCGACTTCTAAAACCATGCTGTGTCAAAATCCGATAGGCTAAATATCCCCTCAATCCAACCTGACAATAAACCAAATATTCCTTATCCTTTGAAAGTTGACTTAATTGATCTCTCAAGTCATCAATAGGAATATTGATCGCCCCAGGAACCATTCCCCCTTGAGTTTCTTTCTCTGATCTAACATCCAATATAACTTGATCAGACTTTATATTCGTTAGTTCGTCGCTATGCAAAATTCTTACATCACCCTTTAGCACATTAGACGACACGAACCCTAAAAAATTCACTGGATCTTTGGCTGAACCATAGGGCGGCGCATAACATAATTCCAGATTTTCCAGATCATAGACCGTCATTCCTGCTCGCAAGGCAACCGCCAACACATCAATACGCTTATCAACCCCTTCCCTGCCAACTGCTTGGGCACCTAATATTTTCCTAGTCTTGGGATCAAAAAGCAATTTCATGCTGATTGGTGTCGCTCCTGGATAATAACTGGCATGATTATTAGAATGAATGTACACCTTTTCATAAACCATATTCATTCTCTTTAAGATCTTCTCATTCACACCTGTCATCCCTATAGTCAGATCAAACAACTTACAAACGGCTGTACCCTGTGTTTTCTTATAAATAGAGTTACGTCCAAAAATATTATCTGCTGCAATCCTTCCCTGCCGGTTAGCTGGACCAGCCAGCGGGATCAACGCTTTTGTGCCCGTTACAAATTCATCGACCTCAATAGCATCACCAACGGCAAAGATAGAAGGGTCATTAGTCCGCATCTGTTCATTGACCACAATGCCGCCACGTTGACCGATCTCAAGACCAGCTTCCTTTGCAAGACTGACTTCTGGTTTTACCCCAATGGCTAATATGACCAAATCACAATCAATCTTTTGTCCGTCGCTTAATTCTGCTGAGATGCCTGATCCAGCTTGATAAAACCCTTTAACAGACACACCAAATTTGATATCAACGCCTCGGTCCTTAAGTTCTTGATGCAGATAGTATGCCATCTCAGGATCTGCTGGTCCCATGACTTGATTGGACAGCTCAATAATCGTCACCTCAAGTTCCCGATCACGTAATGCTTCAGTCATTTCTAAGCCGATATATCCACCACCTACAACAACGACTTTTTTTGCTTTGTTCTGATCAACCTTTAGCTTTATCTTGTCCATATCTGATAAATTTCGCAGGGTCATCACTTGTGGCAAATCCAAGCCCGGCATAGGTGGTTTAATAGGATCAGCTCCGGGGCTTAAGATGAGATAGTCATAGCTTTCAGTTGATTCTTGACCACTAACTACATCTCTTACAATTACATTCTTTTGAGAACGATCAATCTTAAGAACTTCAGTCTTAACCTTTGTCTTAATACGAAAGCGCTTATATAAGGAATCCGGTGTTTGGACCAGCAACTTTTGGCGTTCCTTGATCACACCTCCGATATGATACGGTAATCCGCAATTGGCAAAGGAAACATGCTCTCCGCGCTCAAAGATGATGATTTCAGCATCTTCAGATAATCTTCGCGCACGCGCAGCTGCTGATGCTCCACCCGCAACCCCACCTACTATCAATATACGCATATGATTCCTCTCTTTTCGTTAAAGCATTTGTTTCATAACTTTATTTAATGAAGCAACCAGTTCCTTGCTGTTGCCTTTCTTAATTGCAGCCTGAACACATTCTTCCATATGGTCCTGTACCAACATAGAGCCTAATTGACCTATGGCAGCACGTATAGCCGCTATTTGGATAATTACCTCGACACAATCACGTTCAGACTCGATCATCTTCTTTAAGCCATTGATTTGTCCGTTAACCCTATTCAAACGGCTGACCGCTTTTCTCTTTAAGTCATCTTTTAACATTGGCTTTCTCCCAAAAACTAACTATCTCAAATAATACTAGAGATGTGCCGTTTCTTTAATTCTTATTAGAGAACGGCCTCCTGTATAAAGTCAACATATACCCCCATAGGGTATATTATATATAGACTAAACCTGAATTGTTGTAAAGGGTTATTTAACAGTTTTAATTATTAGAATAAAAACGGTATGTTGACGACAATAAGAAAGAAACAAAATAATGCAGGTTACCTGATTTTTACTGCTCCAAATGCAACAAAGCACGAGTTCTTATGCAGGATATCAACCTCCCTGAAACCCACCTTACGAAGCAACTCTAATTGATATGTCACCGGTCTCGGCGAATCTTCTTTATCAATATACGCAAAGACCTGATCCCTATATTGCTCTCCCCCAACAGACACAAGATACTCGCCATATCTTTTCCACATCATTTCTTGAGCATGTCGGTTTTCATGTGAGACAAAATCAGTGATCCAAATGCTCCCGCCGGGTGCTGTCAACCCATACAATCTTGAAAAAGTTTCTTCCCAGTCATTATCATCACGTAAATGATGCAAAACGGCGGCGGCTAAAATAATATCATAGTACCCTGAAGAAAGCGGTGCTGTGCGTATATCTTGATGGAAAATGCGTATCACACCTTTATTAACCGCAGAAATTCTATCGGCAGCCCGCGCAAGCATAGGTTGACTCAGATCCACAAGATCGCAATCCAAAGGGTTAAGCGTTTGCAATAGTTTTAATGTGTTGTTACCGGCGCCACATCCAATATCGAGCACACGCTTGGCATAGGGCGTTGTGGCAATAGCAGCCTGGGTGATCAGTTCCATTGCAAGGGGCGCGTCGATAGTAGCCTTTTGTCCAGTCACCAAATTAGAAAACCGTTCAACGTCATTGTCAAAGCGTTCACGGATTTCCGATAGAGTTGACTTTTTACTTAGAGGAGTCTTCATAATTTAAGGCGTTCTCTCTTTTTATTAAGACCTACTCCAACTCTTAATTATATCCACTTTTTTAAAAATCACATTCTACCCCAAAGAAAAACCCCCCGCAATCAATTAAAGATTACAGGGGGCAGATGTGAGACAAACTTTCAGCTAACTTTAAATCTTAAGCGAAGCCATATCAATCACAAAGCGGTATTTCACATCGCTTTTAAGCATACGTTTATAGGCTTCATTGATATACTGGATCTTAATAACCTCTACATCCGCGGTGATGTCATGCTTGCCACAGAAATCGAGCATTTCTTGTGTTTCAGCAATACCTCCGATGAGAGAACCAGCTAGCGCTTTACGACCCAGAATCAACCCAGAGGTGTCAAGTGCTGGATGATCGAGACCGCCAAAGAATCCATTCATTACCAAGGTGCCGTCAAGCGATAAGGTCGGCAAATACGGGTTGAGATCATGAACATCCGGAACAGTATCTATAATAAGATCTAACTTACCTTTCACAGCCGTCATCTGCTTTTCGTCTGTGGAAATTATCACATGATGGGCGCCCAAACGACGAGCGTCTTTTTCTTTACCAGGTGAACGGGTAAAGAGCGTAACATCAGCACCTAGCGCTCTCGCCAATTTCAGCGCCATATGACCAAGGCCGCCGAGACCTATAACCGCAACTTGACTCCCACGACCCACTTTCCAGTGACGCAATGGCGACCAGGTCGTAATTCCGGCACACAGCAAGGGTGCTGCTCCCTTCAAATCCAATCCTTTAGGTATCTTTACTACAAACTTATCGGATACGATAATTTTCTCTGAGTAACCACCAAATAAAGGCATTTTGTCATGCCGATCGACAGCATTATATGTAAATGTTGGATTCTCTTCACAATACTGCTCAAGTCCTTGTTCGCAGGGCTTGCAATGTTGGCAAGAATCAACCATACACCCAACGCCAACGTTATCGCCTATCTTGAAGAGTTTAACCTTGGACCCAACGCTTACCACGCTACCGATAATCTCATGTCCCGGCACCATCGGGTAAATGCTATTATCCCAATCATTACGGGCCTGATGTAAATCAGAATGACATACGCCGCAGAAAAGGATTTCGATAACTATATCATTATCCCTTGGATCACGGCGCGTGAAACTATATGGCGCCAAGGCGTCTTTGGCGGATTTCGTAGCATAACCAGACACTTTTATAGACATGATATTACTCCTTTTGTTACTACTGAAATTAACGACATTGTTCTAGCCTCCATCCAATTCCTTCTTTAAAATCCGCTCTGCTTCGAGCCAATTATCTAAATCAGCACCACCTTTTTCTTGATGAATCTTATAGGCCAGAAGTTGTATAAAGCTATCATCTGCTTCTGCGCCAGTAATCTGTTTTGCTACGCTATGAAGATATTTTTTTGACATTTCTTTCTCCTAAATAAGTGCTGTTTATGATGATAGGTTATTTTATTGAAGGGACATAATGAATCAATTGTACCTAGGTATAATAAGAAGTGACGAGAATGGGAGGCGTAATTTACCTTATTTTAAATTCTTAAGCAAATCTACGGCTTTTTTAGGGTTTGCTGCACTATAAAAATAACTGCCTGTAATGAGCAACTGGGCCCCAGCATTGATGACTTCTGGAGCTGTTTGGGCGTTGATGCCTCCATCAATGGCGATTACCCCCTTAAAGCTTGACTTGAGATCTTTAATTTTAGATAACACGGAAGGAATAAATTTTTGTCCAGCAAAACCTGGGTTAACTGACATCACAAGAACACCATCACATTCAGGTAAAATTTCTTTAAATAAAGGGGTTCCGGGGTTGATCGCAATATAAGCCTTTTTACCTAACGCACGGATTTTCCTTAGATCCCGAGTTAGAGAATCTTTATCGATAACATCTATCTCTTTAGGCCATTGGCCATACTGACTGCAGGCCTTTCGACGATCCCCATAACATTCCACATGTATTTGAATAATGTCTGCACCTGCCTTAGCATGGCTTTCAATGTAATCCCAGGGATGTTCAATCATCAGGTGTGCTTCCAAAGGAAGCTTAGTAAAGGGGCGAATGGCTTCGATGATGATGGGGCCAATTGTTAAATTAGGTACAAAATGACCATCCATCACATCGATATGAAAATGATCCACTCCGGCTACTTGAGAACGTATAATCTCATAAGCTAAATTTGCGAAATCAGCAGCTAATATGCTTGCAGATACTTCAATAGATTTAGACATTATTTTTCCAATGCTGCAACTTTTGCTAATCGGCGTTGATGACGTTTGGCTCCGCTAAAATGTGAAGCAAGGAATATAGATACCAATTCCCAGGCATGTTCCTTTTTGGTCTCTATACTTCCTAGACAAATGACATTCAAATTATCATCTTCTACTCCTTGCCGAGCTGAGAATTCTTCATTAATCAAACAAGCACGCACTCCTGCCACTCTGTTGGCCGCGATACAAACACCTACCCCGCTGCCACAGATGGCAATACCACGATCAACTTGTCCCCCAGCGACCGCCCGCGCTAAAGGAACCACATAATCCGGATAATCATCATCCAAATTTAGTTTCTGATCACCAAAATCTATAACTTCAAAATTAGCATCGCGCAATAGCTTTAACAGTTCTTCCTTAAGTTGATAACCTGCATGGTCTGCGGCTATACCTATACGTTTTGGAGTTTTAATAAAAACATTTGGATTCTTTATTTGGGAAGCGGCATCTTTGTCTAAATACCAGCAAAGCTCTCCTTGGGCAGGACGTATTTCATTAGCTGGATAAATTGTACTTGTCGCATCACTTTCTAATATCTGATGAACTATACCTGCCTTAGGTTCCCCACTCACAACAAAAATGACCATATCAGCCAGATTAATCACAGGAAGAGACAAGGTAACCCTCTCTTCTGTTAATTTATTATCAGTCACATCTACAACTAAACGGCTGTTCGCCAAAAGAGCTGCATTTCCCGGAAAAAGCGATGAGGTGTGCCCATCTAAACCTAAGCCCAGAAGAATAAGATCAAATCTAGGGAACTCATCATTCTTCAATTTAAAAAAATCACTAATATCTTCTTCATACTTACAAGCTGATTCTTGAAGGGTACAATCCTTTGTTTGAATTTGGTGAATATTCTTATCTGGAATTTTAACCTTTGAAAATAAAGCCTTGGAAACCATTCGATAATTACTTTTTTGATCTTCCTTGGATACCCATCTTTCATCGCTAAAAAAGAAATAAATCTTCTCCCATTGGAATTTCTTGGCGTAAGAAGCCCTGGCCATGCATTGATAAACCCCCTTGGGCGTTAACCCACCTGAAAGAACTATGGTAAACCTTCCCTGGATCGCAATCTTTTCATTCGAGAATGCCAATATCCTTTCTGTGACATTCTCACAAAGTTCCTGATAGTTCTCAGAGATATTTAATATAAACTGATTGGCCTCTAGAAATCTTGCCATCTTCTACCATCCTTTTCAATAATTTCATTAGCTCTTTCTGGTCCCCATGACCCAGAACGGTAATTAGGAAATGCCCGTGGGAGCAACTTTTCTCGCTCCTTTAAAATAGAAGTTATAACATTCCAGGAAACTTCAACTAAGTCTTCACGCACAAAAAGCATTTGATCTCCCTTTATACAATCTAAAAGCAACCTTTCATAAGGCCCCATGGGTATAGTTCTAAAAACATCTTTATAATTAAAACCTAAATACAAGGAAGCTATGCTGACCTTAGGCCCAGGATATTTTGCCTCAAAACTTAAGAAAATCCCCTCATTCGGCTGAATCCGAAACGATAGTATGTTAGGTTCAAAATGATCAATCTTTAGATTTGTAAAAATAGAATGTGGGATCTTCTTAAAATGAATCGCGATTTCAGTCATTGGATGATTAAGCCTCTTACCTGATCTAAGATAAAATGGGACATCTTCCCAACGGGGATTGTCTATAAACAGTTTAAGCGCTGCAAAGGTTTCTGTCTTTGAATGTGGTGGCACATTCTTTTCTTTACGATAGGCACAAACTTTATGGCCGTTGATTCTTCCATCCCCATATTGCCCAAAGGCGATAAATTCATGCAGTTTATTATTTGGAATGGAACGGATGGCTTCGGCAACTTTTAACTTTTCATCATGATAATATTTAGCTTCAAACTTAACCGGCGATTCCATCGCAATAAGAGTAAGCAATTGGAACATATGATTCTGAAACATATCCCGTAATTGACCTGCTTTATCATAATAACCAGCCCTATGACCAACACCCAGGATTTCGGAAGCAGTTATTTGCACATGATCGATATAATTACGATTCCAAAGAGGTTCAAAAATAGTGTTGAGAAATCGAAACATTAATATATTTTGAACGGTTTCTTTCCCCAAATAATGGTCAATTCTGTAGACTTGTGTTTCATCAAGCACATTAAGTATGACCTTATTTAATTTGTGTGCTGATGCAGAATCAAACCCAAAGGGTTTTTCAAAAACTGCATGCATCCATGGTTTACCATTCTTTGATTTTAAAACCATCCCAGCTTTTGCTAATTGTTGGATCAGGTCACTGTAAACATTTGAGGAAGTAGCAAAATAGAAGATTAAATTTTCAGGAACTTTGTGTTTGATATTAAGTTCTTTAATTAAAGCAGCTAAACCTTTAAGTGAATCAGGGTTGGAATATTCTGCTGATGCGTAGTAAATATGTTCCACAAATTTCTTCTGCAAGGATGGATCAGGTTTTTCAATATGTTTTAACATACCTAAAACCCGCTCACGGAATATCTTGTCATTCCAACGGGTGCGTGCTGATCCCACAATAAAGAAATTCGAAGGCAATAATTTATTACGATAAAGCTCATAAAGAGCAGGTATTAGTTTTCTATGTGTCAAATCACCTGAAGCTCCAAAAATAATAATTCCGCAAGGATCAGGCTTTTGGAAATCGTTAAAATGTTCTTGAGATGATATTCTTAGAGGAGCAATTGTTTTTATCAAGATGTACGTTCTTTCTTCCTATAAATTACTATTTCAAATTGGTTCTAGATATGTGCCGTTTCCATAATTTATTTTAGATTAACGGCCTTTATTGCATGCCCACCAAATTCATTGCGAAGTGCAGCAATTACTTTTGCGCTAAAACATTCCTTTTCCCTGGAACGTAGACGCTCAAAGAGTGAAAGTGAAATGATTGGAGCCGCCACATTTTTTTCAATGGCCTCATTAACAATCCATCTTCCTTCACCTGAATCGTCCACATAACTTGCAATACCTGTAAGTTTAGGGTTTTTTGCAAAAGCTTGTTGTGCCAACTCCAAAATCCATGAACGAATAACACTTCCTTGATTCCAAAGCTTGGAAATTTTCGTGAAATCTAGTTTATAATCAGACGCATTCATAATTTCAAAACCTTCAGCATACGCTTCAAGCATTCCATATTCGATCCCGTTGTGGATCATCTTCACATAATGCCCTGCCCCATTAGGGCCGACATGAAGATAACCATTTTCAGGAGCGAGTGTCATGAAAACCGATTCACATTGATTAAAGATGTCTTTTCTTCCACCAATCATTAGGCAAAAACCATTCTCGAGTCCCCAAATGCCGCCACTTGTTCCAACATCTAGAAAATGGATTCCATTAACTGCTAATTCTTGGGACATCATTATAGAATTCTTATAAAATGAATTGCCTCCATCGATCACAATGTCCCCATTGGACAATTGAACTGAAATTTCTCTGATTGATTGAATTGTTGTGTCACCTGATGGGACCATAAACCAAACAATTTTCTGTTTTGGTAATTTTTTTAGCAAATCCTCAACAGATACAGCGCCAATAGCACCTTGTTTTTCCAAACTTTTAACAGGTTCAGGACTTTTATCGTAAACAACAACATCGTGCTTATCTTTCAAGAGTCTTAAAACCATATTACTTCCCATTTTTCCAAGTCCAATTAATCCAATTTGCATATACTCCCCCTCTTAATATTCCCTATTTCTTACTCAGCAATTGTAGGCTTGTAAAGCGTACATGGCAGCCCCATAAAGCGCTGTTTTTTCTTCTAAAATAACGTAAACAGGAATTTTAGATAAGAATCTTGAGAATCGACCTTTATTTCGAAAAGCCTTTTTGAATGTTCCATCCTGAAGTTTATGAAGAATTTTGGGAGCAATCCCGCCACCTAAATAAACACCACCCCGTGCTAAAATTTTTAAAGCAAGATTACCTGCTTCAGCACCATAAATTGCACAAAAAAGATCCATTGTTTTCACACAAAGCTTATTTTCCTTATGACGAGCAGTTTCTGTAATTACAATCCCTGGATCATCTTGTGCCAGTTCTTTAGTTAACCAAGCAGGTTCTTGAACACCTTTTTTCTCCTTGAGAAATTGATAAATATTTAAAAGTCCTGGGCCTGAAAGTACACGCTCGTAACTTGAATGACCAAACTTATCAAAAAGGTATCTGCAAAGATCGAGTTCTAACTTATTACACGGAGCAAAATCAGCATGTCCGCCTTCTGAACCTTCAGCACGATAACTCTTACCATTCCAAAGAACCATCCCTTCACCTAAACCTGTTCCAGCAGCAAGTACAGCGATATTTCCTTTTGGTTCAGGTTTACCAGGATTTAACACCGCAAAAGCTTTTTTGGGTAATACATGAATACCATTAGCTGTTGCCTGCATATCATTAATAAGCGATACATTTTTAATTCTTAATAGGCGTTTAAGAACTGCCCGATCTACAACCCATGGTAAGTTTGTTGTTTTACAAATACCTTTATTGATTGGACCTGCAATTCCAAAACAGGCTCCATCGAAATCTGCGTGATGATCTTTTATGAATTCTTTTAAAATAGATTTCAGGTCTTGATAATCCCTACTTGGAAAACTAGAAACTTTCTTTGATTTGAAAATCCCACGATCCAATTGAAAAATCCCCAAATTAGTTTTCGTCGCTCCAATATCACCGGCGAGCATCAAAGATCGGCCTTTTTGTCTCTTCAAAGCAAGTTTTTTAATGTTGCATCTCATTAACTACATCCCAAGTTAATTCAAGCTTTAGAAAGAATGGTTTTCTTTTTTTCTTCTAGTGCTTGAAGTAATTTCTTATATGACAACGCAAAAGAATCAACACCCTCTTGTTGTAATTTTTCTCCGACTGTTTTTAGATCAATGCCCAGCTTATCTAAATGAAAAAGCACTTCTTCCGGCTTGCCTTTCTCGACGGCATCCTTTTTCGCAATACCATGATCACGAAAATCATATAAAGTGTCAGGAGGAATTGTATCGACTGTATGGCGTCCAGATAAAGCCTCGACATAAAGGACGTCTGGATAATTTGGATTTTTCACAGATGTACTGGCCCACAAAGGACGCTGAACACGAGCACCCTTTAATTGGAGTCCAGCAAAAGTATCTCCGTAAAAAATATCTTTAAACCTGCGATAAATCATTTGACTGTTGGCAATAGCTACCTTACCACGCAAATCAAGAGCCTCTTTTGAGCCAATTTCTGTTAAAATCTTATCTATAGTGGTATCCACACGGCTCACAAAGAATGAAGCTACTGAATCAACATTTTCCGGGCTTTTACAATCTTCCAATCCGTCGATATATGCCTCAGTCACAGCCGCATAATGTTCA
>Ga0302281_10002328_pt1 | contig 13471 bp, 10 predicted proteins | sample III_Fen_E1_2_FD_198762 | JGI IMG/M metagenome (GOLD analysis project Ga0302281, IMG submission 198762) | Peat permafrost microbial communities from Stordalen Mire near Abisko, Sweden - III_Fen_E1_2 | ecosystem: Environmental > Terrestrial > Soil > Wetlands > Permafrost | place: Sweden: Abisko...
CCGGTGCCGTGGTATAGTTGACCTGGATCGTGCTGCTGGAATTACCAAACGAGGAGGCGCTGCCGATCCGCAGGATGGAATTGGTCCCGTACACCGTGGTGTTGCCGGTATAGGTGGCATCGCTCACCGTGAGCACGCTGGCGTTGGTGGCCGTGAAAATCAACGAGCCCGGCCCGCTGATCTGGCCGGCGTAATTATAGGCCGTGGAACCCACCCCCACGACCGTCACTGTCTCCGCCAATGGAGTGCCGTCCTGGGTCTGCAATACCAGATTTTGTGAGCCTGATGTGCCGGTCAATCCGCCCAAGGTCGTCGTCGTGATGCCGGCCGCAAAGTCCAGGGTTCCGCTGGTGTAGTTCAAGGCGCTGTTCTGCAACGCCAGGGTGTTCCCCAACGTCAACGTACCGGCGGAAATCAAGGTGTTCCCCGTGAACGTGTCCGCCCCGTTCAAAATCAGCGAGCCGGCGGCACTCCCCTTGGTCAGCGCTCCGCTGCCGGCGATGGCACTGTTGACTGTCAGCGTCTGCCCGCTGGAGGCATCCAAGGTGCCGCCGCCGGAACCCAAGGTGATGCCGCGATCCACACTGATGGTTGCCGAGGCGGTGTCCAGCAGTTCGGCCGTGGATCCATTCAACGTCACCGCCGCCGCCGTGACCGAGCCCGGATATGCGCCGAGCGGCTGACCGCCGGATGTGCCGTCACTGGCAAAGTTCACCGTGCCGCTGTTGACCGTCAGGTTGCCGCTGAAAGTGTTCGCCCCGGACAACGTCAGCGCACCGCCGCTCCCACTGTTCACCACGGTCAGCCCCAGGCTGCCGCTGATGATCCCGCCCAGCGTGACCGTGTCCCCATTGATGTCCGCCGTGGAATTGCCCGAACCGCTCAGGGTGACATTGTTATTCAATGTCAAGGACGATGCCCCGGCCTGCAACGTGCTGGCGGCCATGCTCACATCCCCCGCCCCAAACGCGCCGGCATTGCCCGCCTGCACGACGCCCCCGCCGGAAATTGTGGTGCCCACCGTGCCCGAACTGGCCGGTCCGTAAGTGTTGCTCCCGCTCACAATATTGGTCCCCGCACCGCCCAAGGTCACCGTCTGGGTCGTCAGCGCGCTGCTGATGTTGCCGCTCAAATTCAACGATTCTCCGCTGCCCACCGAAGTGGCCAACGTGTCACCCAGCGCAATGGCGGTGCTGACCGTATTGGCTTTCCCGCCCGTGACCGTGATCGCGGCCCCGCTGCCGTTGTTATTAAAGGTCAGCGTGTTGCCGCCGGAAATCGTATAGGAACTGGCGTTCTGAAAAGCCAGGGAGCCCACGGTTTGATTCGCGTCCAAGTTCACCGAATTGCCGGTGCCACCGGTGCCGAAGATGGCCACATCCCCGGCGTTTTGCGGCACCGCACCGGACGGAACCGAACTCCAGTTAAGCGCATCGCTCCAGTTGTTGTCCGTCGCAGTGTTCGCATCCGTCCATGTGCCCTGCGTACCGCTGCCGCCGGAGACCGTCAAGATCACCGAGGTACCGCTGATGGAGAGCGTTCCCGTGTTCCCCAAGGCCAGGGCCGTCCCGCTGATACTGGGTGCCGTATTCAGGGTCCCGCTGAATCCGCCCGGGCAGGAGATGAGGGTGTAATTTCCAATGCCCAACTGCGCACTGGTCTGAATGGTGATTTGTTGATTGTTAAATTGCAACGCGCCCTGCGAGACCGTCAATGCCGGGTGGGTGCTGTCGCCGGAGGTGCCCCCGTTCCAGACCAGCGTCAGCGGATTGGACCCCAGATTAAACGTGCCGCCGGAGGCCGCCTTGATGGTCGCCCCCACCGTCGAGCTCGCGCTGCTGATGTTGGTCAGGCCGGCGGAGCCCAGATTGTAGGGGCTGCTCAGGGCGGACACATCCAACGTCGCGCCGGCGGCGATGCTGATGACCGAACTACCGCTCAGGCCGCTGCTCAAGCCCAACGCCAGCGTCCCGCCTTTGATGATCGTGGCCCCGGTGTAAGTCTGCGCCGCCGAAAGGGTCAGCGTCCCGCCGCCGGCCGTGTCCGCCAGGGTGAGGGAATCGCCAGTGTTGCCAAACGCCGTCGCAAAACTGACCGGCTCGCCGTTGACATCAATGCTGATCGCCTGGGCCGACGTGCTAAAACGACCAGAGTAATCGTTTTGGTTGGCGGAGGAATATTGCAGGGTGCCACCACCAAACAGAATCGAGCCCGCCGCATTGGCCGCTTTAGCACCCAACGGACCGGATGTCCCGGCGGTTTCCGTGGCATTCACCGTGACAATGCCTCCATTGATGGAGGTATTGCCGCTGTAAGTGTTCGCCGCGCCCAAGGATAGCGTACCCACCCCGGTCTTGGTCAAAGCACCCGTGCCAGATAACACTCCGGTCAACGTAATGTTATTGGCCGTACCAGCCGCATTCGCCGCCTGGAAGGTGGTGGCACCACCCAGCGTGATCGGCGCCGATGACGACCAGGCGTTGGAGGCCCCGATCGTGGCGGCGGTTGTCGAGGTGCCAAATTGGGCCAGAACGCTGGCACCCGGACTGTTCATCACCAGACCAACGCCGCCCAAATAAAGCGTCCCACCTTTCACATAGAGATAGGAATTACCATTCCCCGCCAGCGGGGCGGTTGTGTCATTCACCGTGATTCCCGCCATGGTGGCAATACCATTGCTAATGATGACCAGACTGTAACTGCCCATGAGCAGACCATCCGACCCATTATACGTCAGCGTTCCCCCCGTGGAGCCGGCACCTAGGAAGAGATAATTGGTGCCATCACCCGAAGTCGTCCCCATTTCAAAACCGCCCGTCGTCGCGACCACCCCATTGTTGGCGCCAATCGTCAGCGAACCGCCCACGATGGAAAAGGGGGCATTATGGCCGGTCGGGCCGGCACTGGAAGTGATGTTGACCACATTGGTGACAAAAACGGCGGCCCCGCTGCCATTAATGGCCAAACCACCGGACCGGCCACTGTATAACTTTCCAATGTTTACTGTGCCACCGGTGACGTTTAGCGGCCCGCCTGAATCACCGGCATTGAGGTTCGCAGGATCACCACCCAGCGTAACGGTTCCAAAATAAGCCGTTCCCCCGGTGATTTCCATTCCGGCACCCGTTTCGTTGCTGGCTGCGCCCACATTGACCGTGCCAAACGTGGCCGTGCCCCCGCTCTGGATGAACTCATTCGCCGTCGTGCCCGCTATCGTCAAGGTGGAACCTGCTGCGCCAAAACTGCCGCCGCTGATCGTCAAGGTGCCAGATGCCATTGCCTGGCTGGCGTTCCCCACCGTCAAGTTACCCGTGAAATTCGCGTTTTGCAGCGTGATGATGCCCGAATTCGTGATCGATAGCGCACTGGACCCGGTGACCGAACCGCTCACCGTGATCGCCCCGCTGGAGATCGAACTCCAAGTCTGCGCAGCCGAGAGCGCGATCGGACAGCCAAACGTTTCCGTCTTGGCGACCCCGTTGGAAATGCCGGCCGAGGCCAGCGACAACGTGTAGGTCAATTCGCTCGCAATCGTCAGCGGCCCCGCCAAGGTGCTGTCGAATTGCAACCCCTGCAGGGCCGTGGCCCCGTTCAGGCTCATGGCCGCCAGGTTGCCGCTGCTGGGCGTGGCATTAAACTCACCGACACTCGTGCTCGTCGGCGCGGCGCTCCAGTCCGAGACGCCGGACATCGTGGCCGTGTTCGCCTTGGTGATGTTGCCCGCATTTGCCCCACCGGCACCCGCCAGCAACAACAGGGCGGTCAGGAAAACGTATGGGTGCAGTCGGTTTAGTTTTGGCGAATTCATAGGCATAATGTCTGATGTGGGGTTTAAAAAGTGCGAAAAACCGGCCGTCGGCCGGCGCAGGAATTGATTCAGAAATAACATTTTATGATTAAATCGGTTGCTCGTGGCCTGATTATTGTGCTCTGGAATTGTTATAAAGATAGCACTTGCCCCACCCGCGAAGCATCACCATTTATGGTGATATTTCAGTGACCGGGGGAGGATGCCTGAGGAATGAGCATTGATTGGCCCGGGCATTTTGGCCAGTCACCGCCCACTACGGCAAACGCTTGATCCTGAGCGCGATCCATGGCCTGCCGGGCAGCGGGACGCTCCGTCCCGCCGCATCAGCAAACGTATAATCAGTTTTCTTCTTCGTGACAAAAACGTCCGCCACCGGCGTCACCGTGCCGTTCCACGTGTCGAGAATCTCCACCTTGAACTTCACGCCGTCGGCCAGCTTCGTCCGGGGCAGTTCAAACACCCAGTTCGTCGGCTCCTCCCGGCCAAAATAAATCAGGTAATAACTCCCCGCCTGGCCGCCCATCTCCGTATATTGCCACTTATCAATCGGGTCGATCCCCGCCCGCGGACCGTCCGCCATCACCAGGCGCAGGAACCTCAGATGCGCCGCGCTTTGCCCGCGCAAAAAGCCGCCGCCCGCCCGCCAGCTATTCGTCGGGTTTTGAAAAATCTCGCTGTGCCCCACGTATGTCCCGGCCACCAACCCCTCCCAAAAGCGATGCACCAGTAGCATTTCGGCTTTTTCTTTGGTCTCTTCATGCCTTCGTGTGAGGCTTATTCACAGCGAACACAAAAATATTACAAAGACCAGGCTTGTCAAATGAACCTGAAAAATCACCGCGTAAGTAAATAAAAAAGGCCAATCATCCCGGCTGAACGTAAAACCATACCACCGATAATCGGGTCCGGTGGATATTACTCCAACCCGCAAACAGCGCCAGGTATCCAGGCCGAGGAAAGAAAACAAAAAAGCCATCCCGCCCAATGAGCCACTGAATCAACCGCAAGTCCAACCGCCGCCAAAATCGCAAAGACCCCTTCCAAAACTTGCATCATCTTTAAGCTCATGATGGCGAAAGCCGGCATCTCATTATTTGGTGTTCGTAACGGTTTCGCTTGATTGTGCCGGCACTTCTGGATCACTTTCCATATTGCTGACCAACTCAACCCACGGCTGGACAAGTTCTTCAAGCGTTTGCGGCGTTTTGGGAATTTTATTCTCCGGGATGCCCAGCCCACGATAAATTTCAAGCATATGCGGGGTCCAATGGTGCACCAGTTCAGATTCGCGCTGCCGCAACGCCGTCTGGGCGATGGCATCTATATTTTGATGCAACCAGATGGCGTAGCCCAACGAAGCCATGCTCACCAGCAGCGCGATGAAGCTAACGATTCGAGCATTCATAATATGGTATCGGAACAGTTTGATTCCGTCGCGGTGTTAATAGTGCGATTGACCAGCGGAATCCATTGCACCCCTGCAAACAGGCTGCTGACCACCAGCGAAATCCCGAAGCATGAAAGCCATAAACACCACAACTTGGGAATGCTCCAGCCTTCGATGATGACATCGGGATCACCATATTGACGGACGGCGGGAATCTGATGAACAACCCCGATGGGATGTTGACCATCCCAATTGCTGACCCAACTTCCTGGGGTCAAATAGCCAAAATCTTCGTCCCCGTCGCAATAAATCTTGCCGGTGACATTCGTTTCCCAGACCAAAGCGCAGATAACTGTCATTACAAACATTGAACTGACGAATTTCATGACCTTCCACGCCAGGTCCGTTCGAAGCCTTAGCCACGAAAATGTAAGGAAAATAAAGTGCCCCATCGCTGCCATCGGTAATAAAAACATGGCCGGTCCAAAAAAAGTGAGAATGGATTCCCAATCAAAAAATATCGCCAAAACCGGACAAAGGTACGCCAGGAAGATTCCCAAATTGACCAATTTAAATGGCCGGCTTTGCTTCACGAACAAAATCAAACAAAGATTTGGCAGGAGGAAGACGAACCCCACGAAAAACAAAACCAAAAAAATCGCGAGTATGGTTATCGCGCCAAAAAGCAAGCAGCCAATCACCAGGCACACCAGCGCTGCTAGAAGTCCAAAGGCCGCCGGAACCCGCCACTCCGGCGACAACGAGCGCATCCAATTGTCCGAACGCTTATCGCAAGCCCGAACCGTTGCGAAAAACCTCCTGACTATCTCCTGGCGGCCCAATCTGTCGAAAAGAGGTTCCATAATCAAATTCAGCCAACTTTTATGTTTTTGAGGTCTCTCTTTGTGGTAAAGTCAGTTTTCGGTTTACCCCAGCATCACCCCAAACCCACCCCCCGGCAACCGGAAAAATCTCGATTTTCCTTCGCGCCCTTCGCGCCCTTCTATTAAAAATGCCTTTTCCCCATCCGTGTCATCCAGTCCCCATCCGTGACCATCCTACAGCAAGTGCGTAAAACCCTTGCAAATAAAGGGTTTCTTGAGGGGACGGGCGGCCACTGTCAGCGGAACTGCCAGTAAAGCGGTGAGTTGCTACACAACTTGCCAGAACTGGCGGAAACTCGCTGAAACTTTGCCAGAACGTGCGTTCGTTGAACGCCGTTTTACGGGACTGGTTGCTTGATTCAGAGCAATCATAGTATGAAAACAAAATACACGATGTTCCGGCGCGGGGAAGTTTTTTACATCCAAGACAGCGCGACCGGCAAACAGACCAGCCTAAAGACCAAAGACGAGACGGAGGCCAAGAGCCTGCTAAACGCCCGCAATGAAGCCCAGCGCCAGCCGGTGCTCAATTTGCACCTTGCCCGCGCCTACCTGACGGCGAGTGACCCCGCCTTTGTGGAGCGCACCTGGCAGGCCGTCATGGACCAACTGCAATCTCGCGGCAAAGACAGCAGCAGGGAGCGTTATGCCACCGTGTTTAAATCCGCCTGCTTTGACGCCTTGCGTCAGAAGAAATTGCTGGAGACGACCGCCGATGACTTTTTTGCCGTGTTCAAGGGCGGCAAGGTGTCCATCGTTTATTTCTTGAAGCGGCTGCATAACTTTGCCTTGAGCCTTGGCTGGATTGCGCTTCCCGTGGTTGCGCCCTACCTGTGGCCGAAATACGAGGCGAAAGACCGGCGCGGCATCACGCGGGACGAACAGGCGGGCATCCTTGCGGCTGAAAAGAAAGCCGAGTGGAAATTGTTTCTGGCATTGCTATGGGAGACTGGCGCAGCCCAGGGCGATGCTGCCGCCCTCACCGCCGAGCACGTGGACTGGCAGAGCCGGACGATCACCTATTTTCGGGCAAAAACCGGATCACGGGCGCAATTCACCATCAGCAAGGCGCTGGAAAAGGTGTTGCAGCAGTTACCGACCACCGGGGCGCTATTCCCGAACCTTTCGACATTTACCGCCAACGACCGGGCGAGTCGGTTTCGCCGCCGTTGCCATCGGGCGGGCGTCATGGGCGTGACACTCCACAGCTACCGCTATGCGTGGGCAGAGCGTGCCAAAGTCGTGGGGATGCCAGAGCGCTTTGCCCAGGCTGCACTTGGCCACAACTCCAAAGCCATCCACCGCGCCTATGCGAAGAAAGCCCAAATCATCGTACCATCCCTGGAGGATTATGAGACGAAAGCAGCGGCAGGCAATCAGATGGCAACGGCGATGAACTGACCAAGAGGGGGCAGCCGAAAGGCTGCCCCCGTCAATTCCCAACGCCAACCACGCCAGCCGTTGGGGGCTTGCGCCGCCCCCAAGCCCCGCGCCAGAGGGTAAATCACCCTCTGGACGCCCGTCATCCGCTCGCGCTGGCCATCACGCTATCGCGCCCATTCCGCATCGGCGGAATGGAAAGTGTTTTGTCGTTAACCAAATATTAATACTTCCATGCCAAGATGGTGTCACTTGCAACCTTTTTATGGAGTTTTGATATGCCAAATGATCTTCCACCTAAAAAGCCATTTTTGAAAAAATTAACGGATGTTGGCAGTCGAAAGCTGCCCATAGCACCAACAGAATTAGCGACAGTGTTAGCCGGTTCCATCGGAATCAGCGCTGGATTGACGCTAGCCGACACAGCCCTTGAGAAGAATCAAGCAAAAGGCGCAGTAGATGCATTAGCTATTGTGCAGAGTGCCGCCAAAGATGATGCAGGCCCCAAAACTTTAGCTGCCATACAAGCCGAAGAAATCAAAGCGACTTCGGCAATCTTACAAGCCAACAAAGGCGAAGACCTATTGGGGGCTTTAACTTTAGCTGGTGGTGTTGGTGCTGCCGGGTTTGGTGCATTATCTGCTGCCAATCGTCTCGGAAGAAAAGAGAAAAAACCCGGTGAGGCGAACCAGGCTGGTCCAGATCAACCCAAAGTTCGCTAATAATCAGCATTGCCGCCAGTCCGGCAGCCTGAGAGCGACAGAAGCACCGTCTGAAATGAAATCGCGCGTTTCGCGCGTCGTTCACCCACACCCTAATCGTAATGGTCAACCGTCAAAATGATCTCCCCCGTATCTCGCCGCTGCATGACGAAGGGCGGGGCTTCCGAAAGCAGCCCAGACACCGAGTGCGGTTGATTGGCCCCAACCCGGAGCAGGAATTGAAACAGATTTTCCCGTTGGGGATATTTGCTTGATGCCGGGTCCGGCTGCGCAGGTATGTTTTCAGGTTGGTCTTTCATAAATCGTTTTGGCTTAACGCTCCGGCTCATCCGGCTCCGGTGCCCGTTGCGTCAGTTGTTCCAGCAGGGGGACGGATGGATACATGCGGACCTGCCCATCAAGGCCCATCTCCCAGGCTTCCCAGATGGCACCACGGACGGCGTTAATCGCCTTGTCGCCGGTCGGCTCGGTTTTGGCATGGCCTTGCCGATACCGCTTGCCCATCATGTGCATTCTCAGCTCATCCTTGATATGGGAAAGGTCGTCATTCATACGCATTAATGGCCTGCTGCCGCTGAAAGTTCAGGGGTATGGGGGTGGATTTCCAGCGACATGCTCCGCTTGCGGGCGTTCTGGTGTTGCCAGTGCTGGTTATCCGGTGACGGATAAGGAAAGTGTGGGTTAATAATCATTGATAGAAATTTGCGAATCTGACATGTTGCAAAACGAGATTTAGGCCACTTGGGTATTTTTCGTTATGTCGGAGCTTGAAGACGCCATCAAAGAAATTGAAAGCACTATTGGCATTCTGCGCCGCAGTTCAAATGAGCGCTGGGCAGTGCCGTTAGACCAACTTCTTGCAGCAGTGCGAAGCGGAACTGTATTTGAGCAAAAACAAGCGCTTTTTAAAATTGGGGAATTTTGCCATCCCAAAGCTCTTGGAGACGCTCGCGTTACCGCTGTTGATTTTCAGGGTTGGGGTACACAGCTTGATACATTACATGATACCTGTGCGAGGGCGTTCAATGTTTTGGAGAACGGGAGCAAAGCATGATTACCCTCGCAAAACTTGCAGTTTACCGTGAATTTGGCGGTAATGATGACGGTTGGTCGAGAGCTGGTTGCCCCAAGCAGGAGATATTTGAAGACAAAGACTGGTCAACCATAGGTAATCTGCTCCAGGAGCTGACAATGTTAAAGCGGAACCTTGTGAGCAAAGAATATGGCGAAGATATCAGCAAGCGGCTTGCCGAAGTTGCCGCTGACAAAGCTACTGCAAAAGCATTATTAGATTTGGCATGATGCACCCACTGTCAGTAAAACTGTCAGTTCAAAGGGTGGAAAGTTCACCAAAATACTGGCCAGTTTTAGCGAATAAACCTTGATTTTACAGGGGTTTTTGCTATATTTGGGGTGTTCTGAATCGGTGCCACAGACCGTGCCCATCCGTGGTTGCATTTCGGCTTTCCGCTTTTCTCTGGTTCACTTCGTGTCTTCGTGTCTTCGTGTGAGACACATCCCCTGCCGGGCTCACCGCATTCAAGTCCGGCACGCCTGCCACCGCCGCGAATGCGCAAATCGCCCAAAGCAAGCTGAGTGCAAATGGAAACAGGCGTTTCATTTTGGTAATCCAGAGCATCACCCCAAACCCGCCCCGGAGCCTTAGCAGCCTGTTGAAATATTCGTTTTCCGCAAAATAAAATGGCAAAACTTCAATGAAATTAAGGGTGTGATTTCAAAATCATGCATATTTCAATAGGCTGTTAGGTCTTGGCACTGTGTTCCCGGATATAATCGTTCAAACTTTTTGACAGCGTGACGAAATCTGACGGGATCATGATCACCGTAGTGCTGTTGTTTTCCGCCCCCACTTCCGCAATCATTTGAAAGCGCCGCAATTCCAGCGCCGCCGGATTCGCGGCCATTTTCACTGAAGCCGCCGCCAATTTTTCCGACGCCTCCAATTCCGCCTCCGCCTTGATGATGCGTGCCCGTTTCTCCCGGATCCCTTCGGCCTGCATGGCCATGACCTGTTGCATGGCCTCCGGCAGTTCCACATCCTTCATTTCAAAACGTTCCGCCTCCAGCCCCCATTTCTTCGTCGAATCCGCAATGGATTGCAGCAAAAGATCGTTGATCTTGTTGCGCTCCTGCAAAACCTCGTCGAGATCATGTTGGCCGATGATGTTTCGCAGGCTCGTCATGGCCAGTTGATAAATGGCCGCGGTTGCATCCTTCACGGCAATCACGGATTTCGCCGCATCTTCGATTCGATACCACAGCACGGCGTTGACTTTTACCGTCACACTGTCACGCGTGATGGTTTCCTGCTGTTCGGCTGAAACCGTCCGCGTGCGAATATCAATGGTCACGGAACGCTCGATGCCCAGCGGAATGATCCAATACAGACCGGGCCCCCGTAATCCGGTGTAACGGCCGAGGCGAAAAACCACCCCGCGTTCATATTCTTGGGCGATCCGCACACCCGTAAGTCCAACGACCAATAGGCCCAACCCAATAAAAATTAAAACTTGGTTCACGTCCATATATGTATCGATTCAAGGGGTTTTGGAATGTTTATTTATCCCAGCATTACCCCAAACCCACCCCGCCGCAACCGGAAAATCCGCATCAACCTGAAATCGGGCGCATCTCGACTCTGCCACCGACAACGCCTGGACCTGTCACCAATACCTCACGAATACGAACCCATGGAACCCCCGCTCTGCCATTTGAATAAATGGCGGAGAGGGACCGGGAGAGGTGGGACTGATCTCTCCATCTCATACCACCCCGCTTTTCTGCTGCTCGCCGGCGACAGTGTCAGGCTGCGCCCCCTGAAATCCACATTTAAAAAGTCAGACCTTTTTTCTTTAAGTTCTTTGATCTTTCGCGGCCAATCCATTTCTGATTTCTACTTTCCAAATTTCTGTTTTCGAATTTCCACCCCTGAAATCAGTGGCAAAATAACCCGTTTTTCTTCATAATGTCCTCCCGTGGCAAAGCCCAAACCCCTTCAGCGCGCCCACCGACCCGCCGGACCCATACCGGTCACACCGGTCTTGTCCGGCCCCAAAATTCCCGTCTGGCTCCTCACCGCCCTGCTCGCGCTCGGCACCCTCGCCCTCTACTGGCCCGCCACCCGCTGCGACTTCGTCAACTACGACGACCCGGATTACTTCACCCTGAACCCCTGGGTCCGTGCCGGCCTCACGCTCAAAAACCTCGGCTGGGCCTTCACCACCGCCGCCGCCCACAACTGGCATCCCCTCACCTGGTTGTCCCTCATGCTCGATGTCTCCCTGTTCGGCCGGACCGCCGCCGGACCGCACTTCACCAACCTCGTCTTCCATGCCATCAACGTCGTCCTCCTCTTCTGGCTGCTCCGCCGCCTCACCGGGGCCGTTTGGCGCAGCGCCCTCGTGGCTGCCCTCTTCGGCTGGCACCCCGTCCATGTGGAATCTGTCGCCTGGGTGTCCGAGCGCAAGGACGTCCTCAGCACCGCCTTCGGCCTGCTCGCCCTCTGGTTCTACGCCGGCTATGCCCGCGCCCGGGAAAATCCCGCCCCCGCCCGGCCCGGCCGCCCGTCTGGTGGACGCGGCACGCTCTGTTACTGGTCGGCCTGGCTCTGTTTCGCCCTCGGCCTGTTGAGCAAACCCATGCTCGTCACCTGGCCGTTCGTCCTGCTCCTGCTCGATTACTGGCCCCTCACCCGCTTCAAACCCGGCCGGACCTGGCCCTTGTTCCGGGAAAAAATCCCCTTCTTCGCCCTCGCCGCCGCGGTGGCCGTGGTGACCTTCCTCGTCCAAAAACTCAGCGGCGCCATGGTCCCCGTGGACGCCATGTCCCTGGGCCTGCGTTCGGAAAACGCCCTTCTGTCCTATTGCCGCTACCTCGGCAAACTTTTCTGGCCGGACAATCTCGCTTTCTTCTACCCGCATCCCCATCAAATTGCCCCGGGCCTCGTGTTGCTCGCCACGCTGTTCCTCGCCAGCCTCACCTCCCTGTGCTGGTGGCTGCGCCGCCGGCAGGCCTGGTTCCTCGTGGGCTGGCTGTGGTATCTCGGCACCCTCGTGCCCGTCATCGGCCTCGTCCAGGTCGGCGCCCAGTCCATGGCCGACCGCTACGCCTACATCCCCTCCATCGGCATCCTCATCATGACCGTCTGGGGCGCGGTCGCCTTGGTCCGCGCCCGGCCCTGGCTGGCGCACGCCGCCGCCGCGGCCTTCTGCGTGACCCTCCTCCTCTGCCTGCCCCTCACCCGGCGGCAGATCAGTTATTGGCAGAACAGCGAGGCCCTCTTCCGCCACGCCATCGAAGTCATCCCCAACAACCATATCGCCCACAACAACCTCGGCATCAGCCTCCTTGACCGCGGCCAGACCAACGACGCCATCAGCCAGTTCCAGATCGCCATCGCCCTCATGCCCAATTATCCGGACGCCCACTACAACCTCGGCAACGCCCTTATCAAGAAAAGTCAGCCCGACGAGGCCATCGCCGAATACCAGACCGCCCTCCGCCTGAACCCCAACAACGCCAATGCCCATGTCAACCTCGGCGTCGCCCTCGACAACCAGGGCCGCACCGACGAAGCCGTCGTCCAATACCAGGCCACCCTCCGCCTCCAGCCAGACGACGCCGACACCCTGAACAACCTCGGCTACCTCTGGGTCCAACGCGGCGAAAACCTCGACCAGGCCCGCGCCCTGATCGAAAAGGCCGTCCAGCTCGACCCTCGGAACGCCGGCTATCTCGACAGCCTCGGCCTCGCGCTCCTCAAACTCAACCAGCCGCAGGACGGCCTGAGACAACTCCTCCAGGCCGTCGCCCGCTCCACCACCCCCGATGCCTCCATCTACGAACACCTCGGCGACGCCTACGCCGCCCTGCACCAAAACCACCTGGCCGCCACCGCCTGGCAAAAATCCCTGGCCCTCGCCCCCAACCCCGACCTCCAGGAAAAACTCGACACCCTGCCCCCGCCCTAGAGTATTGACAGCAAAGACATAGCGGTGCGAAGCGGTGTCAACGCACCGCTACATATTTGATGGAAATGCTCTAAAACAAGTCTTTTTCCCCGTTCGTGTGGTTCGTATATTTCGTGGTTATAGGTCTTTTTTCATTTCGCCTTTTACCCGTCCGGTCCCATCCTGTAAATCCTGCCAGCCCGACCAAAAATCCGCTCTTCTTTCTCCTCTCTTCCCTCTTCGCGCCCTGCGCTTTCCAGTTCGTATATTCAATTTTCAAAACTGCTCCCCTTCAACCCTCAAAACGCTATACGAAA
>Ga0302281_10002330_pt1 | contig 13468 bp, 19 predicted proteins | sample III_Fen_E1_2_FD_198762 | JGI IMG/M metagenome (GOLD analysis project Ga0302281, IMG submission 198762) | Peat permafrost microbial communities from Stordalen Mire near Abisko, Sweden - III_Fen_E1_2 | ecosystem: Environmental > Terrestrial > Soil > Wetlands > Permafrost | place: Sweden: Abisko...
CAAGGATCTGAGCTACCATCTCATCAATGATTACTTCCACTGCAACATCCCGATTCTCACCCGGACAACGTTTGCCCACGCGATGGCGGCCGCCATCACCCCACAGATTGAGGAAGCGGTCGGATACCGAAAAGCTCCGACTCTCTTTCTCGCCGGATCTTTGGGGGATGGGAAAACGTTCGTTGCGGAGTCAGCTCAGTGTTTCTACGGGAAGGTTGATATCAGCACGGGGAATTACGGGAGCGCGAAAGCTAAGCTCGCACTCGCCTACATGTTCCGTCATGCGATGCTGTTGATTGATGATTACAAGCAGAGCTCGAGCGATACAGCGGGCCTGGATATCATGAATCTGATTCAGCAGACCTACGATCGTAGTGAGCGAAACACACTCAAGAGGGACTCGAGCCTCAAGGACGACGCTCACTGTGCCAGAGGACTGATGACGATCACTGGGGAGGAGTTTCCAGATAAGGAAGCCAGTGCCGTCTCACGCCTGATCCTTCTGGATATCGAACTGAAGGCGAATCGCGAGAGAGGTGATATCGTCACTAAGCGACGCTCCGAGTACTCAGGCTTCACGGCCCACTTCATTCACTTTGTCTATCAGCTAGGGAAAGATGAACTCATCAAGATGTGGGAGACCTACTTCAATGATCTGCACGAGCCCGTGAAGGTAGATCACGCCAATAAGGCCGCTGGCCGAATTTGCGAGAATCTGACCTTGAACATGGTCGCGTTTCGCCTCAGCATGGAGCTTATGATCCAGCTTGGGGTGGATCCAAAGATCGCTTATGGCTTGGCGGAAGAGCATCTGAATGGGATGTACAGGCTTAGGGACACCATGATCCAAGCTGTATCGAACGCCAAGGGTGGCAATCAGTTCCTAGATGCTCTGGTGGCGATGATGGCGATGCCGAACAAGTATCGGATTCATGGATGGCCTTATGCCAGTGGTGAAATTGATACGTTCGCCAACGGGTCACCTACGGCGGTTCCGATTGGGTTCTACAAGCACGAGACACCTGACGTCGTCTACATCATCCCGGCCCTGGCTTATCCTGAAGCCAATCAGCTCGTGAGTAAAGGTAAAGAGAGCCTTCAGACGAAGCAGCATGTGAGTCGTCAACTCAAAGAGGGTAAGCATATGGATAATAATATGCTGACTGATGGTACGAGAAGGGACTGCCAGAGGCGGTCTCCGCAGGGTGGCCATAGCGTTCGGGTTTGGCCGATCTTGCTGACTTCTGTGGGCGTAGACCGGCTGAAGCTCGTGAATCCTATTCCTGTTGACAGTGGGAAAAAACTGCCTTACAAGGATAGCTAACCACACATGACTCCTCTCGCTCCATGGTGGGGCGGGAGGAGTTTTTTAGCTTACAGGAGATCTTATGAGCAACGCTGAACAACTGACCGTCGTCGAGAACGAGCCCCCTGCCAAAACCAAGAAGGTACGTGCGCCTTACAGCTACCTGGTGATCTACCACCTCGAAGGGGATGAGTACACCCGCACCCAGGAAGTTGCTGACCGCGGCTCCCTCAAGGCCGTCGTCGAAGCCATGGGACCTGGCTACACGGTCGACAAGATCCTCAAGGTCGTCGGCGAAGTGAAGATGAAGGCTTCTGTTGAATTCGAATTCTGAGTTTTTCCTGGTATAGGTCTTTTAGATCTAAACTTGGAGATTAAAAAAAATGAACTGGAACCTCGCCCGCGAAACGATCCGTCAGCTCTCAGACGGGACTCACGCTACGGCGGGGTTCCGGCTTCTTCCCTACCAAACTAAAGCCTGCCTTGAGATGGTCAGCCATTTCGAAAAGGGCCGTAGGTTTGTCATCATCGACGCTCCGACCGGCGTCGGTAAGTCGTTCCTCGATATGGTCGGTCCTTGGGTTTTCCAAGAGCAATCCCTCGACTCCCATATCGTCCATCCCACCCGCGATCTCCAGACCCAGCACCTCAACTCCTTCCGGCAGCACGAAAGGATCTACCGGGTCGCGAAGGGCAAACACAACTACTCGTGCCTGCTCTTCAACGGGAAGGACGGCAAGCCTCTCCCGGTTCCCTATGCACCCTGCCAGGGCGGCGGGGATTCGTTCTGCCATGGCAGTTACCGGAAGACTCCGCTCGGAATAGCACCTCAAACCGACCATCGAGACTTCGATACCGAGACCCTGAAATCGGCAGAGCGTTACCTGAAGAACCCATCGGCTTATGTCGACGAGATGGATGAGTTCCCGCTGAAGAAGGGCAAGCAAAAGAAGGTCTGCATGGAGAGGGGGATCTGCCCCTACCTGACTGCGCGTGAGGCGACTCAGACGGCTCCGATCGCATCGCTGAACCTGCCGGCCTACGTGCTTTGGAATACGCTCTTAATTGATGCTCCGTTCTATAAGCCGCGGGCTCTCCTCGTGATTGATGAGTGCCATAATCTTGAAGGGCAGCTTAGAGACGCCTACACGCTGTCCTACACCGAGGAATCGCTCCACAAGACCTACAAGGCCCTCCTGGGTACACGAAAGGACCAGAAGCGCTGGGTGAGCTTCGAGCGCGATATCTCTGGCCTGGCGCCTGACGGCGTCCACAGGAAGCTTAAGCCCGAGGAATATCCAGAAGAAAAAGTGGTCGAGATCGCCCGCTACCTCAATAACGTGAACGAATACGTGTTGAACGAGATCACCCAGAAGCACTCGAAAGAGTTGATTGCCGAGATGGCTGAAGAGGATGGAGATCTGCTCACGGTTCTCAAGATCCAGGCCGCCATGAAGCAAGCGCTGCCTCCGGCCGGTATGACTCGGTTCACTCAATATGGGGGTGAATTCAGAAGGAATGAATCAAAGGCCCTCCAGCTCGTCTTGGCGCCCGTCCGGATCCCGCAGGACTCGCTCAAGATCTATGGGACCTACACGGTTATGCTGTCAGCCACGATTCCCGACAAAAGAGTCTTCGCATCCACTCTAGGATTGGATCCAACTCAAGTAGGCGTGGTGGTGGTGCCTGAGATCTTCAAGCCTGCCCATCGTCCTATTGTTTTTCTCGATACTCTAGATATGAGCCAACGGGCCGTAAAGGAGAAGGGAGAGGATCGGGCCTTTACGATGGTAGCAGATCAGGTTTACGAAATTATGGATCACTTCCTCCATCAAGGGATTCGCGGACTCGTGCATGTGACTTCTTATGATCAAGCCCAACAGATTCATAGTCGGTTCGCAAGGGTAACGCCACGGCTCTTGGTAGACACAAAAACGAAACCTGGGAAAGCCTACGATCAGTTCATGTCGATACAAGGCCCGTGGTGGCTCATGAGTCCGTCCATCAAGGAGGGCAAGGACTTCAAAGGAGACCTGGCTCGAGTGCAGATCGTGGTGAAGTGTGCCAAGCTTCCGCCCGAAGGCATCACCAAGCGGATTGACGCCGAGATCAACGGCTGGTATGCCAATAAAACGGCTACCACGATGAGGCAGGAGTACGGCCGTACGACTAGGTCCGCCGACGACTTTTCGCTCACGATTTACTTGGATTCCGCTGCCCGAGTCTTTACGCGGAAGTGTTCAGGACTCTTTACGAAAGAATATCATCAGGCGGCGGATATTGGGTCGCGGATTCGGTGGCAGGATGTCAGATTTACGGAGAAAGGGATTGAGTATGGAAAATGAAGACGCAACGCCTACCTATGGAGAGCTGATAGGATTTATTGTCCTCGCTATAGCGGTGCTCGGCGGAGCAGCCTGGTACGGAGAAAATGTCGCAGGACCCGCCCGAGATGCAGCTAGGCCTTATCATAGGTACAGACTCCAAACCGGAGAGATTGTTGAGTGTAAGGAGCTCGGGTGCACCTCTTTGGGTTGTTATCTAGAAGGGTGCAAGGGCGGCGACATAGTGCACGTGAGTAACGTGAGACTTGTGGAGTGAATGCAATGCCCGACGATAATACATGGTCCGGGTATATCCCCACCCACGTACTGAAGCATCACGGTGATAATCCAGCGATGCAGAGGTACATCGAAGACTTCAAAAGTTTAGAAAAGCATGTAGGCGGCCTATCCGGGATTTGTTCGTTGTTTAGTGCCATCAGCAAGCTTGAATCTGAACGCGCAATGTGGAAGAAAGAAGTCGATGACCAGAAAGCCTATGTGACTGGTCTAGAAAATAGGCTATCCAGTCTGATCAACCCAAAAGGATTATAAAATGACCACACCCGAAAAACTAGAAGTCTGGGCAGTCGTAGAACTCATGGGCCATGTCAAAGTAGCGGGGCTCGTCACTGAAGAGGAACGGTTCGGTTGCAAGATGGGCCGCATCGACATCCCGATGAAAGAAGGCGGCCTCACGACTCAATACTTCGGTGGCAGTTCGGTTTACCGCATGACTCCGACCACTGAGGAAGTCGCACGCGCGATCGCAACCAAAAACCAGCCGGCGCCGATTCATTCTTGGGAGCTGCCGCAGGCTCAACTTCCAGGGACTACTGAGCATATCTCGCGTCCTCCTTATGAGGAGGATTTGGATGGCGGCCGCGATGATGACCGGGATGACTACTGAGGAGATCCAATGAAATACATTATTTGTGATGCCGGGATCGAGCAGGAGATCAACGGATACAAGCAAAAGATTGTACTCGGGATCCGTCTTGAAGACCACGTACCCGTGAGAGTCACCGGAGACACTATGACAGCGGTCCCCGAGAATGAATTTATTGTTCTCAAGAAAGGTTTTGACCAACTTCACGCCGACTTCAACGCCTATAAGGAGACGACACAAGAACTCCAAGACATTGAGCTTGAGCGGAAGAAGAATCACATCGAGCTTCTGAAGTACATTGCCGGAGGTTGCGCACATGGGTTTGCTGTGAAGTATGCAAATCAGATGTTGAACTCTTATGGGATATCTGAGAGTGAAACGTGACCGACACTCTCGACGAATGGACCGATAAAAACGCCTCATTTCTTCGCGAAAATCTAAAAGTGAACATCCGCGTCTACTGCGATCACCTCAGTGAAGACGAGCAGGACGACTTGCTTCGGATGCATCTTATTATGGTGAGGCAGTGGAAAGAGAACCCTGGGAGTGAGAAAAAATAGTTGACACCGAAGAACGCCTTGATAGGCTCCTGATTGAATATGGCAGATTCGCTCCGCTCCCCAAACAAAGATGACGACGATGACGTGACCCTGAACGTTCAGGCCTATCACAAGTTTCTCGCCGAAAAAGCTTTGACCAAGCATCACGGAAACCGGACCCATGCTGCCCATGACTTAGGCATCTCCATCCGAACCCTTCGGAACTGGATTGCCAAGTTTCATCTCGCCAAACGCTACCCATCCGCAACCTAGCCAAACGCTATCCACCTGCACCGGGTCCCTCAGACCCCAAAAACTCAAAATAACACTAGTTGTCATAAATAGGCAATTCCCCTCTTCTCTCTGGCATAAGGGTGATGGGAGGATTCTGTCATATGAACACCAACGATCAGGACCAGCAATCTCAGCATCAGGAAGAAGTAGTACAATCCCATGGAGCACCATCTCAGCATTACCGCAGTACGTTCGAAGTCCGCAGCCGGAAGATCAAGAATGCACATAAAGTGCAGTTCTATCTGGACTACGGATTCAGTCAGTCAGGGCCCTGGCTGCAGATCGCGATGAACGATACGGAGTACGGTATCGGCTACAATCCCGGTCAAACGTTCAAGGCTCGCGAAGCTGTGACGCCTCTGCGCGTCGCTCCTGATCTGGCTTAACCGCTAGATCTCTCGCACACCACAGGAACCCGAGTCATCCCTCACACACACGGGGGTGGCTCGGGTTTTTTGTGTTACGAATCGTAACACAAATTTAATAGCATCGGAAATACCGACGCTAAGCTATCAAGCAAAGGATATTTATGAAGTTAGTTCACTGGGAATTTCAGGGCCTACACGTACCAATGGTTGAAGATGACAATAGAGAGCTCTATTGCACCAGCAAGGCAATCTGTGGAGCATTAGGAATGAAAGAGGGCCACCTCTGGAAGATTACCTCGCTTCACTCGAAGGAACTATCTGAGCTTAGCCTTACCAATAGTAAGGCTAAGGATTTTCTCCAAGAAAATCGGATAGCATTTGGCATTACTAGGATGAGAAAAGACATGCGTATTTGGTCAGAAGACGACATGCTGACTTTCGCATTCCACTCTGGTTCTGACAAATCCATGGAGTTCAGAAAGAATCTGCGTCAGTTCATCAAGCGGCACGCTGCCAGAAATTACGTCACTCAAGAGCAATACCAAGAACTCGACGATAAGCTTGGCCTTGTCTTAGACGTGGTAAAAAGGTATTACCCTGCCGCAAACAAAACCGCCTCACTCGCAGGCTCCATGCTCCGAGCTCAGCGGGAAACAAAACACCTCAGAAATCTACACTAAGGAGATCTCATGACTGCACTCCACGCCGCTGCCGATCCCGTACCTTCCACTGAACCCCATCTCTTTCCAGTCGCACTAGAGAATATCTTCACCCATGATGGTATCCCGATCCCGCGGGTAAAGTCAGTCGTCCGCCAGGACAGCCGGGATCCACTCTCAGTCGTCAGTGATCGCTACAGGCTCATCACTCATGGCCAAGCCGAATCTCGCGTGAAACCGTTCACCGATGCTCTTGGGGTGGCGAAGATTACTCGGTTCCTAGAGAAGAATGGAGCACGCCTCATTTCTCGCTACACCTATGCTGATCAGACAGTCACCATTCCTGCAGTCGGGGATATCGTTGCCCTCGAGGTGAATGTCATCAACTCCTACGACTCACATCTGCCCCTAAAATATACTCTCGGAGCGCGTGTGCTGCGGTGCAGCAACGGGATGACAGTCATTGGCGGCGAGTTCGAGTTCAGCTGGAAACACACAGGTGAAGAACAAGAGATCATCTTGCCGGATCCCGTGAAAGTGCTGGCTCACTTCAAAAAAGCCGGCGACACCTGGGACCTTTGGGCCCGTACCGAACTAAAGTATGAGGATCGTCTCAAAGTCATGAGTTCGATCGTCGCCATGAAGGTTCTGACTGAGACCCAAATCAAAAAGTGGGAGAGCAACTTCGAGCAAGCGAAGACCGTCTGGACTCTCTATGACTCTTTCACCTACATCATCACGCACGAGTTTGCCAAGCTCCGCGAGTCGAGCCGCCTGCACAAACTCTCGCAGCTCCAGTTCGCCTTCAGCACTCTTACGCAATCTCTGTAGTTTGAGTGGAGCACGTGGACCACAGGATGTGGACGCAAGTTGATCGCATCAGGCTTCCCATTCAAATGGATCGTCTCGGGACTTCGGTCCTGGGGCGATCTTTTAGCTCACATCAAGTGGTCTTTTAACCCCTAGGGTCGCTCTTTTTAGCTCACCCAAGACCGCTCAGAAACTGACTTTTTCGGGTATAAGTCTACTAGAGAGAAGAATTATCTTCTTTTAAAGGAGACTCTATGCAAATCAAAGTCTTCAACCTGCCGAACCTTCTTCAGGCCAAGCAGACGAGCACAGGCGTTGCCGAATGGATCTTCAAAGAGTTCGTCGACAAGAGTTTCTTCTTTCATGACCTAACTCATAGCCCTGAGTACTCGAGATTATCTTGCGAGGAATTAGCTATTGGCCGCTGGGTCAAGGTGCTTCATCTGAAAAATATCGACAGTATTTTTGAAGGAAAAGTCGAGGGAGGCTCAGAACTCGTTTGCCATTTTCAGGGGTCCGCTTATAGGTTCTGTGTCAAGCTTTAGGAAAATCACTCGGGTCAGGTTCTGACTCGGGGATTTTCTTTACCTAAAAACACCACCGTAAACACCACTCAGAAACAGTCTGTTTTCAGGTATAAGTTGATTAGGAAGGGTAATAATCACTCATGAGAAAATTCAGAAAAAAAGACAGTAAAAAAATCAGAGGCCGTATTGGACATCTCGTCTGCGACCTTAGAAAAAAGGCCAACCTCACCCAATCGGTATTATCGAAGTCCATCGGGCTAGAGCAGTCATCGCTTTCCCTGATCGAGAATGGGAAGCGGGATTTGACCGCAGTCCAGTGGTTTATGTTGTGCGACAAGCTAAAGGTTTCTCCAGACCTGCTGTCAGATGCCTAGTAACTCTTAATCCCCGGGCCAGGTTCTGAGTCCGGGGATTTTTCTTTACGTGGAAATTATTGCCTGTTACCTTCTCCACATGATTCAGGTCTACACTACTGCCGCTCTCGCACATCAGAGCTTCGAGTCTGGTTTCGGCCCTGAATGGTTCGCCGAGGTCCGTCCGGCTGGAGTTTGTTTTGCGGCCGAGCTATTTAAGTTCGTCAAGACGGAGAGCCTGGACATCGAGAAGGGCTACCTCATTCAGAAGCAAAGCGGCACCATTCGCCACCTTGATTCAGAAGCAGTCATTATCTGGAGAGACGATCTAAAGCCATGAACCCAATTCGAGTCGTTCACATCACCGAGAACCCGATTGCTGGCGCGCCGATCAATCTCTCTAACGCCATGAATAAGTGGTCGCGCGGTACAATACACTCACGACACATTGCTATGTCTGATCGTAATGAAAACAGGGTGTTCGACAGCGATTTGTTGACCACACGACCCTCAGACCAAGCCCAGATCTACTACAACTTTGATGATGCCGACATCCTGCACTTCCACAATTTCTACGACGACCAGGACCTTTTCCGCCGCTACCCCGACCTCTGGCATGTGGCCCTCAAGAAGAAGCGCGTCATCCAAATCCACACCCAGCGCGACATCGGCTGGATGGACATCGAAGCCGGCCTCCGGGATCCCGAGACCAAGAAGCTCGTCATTGCTCAATACCACCCGCGGCAGTATCCGGAGTGTGAGGTCGTGCAGAACGTAGTCGACATCTTCGATGACAGGCTCATGCCACGGCCAATCCCCTACTCAAAGCCCAGGGTCGTCTACAGCCCTTCCCGGCTCCGAGCTCCGGGCTGGGACAACAAGGGCTACGATGAGACCGCGCCGGTCCTCCAGCGTCTGGTGAATGAGGGCGTGATCGAGGCTGAGATCATCTATGACCAGCCGCATGACTACTGCCTGATGCGGAAACAGATCGGGAATATCGCGATCGACGAAATTATCACGGGGTCCTACCACCTCTGCAGTCTCGAAGCGCTTTCGATGGGGCTCGTGACAATTGCCAATCTCGACCTTCAGCAGATGGAAACGCTCTGCCAAGTGACTGGCTCGACGCCAGCCGAGCTACCTTGGATCCGCGCCAGCCAATATTCACTCGATGTCGTGCTTCGCGCGCTCACCAAACCTGAAGCCGAGCTCGCACAGCGGCAAGCCTACGGTCGGGCCTGGATGGAAAAGTACTGGCATCCCGCTGGGATCGTGGCAAAATTTGAGAAGATCTACCGGGAGATGCTAAGATGATCGGACCCAAGGAAGTGAGAGAACTCCAGCTGAGTGTTTCCTATATGTCCGAGCAAATAAAATATGCATTCCGACATAAAGGTTCCGATTCCTACCTTCCGTATAAGCCTGCTTATCGACAATTCAGAAACAGAATCAGAAAGCTCTCTAGGATGAGAATGGTCATGAGAAAAATACTCAAACGTCATGGATGAACCCATCCTTACCCCAGCCCAACAAGCCACCCACGAGCAACAACTCGCCGAGCGTGCTGTCTTCATCAAGCAATGGCGCCTCGAGGCAGCCGCCGGCATTGCCCACCTCGAGAAACATATCCGCGCGGCAGCAAGCGGCCGGCCGGCACGGGGAATGATCCTGATGGACGGCCGCCCCGAGTACCGAATTTTCAGACAGTCAATCAGGGCTTGCTCAAAACACCGCGCTGAGCTAAAAAAGTTGTTAAGGACTGTGAAATAAAAATGCGTATCCTCTTCCTGGTGAAAAAAAACGAGACCTACGGCTTCCAGAGTTACCCCGGCTATTCGGAGAACTGTGAGTCCAAACCCAGCGTTTATGTTAAGAAATCGGCTGGTCTCTATAACTCAACCCGTTTCATTGTGGAAGGCCTGGCGGCCCGGGGCGTCCATGCCAAGATTGTCGAGGTCCAGGACAACAACGCGATCGACAAAGAGGTCACCCTCTTTAAGCCCCAGGCAGTCGTGATCGAGGCCCTTTGGGTGGTGCCTGAAAAGTTCCAAGTGCTGCAACGCCTTCACCCTTCCGTCCAGTGGTTCTGCCACCTTCACAGCCACATGCCGTTCCTGGCGCTCGAGGGCATTGCGCTTGAGTGGCTACTGTCCTACGCCGGTATCGGTGTGGGCCTCATCGCGAACTCAGAGGCCTCCTACGAAGCCCTGCGGTGCGTTTTGGAGTCGGATGAAGTCATTTACCTTCCGAACGTCTATATCCCCGAGGACCGCACGCGGGCGGTGGAGCACCACAAGAGGCATCGGATCGATGTCGGCTGCTTTGGAGCCGTCAGGCCCATGAAGAACCATCTTCTCCAGGCCCTGGCCGCAATCGAATTTGCCCGGGACTGCAGGAAGCATCTGCACTTTCACATCAACGGATCCCGGACTGAAGTGGGTGGCGAGCCGGTCCTCAAGAACTTGCGCCGGCTTTTCGAAATGACCCCCCATGCCGAGCTCATTGAGCACCCCTGGATGGATCCGTCCATGTTTCTAAATGTCCTACGGGACGAGATCGATATCGGCCTTCAGGTCTCGATGTCTGAAACTTTCAACGTGGTGACGGCCGATTACGTGACGGCCGGCATACCCGTGGTTGTCTCTAAGCAGGTACCTTGGGTTTCTAGCTTCTGCCAGGCCCGGGAAGACTCGGCCCTCGACATTGTCGACAAGATGCATAAAATGTTGTCGGCACGCTGGGTGATCCGGCGGAATCTCAAGCTTCTGAAAAAACACTCGAAGAGAGCTCAAGATGCCTGGTTTGAGTTTGTGCGGGCTGTTTATGTGAGGTCGCAGAGTGGATAATCAGAATCAGATCTATAGCGGCCATTGCTGCGCCTGCACCGGCGTTTGCGGGCATGTGGGTCCTCCTGCTTTTTGTCCAAGGCATTCTTCGGCACCTATCCAAGGAATCTCTCTCCCGTTTTTTCAGCACGCCTGGATCTGCCCGGCTTGCCGCGGAGGCGTGGCGCCCGGAGTTCAGCGTTGCCCTTGTGTACCCTTGACAACACTAACCTTCACGGGTATCTCAGACGGATGCGTACTCAAGACCTCAGAGACAATGAGCGAGACAGAAAGAGATATTTCTTCCACAAACGTGGATGGCTGAAGCACTGGCAGTGGGAAGCATTGCTCTGCAGATCCCGATTCAAAGAACACATCCTGACGTGCAACCTCTCATTGGGCGGTGAGGATCCGCGCGAGGTCCAGTTTACGTTCGCACTCCTAGGCGCCGCGATCTACCTGACATTCCACAACCTACTGCCTGAGAAATGGGCAGTAGGCTGGTACATGCGAGGCGAAGTGAAAAACCCTCGCTGGCATGAAGACTCCATGGGCAAGGACTGGGGTTTCTACATCTACGACGACTCCTTTGTGTTCCAGTGGAACCACACGGCGGCCGTCAGCGGTAAGGATCCTAAGTATGGCTATTCGAAGCACTTCTACTTTCCTTGGAGCTGGGGCTCAAGCGTCCGTAATCAGGTTCTGACGGCCGACGGCAAGTGGGTCGACGCTCCTTATGAGGCAAGGTCGAAGGCCTGGCGGAATCTTCGTAAGCTTAACCCAGACGCAAGCTTCTTTGACCTAAAGGATGCTGACTACCCTGATCTGGCCGAGTACCACACCGCTGACTACACCTACACCCGAAAGAACGGCGAAGTCCAGAAACGGATCGCCAAGTTCCATGTTGAAGAACGGGAATGGCGCTGGCTCATGTTCCATAAGCTTCCCTTTGCTTTTGGGCCCAAGCTGGTCAATCGCTGCATTGACGTGCGCTTCGATAAGGAAGTGGGAGAGAAATCTGGTTCGTGGAAGGGTGGCACGACCGGGTGTGGATACGAGATGAAGCGCGGGGAGACGCCGCTTGAGTGTTTACGGCGCATGGAGAAGGAGAGGAAATTTTGAGTGCCAGTCAGATGTGAATGTAAAACCTGCGGTAAAGTTTTCTTTAAGCCTCCATTTACAGTGAAGGACGGCCGCGGCCGTTTTTGTTCAAGGGTGTGTCTTTATAAAAACACATCCATCCGACTCAAGGGAAAACCTACTGGAAGACAGCTTTTTGGGTCCGCCGGACCTAACTGGAGAGGTGGAATACCTCAAAAAGAATGTCCATGGTGCAAAAAATCATTCACGGGAAAGGTCCGTAGTCAGGTCACATGCTCTAGGAGATGCGGCCTTCTTTTAGGTCAATCCAAGAGGACTGGCGACAATAACGGGGCTAGAAAAAAGAATCCACCAAAACAAAAAGTATGTAGGTCATGTGGAAGGTTGTTTTCTAGGAATAACGGTGAGGTTCAGAAGAGAGGTTCTGGAGTATGTCCTGGTGGTGGTAAATATTACTGCTCAAACTCCTGTTCTCAAAAAAAGTTATGGCAAAGTGTTCGACAAATGCGGATAAATCAAGAATTAAAGTCGCGCGGATTCGATACTGAACTTGAGAAATCCTGGCCTTGGTTAGTTAGTCCATTTAGCAAGAACAAGCTAAGAGTAGATATATTCCTGGAAAAGTTCAGTCTGGCTATAGAATACGATGGCCGACAGCACTATCAGCAAGCCTTCGCCAAGGGGACAGAAGCCCTAGAGAAGATACAAAAGAAAGATCAGCATAAAAACAGTACACTTAATTCCAGGGGTTTCTCGGTATTGAGGATTCGTCATTACCCCGTAAACATGCGGCAGTTAGAAGAGTTTATCCTGCTCTTGCACAAAGAAACTCATAGTGGCCGACCACTTACAGTTGTGGTAAAATCAAATGATGAACTTTTCCAGTGGCTTAAAAAAATCCGCTCATATCACTGCCACAAAACGTCACTCCCTCCCTAAGAAGGAGTTTGCTCTGCCAGGTGAGCACTATCCAATCGACACGGAAGCCCGCGGCCGCGCGGCGCTCTCTTATGGAGCTCGCTTTGCTTCGCCCGAGCAATACGAAACGATCAAACGCAAAGTGCACGCGAAATATCCGAACATCGGTAAAAAGAAGAGTTGACTCGCAAAGACCTAGACCTCATGGTCGCCAAACTCCTCCAGCACCAATGCACTTGGGACGGCAGGAACTGGGAATCCATCGACTCCGACGATCGCGCACGCTACACCCGCAGCGCTGAGGAGATCACCTCTACTCTAGACTATCTGGGTCTGCTGGTGGGTCAAGTGAGTCGCCAGAATGCCCAGGCTTGGCGGAATGCCGTAAAAGCTTTAGCAGGGCCTCCTTCTGCGGACAGCTCAGAGAAGAAACCTTCTGCGCCCGAAACTCCTGCGTTAAAATACTCTTGAGGTTCTCGAGCGGGATGCGCCTGACCTCCGGCATCAGGAGGTGGTCGAGCTCGAGGTGGGATCGGTTGGATTCAGCCATATCGT
>Ga0302281_10002331_pt1 | contig 13467 bp, 6 predicted proteins | sample III_Fen_E1_2_FD_198762 | JGI IMG/M metagenome (GOLD analysis project Ga0302281, IMG submission 198762) | Peat permafrost microbial communities from Stordalen Mire near Abisko, Sweden - III_Fen_E1_2 | ecosystem: Environmental > Terrestrial > Soil > Wetlands > Permafrost | place: Sweden: Abisko...
TGACTGCTCAAGTTTCACATAGATCTTGGAGGAATCGACGGCCTCCTGCTGGCGCTTGATCTGCTGAGAAAGGATGCGCACCGCGGCCAGATAATCTTCCACCTGCTGAAATGCGGTCAGGACGGTCTGCCGATAGGCTGCCAGATCTCCGTTGTACGTGGCAATGTATTGATTGACGGTGGCACGTCGCAGGCCGCCATCGTAAATGGTCTCGGAGACACCAGGCCCCATGGACCAGTAGCGGCTCGATGCCTCCAGGAGCTTGCCGATCGCTGAACTCTCCACGCCGCCACTGCCGGAAAGCGTGAGGGCCGGATAATATGCCGCATAGGCGACACCGATCTGCGCATTGGCAGCGGCCATATTCCGCTCCGCCGCCGCAACATCCGGCCTGCGTTCCAGCAGTTGCGAAGGCAACCCGACAGGGATCGGTGGAGGCGCGGTCGTAACCGGCTTCACTGGAATTGAAAATGACGGCGCGGGCTTGCCAATCAGCATCGCAATCGCATGCTCGTACTGTGCTCGCGCAATTCCCAGGTTGATTGCCGCTGATTGAGCCATGGCCAGATTTGTCTGCGCTTCCACCAAGGAAATCTGATCGTCGACGCCGGTGTCATACCGTGCCTGCTGGGCTGAAACACTCTTCTTGTCCGTCTCCACCGTATCGTCCAGAATCTTCTGCAGTGCATCCTGGCCGCGGATCTCAAAGAAATACTCGGCAAGGCTTGCCTGCTCCGTGAGCCGCTCGTTCTCAAGATCCGCTGCGCTCAGCTGGGCGTTGTACTGATTGGCTCGCACGGTGTTGCGAACCTTATCCCACAGGTCGGGTTCCCATGAAACTTCAACCGGAAGAGCAAACACTTGCGATTGCCGCCCGGTCGTTGTGGATGTGGTCGTGGAAGACCCGCCTGATGTTTGTCCATTTGAAATGTTGGCAGATGACTGGGAGCGCGAATACGATGGCCCGATGCTCAATGTGGGAAAGTATTGCGAGCGCGCTTCGCGCACCAGGGAGCGGGCTTCCATGAAGTTTTCAAAGTACTCGCGAATATTCTGATTGTCGATATTCAGTTGCTCTTCAAGAGAGTTAAGTTCCGGGTCGTTGTAGATCTCCCACCATTTTCCGCGCAAAGTTGCGTCCTGCGGTTGTGCGACCGTCCATCCATCCGTCTCTTTAAACTGCGTGGGAGACTCTTTGAACGCGGGGGGAGCCGTCATCGTAGGGGGAACATATTTTGGCCCAACATTGCACCCTGAAAGCATGGTGCACAACAGGCCGCCCAGGAGCGCGAACGAGCCTTGCACCGTCCGCCGGGATTGCACAATCGACTTCTTCATACCCAACACTCCATAAGCATTCAATGCTAAGTGGCCTCGGCGGTTCCAGGTTCAAGCGTTGCTGCGTGTTTGTGTTTGCCCTGGAAGCGGAGACGCATGCGATCAAAAAACAAATAAACAACCGGCGTGGTATAGAGAGTGAGCATCTGGCTCACGATCAGTCCACCCACGATGGTGATGCCCAGCGGACGCCTCAGTTCCGAGCCGGTTCCCGTACCGAATGCCAGCGGCAGCGCGCCAAACAGAGCCGCCATGGTGGTCATCAGGATGGGACGAAAGCGCAGCATGCACGCCTCAAAAATCGCATCCGCTGTCGACTTGCCATGCTCGCGCTCGGCAACCAGCGCAAAGTCGATCATCATGATCGCATTCTTCTTGACAATGCCGATGAGCAGAATGATACCGATAATTGAAATCATATTGAGGTCGATCTTGAACAGCATCAGCGCCAGCATCGCACCGGCACTGGCCGAAAAGACCGTGGAGATGATGGTCAGCGGATGCACCAGGTTCTCATACAGAATGCCAAGCACGATGTAAACCGCAAGCAGGGCGGTGATCACGAGAATAGGCACCGAGGCAAACGAGGTCTGATACGCCGCCGCCGTTCCTGCGAAGAGGCCGCGCACCGTTGCGGGCATTCCCATCTGCTGCTGCATCTGGCCTACTTCGCGGACGGCGTCGCTCAGCGACACTCCAGTAGCAAGGTTGAACGATACGGTCACAGACGGAAACGAACTGGTGTGGTTGATGACCAGCGGTGTGGTGATGGCTTGAGCCGTGGAAACCGCCGAAAGCGGCACCACGCCCTTCCCACCGCCTTGAAGATAGATGTTGTTCAGCCCGGCGGGAGTTTGCCAGTACGGAGGCGCCACTTCCAAAACGACGTAGTACTGATTCAACTGCGTGTAAATCAGGGAGACGTTCGATTGCCCGAATGCGCCGTAGAGCGAGCTATTCAGTGACGACGGTGTAATACCCAGCCTTGCCGCGGTGGCCCGATCGTAGCTGATCATTTCCTGCAGGCCCGCGTTTTGCGCGTCCGTGTTGACATCCTGAAATCCAGGGAGAGTCTTCATGCCGGCGAGAAGCTTCGGGCCCCAGGTCGACAGATCCTGCACATTGTCCGACTGGATGGTGTACTGGTAAAGCGCTGCTGACCCTCGACCGCCGATGCGCAAATCCTGCGCCGCTTGAAGGAATGCCTGCGCAACCGGAAGACGGCTCATTTTCGGCCGCAGGCGATTGATAATTTCGGGCGCAGTCACTTTTCTTTCACTCAGCGGCTTGAGAGCGATGAAGATAAACCCGCCGTTCGAGGAACCCTGGCCGCCTGTGTAGGCATTCACGTGGGCCACGGCCGGGTCGGCCTTGATGACAGCCACAAGCTGCTTGACCGAGTTGTCCATGACGGGAAACGAGGCATCCTGCGGGCCTTGAACCATGCCCATAATCGCGCCCGTGTCCTGCTGGGGAAAGAAGCCTGTGGGAATAACGAAAATCAGGTAGAAGTTCAACCCGATTACGAGCAGCAGAACCGTCAGCATGAGTCCTGGATTCTTGAGAACCCACGTCAGAGAATGGCTGTATCCGGTTAGTATCCATTGGAAGCCCTTTTCGCTGACCCTGTACGCCCGTCCGTGCTTGACGTCGTGTTCATCTTTCAGCAGGTACGCGCACATCATCGGCGTAGTCGTAAGAGAAATGATCATGGACACAAGAATGGCTGTTGCCAGTGTGACCGCGAATTCCCGGAACAGCCTTCCAACAATGCCGGCCATCAATAAGATGGGAATGAAGACCGCAATCAGCGACATGCTGATGGAAAACACCGTAAAGCCGATTTCCTTCGAACCCAGAAAAGCCGCCTGCATCGGCTTCATGCCGCCTTCGCGATGCCGTGATATGTTCTCCATCACCACGATGGCATCGTCGACAACAAATCCCGTGGCGATCGTCAGCGCCATGAGCGAGAGGTTGTCGATACTGTACCCGAGCAGGTACATCACCGCAAACGTGCCCACCAGCGACACAGGAACCGCAACCGCTGGAATCAATATAGCCCGCCCGTTTCGCAAAAAGACAAAAACGACAAGAATGACCAGGATGACGGAGCCGATCAGTGTGCGCTCGACATCGCTGACAGATGCGCGGATAGTCGTGGTGCGATCCAGAACAATTGTTGTCTTGATGCCCTGCGGGATAGAGGCCTGAATTGATGGTAGTTCCGCTGCAACTCGATCAACCGTTTCGATAATGTTCGCGCCGGGCTGACGGAAGATGATGACGGTGATCGAGGGTACGCCATCCAGATACCCTGCCGTACGGATATTCTGCGCTCCGTTCGATACATCGGCCACATCGGAAAGCCGGACTGCGGCGCCTTTGTTATATCCGATGATCAGCGGCTTGTATTGGTCGGCCTCGCGCATCTGATCGTTCACTACCAGGTCCGCCGTTGTCCCGCCCGAAGTGAGTTGACCCACCGACTGATGAACATTCTGCGTACTCAGGACGGACTGAATGCTTGAGAGCGTGAGCCCATAACTATTGAGCTTGGTCGGATCAACCTCGACGCGTACCGAAGGACCAGCACCGCCGCCGACCGAAACCTGTCCAACGCCCTGAATCTGCGAAAGTTTTTGTGCGATTACCGACGAAGCTTCGTCATACAGTGTGGGCTTGTCATATTTGTCTGACGTCAACCCGATAATCATGATCGGCGAGTCGGCGGGGTTGACCTTGCGATAAGTCGGATTTGCGGGAAGATTCGCCGGCAGATAGGTACGTGCAGAGTTGATCGCCGCCTCAACATCGCGTGCCGCGCCGTCGATGTTCCGGCTCAGATCGAACTGCAGTGTAATCGAAGTGGATCCGAGCGAACTCGAAGAAGTCATTTCGGTCACGCCGGCGATGTGACCGAACTGCCGTTCCAGCGGAGTCGCGATGGAGGAAGCCATGATCTCAGGGCTGCCGCCAGGCAAGCTCGCGCCAACTGCGATCGTCGGAAAATCAACCTGCGGCAATGGAGACACAGGGAGGACGTTGAACGCGATGGCCCCCACAAGCAGGACGCCCGTCGTCAGCAGGGTTGTAGCTACAGGCCGCCGGATGAAGGGAGCGGAGAGGTTCATGTTCCCTCCGCCAACTGCGGTTCGCCGCCTGTCTCTTCCGGCCGCTTTGCACGCGTAAAGCGATGACCAATTCGATCAAAGAAGATATAGATAACCGGTGTGGTGTAAAGAGTGAGTATCTGGCTCAACAGCAAACCGCCAACCATGGCAATGCCCAGAGGGCGCCGCAACTCCGAACCCATCCCGGAGCCGACCGCCAGCGGAATGCCCGCCAGAAGTGCCGCCATGGTAGTCATCATGATGGGCCGGAATCGAAGCAGGCACGCCTCGTAAATTGCATCCCGGGAGTTCATCCCGCGCTCGCGCTCGCCCTCCAGCGCAAAGTCGACCATCATAATGCCGTTCTTCTTCACGATGCCGATGAGCAGAATGATGCCAATGATGGCCACGACACTCAGGTCCTGCTTGAACAGGCTGAGCGCCAGCAGCGCTCCAACGCCGGCCGAGGGAAGCGTGGAAAGAATCGTAATGGGATGAATGAAGCTTTCGTACAAAACGCCCAGAACAATGTACACCGCAACCAGTGCGGCGATAATCAGCAGTCCTTCATTCGAGAGAGAGCCTTGAAACGAAGCGGCTGTGCCCTGAAATCCGAACTGGACACTGGCCGGCATGTTCAGATCCTTCTGCACCTTATCGATCGCCGTGATTGCGTCTCCCAGTGAAGCGTCTGGGGCCAGATTGAAGGAAATAGTGACCGCGGGAAACTGCCCCTGGTGATTGATGGAAAGCGGCTCGTTGATCTGCTCGATCTTGGTGAACGCGCCCAGCGGAACCGCCTGAGACGGAGTTGAACTGGAGGTTGCATTGGCGTTGGCCGTGGAGGTGCTTGCTGAAGAGGCCGCGCTGCTTGCGCCGATGCCGGATGTGATGGCGCTGGTGGGATGAGTGAGTACAGACGAGGAAGGCGTATAGGCAGCTGCGGTTGTGGTCGCATTCGATCCCGCGGACGAGGATCCCGACGATGCAAAAGACGAGGATGCGCCTGGACCGGATGTGCCTGAAGACGCTCCCGATTGAATGTAGAGACTTTGCAGCTTGCCCGGATTCTTCTGGAAATCCGGATCCGATTCCAGGATCACGTGATACTGGTTCAACTGCGTATACATCGTACTGATCTGGCGCTGGCCGTAAGCGTCGTACAGCGTACTGTCGATCGTGGATGGAGCGATGCCGAGCCGCGAAGCCGTCACGCGATCGACCACCAGCGAGACCGCCAGGCCTCCGGTCTGCTGATCGGTTGCCACATCGGCAAGCTGGGGCAGTTCCTTCATCTTCTCAACCAGCCGGTCGGTCCACTCGTTTAACTCATTCGCGTCCGGATCTTCCAGCGTGTATTGATACTGCGTGCGGCTCACACGATCATCCACCGTAATGTTCTGAACCGGCTCCATGAAAAGCTGAATATCATTCACGTTCTTCAGATTCTTCTGCAGCCTGCGAATCACATCGGAAGCGCTCAGGTCGCGCTGGTCCAGAGGCTTCAGGTTGATGGACAATCGCCCGCTGTTCAGTGTGGTGTTCGTTCCATCGGCGCCAATGAATGATGACAGGCTCTCCACCGCCGGATCCTGCAGCACAACCTGCGCCAGTTCCTGTTGCTTTTTGGCCATGGCATCAAATGAAATGGTCTCCGATGCCTGCGAAATGCCCTGAATCACCCCCGTGTCCTGAATGGGGAAAAATCCTTTGGGGATGGTGATATAAAGAACGACAGTGAGAATCAGCGTGGCCACGGCAATCAGTAGAGTGATGGTCTGGTAGCCGAGAACAAATGTGAGCGTGCGACCGTAAAAATCGATCATGCTCTCGAATACCCGCTCCGATGCTTTGTAGAAGCGGCCCTGCTGTTCCTTGGGATTATGGCGCAGAATGCGCGAGCACATCATCGGCGTCAGCGTCAGAGAGACTACGGCTGAAAGCACAATCGTCACGGCCAGCGTAACCGCAAACTCGCGAAACAGCCGGCCGACCACGTCGCCCATAAACAGCAGCGGGATCAAAACCGCAATCAGAGAGACAGTCAGCGAAATGATGGTGAAGCCGATCTGTTCGGCGCCCTTCATGGCCGCCTTCATCGGCGGATCGCCAGCCTCAAGATAGCGAGAGATATTCTCAATCATCACGATGGCGTCATCCACCACGAATCCCGTGGAGATGGTGAGCGCCATCAGCGAAAGATTGTCCAGACTATACCCCAGCGCGTACATGGCGCCGAAAGTGCCCACCAGCGAAACCGGCACCGCGATGCTCGGAATAATGGTGGCATAAACATTGCGCAGGAAGACGAAGATGATCATCACCACCAGCGCAACTGTCAGCATCAGCTCGAACTCGACGTCGGCAACTGAGGCGTTGATCGCGGTAGTGAGATCGGTAAGCGGCGTAACCTGAATCGAGGCCGGAAGGTTCACTTCCAACTGGGGAAGAACCGCCTTGATCGCCTTGACGACCTTAATAGTATTGGCGCCGGGCTGTCTCTGGATGTTGAGGATCACCGCAGGCGTTTGATTCATCCACGCTGCCTGCTTGTTGTTCTCGATCCCGTCTACCACCTGCGCGACATCGGTCAGCTTTACCGGTGCGCCGTTCCGGTAGGCAACTATAACCTTGCGGTAGTCGTTGCTGGTCACCAACTGGTCGTTCGAATTGATCTGGTAATCCTGATGCGGTCCGTCAAAATTACCTAACGCTTGATTGACGCTTGTTTGTGTGAGCGCCGTTCGCAGATCCTCAAGATTTAGTCCGTAAGACGATAGCGCAGCCGGGTTGGCCTGAATCCGCACAGCCGGCTTTTGTCCGCCGCTGATGCTTACCAGGCCAACTCCGGCGATCTGGGAAAGCTTCGGCGCCAACCGCGTATCCACCAGGTCTTCTACCTGCGACAGCGGAATGGTGTTGGAGGTGATGGCCAGAGTGAGCACCGGCGCATCGGCAGGATTTGTCTTGCTATACACCGGCGGCGCCGGGAGGTTCGAAGGAAGATAGCTCTGCGCAGCGTTGATCGCAGACTGAACCTCTTCCTCGGCGATATCGATATTCAACGTGAGAGCGAACTGCAGCACAATCACAGACGATCCACCGGAACTCGTCGATGTCATCTGACTCAAACCCTGGAGCTGCCCAAACTGCCGTTCCAGCGGAGCGGTGACAGTGGTCGCCATCACGTCGGGGTTGGCCCCCGGATAGAAGGTCAGCACCTGGATAGTGGGGTAATCGACCTCTGGCAAGGCAGACACCGGCAGCTGGGTATACGCAACGATACCCACCAGCAAAATAGCGGCCATCAGCAGCGAAGTTGCAACAGGGCGCTGGATGAAAGGCCCGGAAGGATTCACGGAGTATTGCCCTCTGCAGTATTTGCTTGTTGTGCCTGCTTCGAAATCACGACCTTGCTTCCCGCCTGGAGTTTATCGAAGCTGCTGGTCGCCACAACTTCGCCGGGATTCAGTCCCGTCACGGAGGTTAAACCGCCGTCCGTAACCCCGGCCTGGATGGTACGGATACTCGCGACCCCGTTTGCCACAACATAGGCGAAGGCCGCGGTTCCATTGTGTTGCACCGCGCCGCTGGGAATCAGCGTGACGCCTGTCAGCGTATTCAACAGCAGTCTGATGTTCACAAACTGGTTCGGGAAAAGTGAACCGTCCTTGTTGTCGAAGAGGGCGCGCTGCTTCACCGTACCCGTCGTCGTATCAATCAGATTGTCGATACTTTCCAGTTTTCCCGATGCCAGCTTCACGGTCTGGGCGCGATCCCAGGCTTCGACGGGCAGTGTCTTTGTCTGCTTCATCCGCGCCAGCACCTTCCCCAAACTGTCTTCGGCAAGGGCATACACCACGGTAATCGGCTGCATCTGCGTAACCACAACCAGCATGGTGCTTCCCGTCGATTGCACCACGTTTCCAGGATCGACAAGCCGGAGACCAACCCGTCCGGAGATAGGAGCCGTGATGTGGCAATAGCTGAGCTCGACCTGGTCGTAATTCACCGTGCCCTGGTCGTTCTTCACGGTGCCCGCATCCTGAAGCACGATCTTTTCCTGGTCGTCCAGCAATTGCTTGTTAATGGCGTTCCGCGCCCAGGCAGTGCGATATCGTTCCAGGTCCATCTTGGCCTGATCCAGCACACCGGTGTCTTTTTCGAGCGTGCCCTGGGCCTCAAGCAATTGCGCCTCATAAGGGCGCGGATCGATGTCGATCAGAGGATCGCCTTTTCGAACATTCTGACCCTCGGTGTAGTGAACCGCGGTGATCACTCCGTTTGCCTGGGCCGTAATGTTTGCCTGGTACACCGGGGTTACGGTGCCAATCGCTTCAAGGTAAACACCCTGATTCCCCGTCTTGGCTGTAGCCACGGTTGCCGTAACGGGCGGCTTGATCGCGGCCTGCGCCTTCTTTTGAGCCGCTTCCTTCTGGTTATTCTCGTGAATGACCGCGACGATGCCGACAATCACAACCAGCAGCAGAAAAATGCATGCCCAAACTACCCAAGCCGCGCTATACCAGGGACGTGGCGCAGACAATTGGTGGTCGGCCCCAATGTGCTGACCATCTCCTTTGCCTTCATTTCCAGACATTCAAGACTCCGCGTTTTCACCTGATTTGGTGCGGTGCACTCCGAAGAATCGCAGGTTGGCCGCCCATATGGCAAGTTCACCCTGCACACCCCCACCTACGCTCGAAAAGCTGAATAGCCAGCAAATCTCTTTTGGATAGACGAGAAAGACGGACCGCAAGTTGCATGAGGCCATCTCTCGTTCGGACCGCAATATAGGCTGCCAGGCTTGCGTCTCGGAGTGCACTTTTGATCATGTCCATGCATTTCCCCGATTGAGGAATTCCGACCGGTCCGGCAAACCATACGCCTGCGAGCCAATTAAAGATTCGTCATCCGCTCCAGAGCTTCTGGATACCGGTCACCCTGGACTGGAATTCTTGCCGTGATGTGATCGAGCTCCCGCAATTCCTTCGGCGTGAGTTCCAACGCAGTTGCTCCAATGTTCTCTTCTATCCGCCCTATCTTTGTCGAACCGGGAATCGGAACAATCCACGGCTTCTGCGCCAACAGCCACGCCAGCGCGATCTGGGCGGTTGTCGCATTCTTCGTAGCGGCAAACGCTGCAATCGCATCCACGAACACACGGTTCGCCTTGCGCGCCTCAAGCGATAAACGGGGGTAGCTCTCGCGATTGTCACCTTCGAGGAACTTCGTATTCTCCGTCACTGACCCGGCGAGAAACCCCCTACCCAGCGGACTATAAGGAACAAAGCCGATTCCCAGCTCCTCAAGCACCGGCATCACTTCTTCCTCTGGACGCTTCCACCACAGCGAATACTCGCTCTGCACCGCGGTTACAGGCTGAACAGCATGCGCCCTGCGGATGGTTTGCGCGCTCGCTTCCGAAAGTCCAAAGTACCTCACTTTGCCTTCCTGGATCAGATCCCTCACCGCTCCCGCTACATCTTCAATCGGCACTTCGGGGTCCACGCGGTGTTGATAAAGCAGATCGATCGTCTCCACCCGCAGCCGCTTCAGCGATCCCTCCACACTTTCCTTGATGTACTCTGGCCGGCTGTCGCCCCCAGGGCCAGGTCTGCCGTGGGGATTCAGGGCGAATCCGAACTTAGTCGCAATCACTACCTGGCTGCGCACCGGAGCAAGCGCCTCTCCAACAAGCTCTTCATTCACCAATGGACCGTAGACCTGGGCCGTGTCGAAGAGTGTGATCCCCCGCTCAACTGCTCCCCGCATCACCGCAATCATCTCGTCCTTCGTCCCTGGCACTGGCCCATGACCGGCGCTCATCCGCATGCAACCCAATCCGATGGCCGAGACTTCCAGTCCGCCATTTCCCAATGTGCGCTTCTGCATTTCCCATATCCATTCAGGAACACACGAAGTTCCTATGATTCCGCTCAGCGCCCCAGGTGCTGTTGAAGCTGGGCCGGGTAGCGCGCTCCCCGCACTTCCACGCCCGATACGGCGGCCTCAATAGTACGCAGATCGTCTGCAGTCAACTCCACGTTTGCCGCTCCCAGGTTCTCTTCGAGGCGATGCAGTTTTGTCGTTCCGGGAATCGGAACAATCCACGGTTTTTGCGCAAGCAGCCACGCAAGCGCAATCTGCGCATTGGTCACGCCCTTCTCCGCCGCTATTCCGCTCAGCACTTCCACCACGCCCTGGTTTGCCTTGCGATTCTCCGCGGTGAAGCGCGGAACCACGTTGCGGAAGTCGGTGCTGTCGAACTTTGTGCTCTCGTTGATTGCCCCGGTCAAAAAGCCCTTGCCCAACGGACTGAATGGAACAAAGCCAATCCCAAGCTCTTCAAGCAACGGCAAAATCTCCTGCTCCGGCTCTCTCCACCAAAGGGAATACTCACTCTGCAGTGCCGCTACAGGCTGCACCGCGTGAGCCCGTCGAATACTTTGCACGCCGGCCTCTGACATGCCAAAATGCTTTACTTTCCCTTCCGCATTCAGCTCTTTTACCGTGCCGGCAACCTCTTCAATCGGAACATTCGGGTCCACGCGATGTTGATACAGCAAGTCGATTACATCGGTTCTGAGCCGCTTCAATCCCGCCTCGGTCGTCTCGCGTATTCGTTCCGGTCTGCTGTCGAGCCCCAGCGCCGGCTTCCCTTCCTTGAACCCGAATTTGGTCGCAATTACGACCTTCTCCCGGAAGGGCTCCACCGCTTCGCCAACGAGTTCTTCGTTCAGGAACGGACCGTAGGCCTCCGCCGTGTCGAAGAAAGTAACGCCGCTTTCAAAGGCCTTTCGGATCAGCTTGATTCCCTGTTCCTTGTCCGTTGCCGGGCCATACCCGAAGCTCAATCCCATACAGCCAAGGCCCAGAGCCGATACCTCAAGGCCGCTCTTTCCCAATTTGCGCTTCTGCATTTTTTATCTCCTCAATCTGTTAATCGCCGTTCGCGAACGAATCGTTGTTACTCCGATCTCAGCGAAGCCATGTCGATCGAGAAGCGGTACTTCACATCGGACTTCAACAGCCGCTCATAAGCCTCGTTGACCATCTGTATCGGAATCACTTCAACATCGGCGGTAATGTTGTGCTCGCCGCAAAAGTCGAGCATCTCCTGGGTTTCAGGAATGCCGCCAATCGGCGATCCGGAAAAACTGCGGCGTCCGAGAATTAGTCCAAACACCGACAAGGACAGCGGCTTCTCCGGCGCACCCACCATGGTCATGTTGCCGTCCCTGCGCAGCAATTGGATGTACGCGTTGATATCGTGGTCCGCGGAAACAGCATCCAGAATGAAATCGAAACTGCCCGCATGACGCGCCATCTCATCCGCGTTCCGGGAGACCACCACCTCATCCGCACCCAGCCGCAGAGCATCGTCCTTCTTGCTCGGGGACGTTGTGAACACCACCGTGTGGGCTCCGAATGCATGTGCAAATTTCACGCCCATGTGTCCCAATCCGCCAAGCCCCACCACGCCAACTTTCTTGCCCTTGGTCACGCCCCAATGCCGCATGGGCGAATACGTGGTGATGCCGGCGCACAGTAAGGGCGCGGTTCCGGCCAGGTCCAGGTTCTCGGGAACCCTCAGAGCAAAACGCTCCTTCACCACAATGCTCTCGGAGTATCCGCCGTACGTCACTCCCCCGCTCAGCTTGTCGGGAAAGTTGTAGGTGAGGGTCGGGTTGGGGCAGAACTGCTCGAGTCCCGCCTGGCACTCGGGGCACGTCCCGTCTGTGTCAACAAGGCAGCCAACCGCGGCCAGGTCGCCCGGCATGAAGCGGGTCACGGCCGAGCCGGTCTTCGTAACCCGCCCGACAATCTCGTGGCCTGGAACGCAGGGGTACACCGTGGGCATCACGCCGCTCCACTCATTGCGCGCCTGGTGAAGGTCGGAGTGGCAAATGCCGCAATAAAGAATCTCGATCTGAACGTCGTGCTCGTTGGGTTCGCGCCGCGTGATGGTTGCGGAAGCAAACTGCGATGTCGCGCTGGAAACGGAATAAGCCTTTGCCTTGTACATGAAACACCTCGATTCGCTAGGCGGGTAATCGGGATCAGCTAGCTCGCCCGTAAACGAGACTACGAAACGACGCCCTGTCTGCGGTATCCCGATCCTGCCAATCTATTGCCTATTCCTGTTGTGGCTTGCACTTTTGTGCATAGAATCATGAATTCAGCGTTAACTTTAATTTGAGGAGTTTATGAAGGCAAAAGCAGCACTCAAGCCAACCGGCGCCGGTAATAACCTTCCTGAGTCGGGAAACCCGGTCAAAAGCCGAGGCGTCGATGAAATCCGCGCGGAGCTTGCCCGCAAGATTGCCGAACGCACCGCGGTCGAGGGAGACAACTCCACCGCAATTTCAAGCCTTCGCCTCTACCGCCGCTCGGTCACCACCGCCTGCGCCTCGGCTGCATACGAGCCCAGCCTGGTTGTCTTCCTGCAGGGCCAGAAGCGCATCAACGTCGGCAAGACGATTTATATCTGCGACGGCCAGAACTTCCTGCTGACCTCCGTCGACTTGCCCGTTGTCAGCCAGGTCATCGCGGCAACTGAAAAAGAGCCCCTCCTCGGTTTGATCCTCAAGCTCGAAATGCCCGCAGTCCGCGAGATTCTCTCCCAGCACGAGTTTCATCTGCGACAGGAATCCGCCGACGCCCGCGCCATGGCCGTCGGCATCAGCTCACGCGAGCTGCTCGACGCATGTGGTCGCCTCATCGACCTGCTCGACACGCCTGAAGACATCCCATTTCTCGGCAGCCTGATTCAGCGCGAGATCGTCTTCCGCCTACTGCGAAGTCCGCAGGGAAAGCATCTCCGCGCCATTGCTACGCTGGGCGAACAGAGCCACCGCACTGCAAAGGCTGTGGAGTGGCTCAGAACCAACTACGCCAAGCCTCTCCGCGTGGACGAGCTGGCCGCCACCGCGCGCATGGGCGTCTCGACGCTCCACCATCAGTTCCGTTCGCTTACCGCCATGAGCCCGCTGCAGTACCAAAAGCAACTGCG
>Ga0302281_10002337_pt1 | contig 13432 bp, 12 predicted proteins | sample III_Fen_E1_2_FD_198762 | JGI IMG/M metagenome (GOLD analysis project Ga0302281, IMG submission 198762) | Peat permafrost microbial communities from Stordalen Mire near Abisko, Sweden - III_Fen_E1_2 | ecosystem: Environmental > Terrestrial > Soil > Wetlands > Permafrost | place: Sweden: Abisko...
CGCCAATGCAGCACTCGAATGAATTTTCTTTTCACTGATAATCTTGTGCGCATCTTTAAGTTTGTCTGGGTCTGCTTCGGTGAGCTTCTTGCGCAGGAAAGGATGCCGTCTGATCGTCGGATCTGTTGTCGTGGTTATGACATCTCTGGCCAAAGGCAGTGCAGCTTTTGATCCCAGATCAAAGTTGCGCAATTTAAATCGGCTCGTCGAGGCTATAAGCGCACCAACGCCAATTATGCCAACGGCCAGTGATAGCAGCACCAGCCAAGTATCCCCGTAATATAAAAAACTCATAATTCGAGAATATGCGGCCGAAACAACCAACTCCAAATCAGTCGGAATTTATGTTCCGATTCGCTGATGGGAAATTGTAACGACTGTTTTTTGCAGCCCGTATTGGAAGTTGACAAGCCAGCTAGACTAACTGGCGGTGTAAAACGCCGATAAAAGTGCTGCTCTACGCCAAAACTTCTGGTGATCATTCTCAATTGGTTAATGACTGAATAATTAAATCAAACAATCATACTCTCCTTTTCAAATCATTCGACAGCAGGTTGGAGGCCACTATTATATCAATTCGATCTATGTCATAATTCGATTTTTATTCGCTATTTATAATCAACGCGTTAATTGCGTTCGCGGGTTTTTGTCGCGAAACAATTTGTAAGGGGCAGAACTGAAGGCTCTAAAAAATGTAAACCTTTCCGACGGTTTGAATTGTATTGTTTTCGATTTGCCAAATATAACTGACGTGGAATTTCAAATTCATTTATATCTCATGTCTATTCCCCCCAGATGCACATGTTATCAACCGGATACTGAACGTGAGTCGCGAGCCTGTAGCGTTGTTTGCAATCAGGTTAATTTTCAACACTGAGTGAAGCAGGTTAATTGATAAAAAGCATATTATTGCGACAATCAAGTTTGGCCGCGCGCTTCATGCGATTGAAATTCCAAAATAGAGAGCCGCGATACATGGTCAGCTCAAAAAATATAAGAATCCGGCGTTTTGCTTGAAATTAAAGGATATATTCATTTCTTTATTAAAAAAACCATTCTTATTAAACAATAATTGGCGGTTTAATCTTATAATTTAAATTATAGGCTACTGAATGCAGGGGTTAGTTTGCCTGAGGTCATCGCCCGAAGGCCGCTCTGTAAAATCTGTTGGTCTATTCGCTAGGATTCATTGTTGGAACTGGTTTCAGCGGGCAATTTTCATCAAATTATTGAATATATCCTTATGTTGGCGAATCACATTTCCATAAGTTGAAAAGAATGTTGGCCTGCTTTTTGCTCTTGGCAGCTTGATCGCGATGGAGGTCATATCCAATGAACGTCATTAAATATGTTTGCTCCAAGGTTAGAGCTGAAAACATGGGCGCAATTTGATGTGGATTTCCGCTTGAATGAAGCGCATCAAGGATATAACAAAAATTACAGAGCTAAGCGAAACATAAAAGCTGGCGGGGGCTTGGATTTTGTTGTGAAACTCGCATTGATCGTGAAGAGGTTAAGCTGCAAATAGTGCATCGCTGTTAAAACCAGAAGATTATGAACGAATAGGCAAAGCCTGTTCGAGGACAGCTTAATACGCTGGCCGATGTAAAACTGCTGTCGCAGCACAAGTCTGGTGTTAACAGGGTGACTATGTCGTTCGTGGCCAAGGAGGCTAATGCCGTGCCCGCTAAAATTAAAGGTGCCAAGGAACTTTCGCAAAAAGGTTTGCGGGACGTCCAAGTGCGGCGCCTGCTAAAAAATGGGCAATGCTCAAACAACAAAACTGATTCTTGATCCCGGTCGTGCCGCTAAGAATTACTGGCTCGACTTGTTTCGTTACCGCGAGCTATTTCTCATTCTCGCCTGGCGGGACGTGCTCGTGCGCTACAAGCAGACTGCTGCGGGGGCGGCTTGGGCGCTGCTGCAGCCGCTGATGAGCATTCTCATTATGACCGTGGTTTTTGGGATGCTAGCCGGATTGCCATCGCCACACAATACTCCCTATGCTATCATGGTTTGCGCGGCCATGCTGCCATGGCAGTTTTTTTCGAATGCCTTGAGTCTTGCCAGCCAGAGTGTCGTCAGCAATGCCAGTCTGATTTCCAAAATCTATTTTCCGCGCATGATTGTTCCGGTTAGTTCGATTGTCGTTTCGCTGGTGGATTTCCTAGTCGCCTGTTCGATCTTGGTCGGGTTAATGATCTGGTATCACTTCTGGCCTACTTGGCGGATGCTCGTGCTGCCTCCGCTTGTCTTGCTGGCGGTGGTGGCGGCTTTGGGGCCGGGCCTGATTATTACCGCACTCACGGTTCGTTATCGTGATTTCCGCATGATTATTCCGTTCATCATTCAATTTGGAATGTATGTTTGTCCCGTAGGCATGAGTTCCGACTTTATTCATGACAAGCTTATCGCGAAGCTTGGATCCGTGCTGGGGGAGAAATTCTTCATGTTATACTCATTGAATCCCATGGTTGGCGTCATTGATGGTTTCCGATGGGCCATCTTGGGAAATGCGAGTGTGTTTTATTGGCCAGGGTTTATTTTGTCTGCGATCCTGACCTTGGTTCTGCTGTGGGTTGGAATCCGTTTCTTTCGCAATACTGAACGTGCCTTCGCGGACATCATTTAGCCATGTCTGAAACTGTCATCAGCGTCGAGAATCTTTCCAAGAAGTATGTTCTTGGCAAGAATGGGACGTCTGAAGGTTTGCGCCACGCAGTCCAGAATTTTGTGACCGCACCTTTGCGCTGGTTGAAGCCTCAATCCAATCATGGCGAACCGGGGAAAAACGGGAGCCACTCGGCTCACAAAAAATCAGCCAATGATTTTTGGGCGTTGAAGGATGTTTCCTTTGAACTCAGGCAAGGCGAAGTGTTGGGAGTGATTGGCCGCAACGGTGCCGGCAAAAGCACGTTGTTGAAAATCTTGAGCCGGATTACCGAGCAGACAGAAGGCCGCGTGGAAATTACCGGGCGCGTAGCGAGCCTGTTGGAAGTGGGCACGGGTTTTCATCCTGAACTGACTGGGCGCGAAAATATTTTTCTCAATGGCGCGATTCTCGGCATGAGCCGGCTGGAGATTCGGCAGAAGTTTGACGCGATGGTTGCTTTTGCAGAAGTGGAAAGGTTTTTGGATACTCCGGTTAAACGTTACAGCAGCGGAATGTATGTGCGCCTGGCCTTTGCCGTGGCCGCCCATTTGGAACCGGAAATTTTGATTATTGACGAAGTGCTTGCGGTGGGCGATGCCCAATTCCAAAAGAAATGCCTGGGGAAAATGCAGGAGGTCTCCAAAGGCGGCCGCACGGTTATTTTTGTCAGCCATAACATGGGGACGGTGACCAGCCTTTGCAGCCGCGCTTTGTGGATGGCTCAAGGCCGCGTGCATCGAACCGGTCCGGTGCGCGAAGTAATCAATGACTACTTGTCAAAAGGCATGGCGAGCGATTACAAGACTATCAGTTTGAAGGAAATTGCCCGGCCGTCTTTTGTGCACGATGACCGGCTCCGGCTTGAAAATATCGAATGGTTGTGCAACGTGCCGCTCCAGCATGGTGAACCCGCTGAGGCGCTGATCACTTTTTCAACCACAGGTCCGGTTGAAGGCGTCAGCGTTGGCATCGGTTTTTCAACGGTGGAAGGCACACGTTTATTGTCCTACGACACGGACTATCAAACCGGTCACCGCTCTGATTTTTCGAAAGCCGGGAGTTATTCGGTCAAGCTGGCCATCGAATCACTGCCGTTGGGGCCCGCGATGTATTCGCTGGACATTGGTTGCCGATCCGGCGACTCGCACGCTTTGGATTATCTTCCGGCCGTGGTGCAGGTGGAAGTCATTCCTGGCCCGACGACGCCCGGCAGTATCGTTCGCCAAGACGCGGGCGTGCGTTGTCAAAGCCGTTGCACCTGGGACTAAAGCTCACCCGATGGATCAATCACCAACCCCAGCACCAACGCGGTATGGATTTCTAGATGCCCTGCGCGGTTATGCCATTTTGGGAGTTATATCCTATCATTGCGCCTATTTTTCCGGGTGGGATTCCCACGGGTTGCAGTTTGCCGAGGCGGGTGCCTTTGGCGTTCCACTATTCTTCATGGTCAGCGCGTTCACCATCTTTATGTCTTTAGAACGCAGCCAAGCGCTGGAATCTGCGCTGGTGCGGAGTTTTTACATCCGGCGCATTCTGAGAATCCTTCCGATGTTCTGGGTGGGGATTGCGCTGTATGCGTTTGTGCCGGGACGTGAACACTATTACCAGGATTGGAATCTGGGTTGGACCTATTATTTTTTGACCGCGATTTTGCAACACGGCTGGCATCCTGATTACATAAACACCATTGTCCCCGGTGGCTGGAGCATCGCTGTTGAAGCGACTTTTTACATTATCGCGCCTTTGCTCTTCTTTTGGATCAAAAATTGGTGGGCCGCGCTGGGCTTCTTCCTCGCAGCGCTCGGCGTGTGCCTGGTAGCGAATGAATGTCTGCATATTTTAAAAGATCGCCAGCTAATCTTTAAAGTGGTGCTACCCGACCTTTCGCGCCGGTTTTCGTATGAATGGTTTCCCAGCCAATTGCCGGTTTTCGCGTGCGGCATTTTGGCTTATTATACCAAAAAAGCCATGCCAGCCGCCTTTTATTCCCGGAACAACGGCTTGCTGGTGCTGGCTGGAGCCACGATTTTTTTGTGTTCCATAGTAGGCATTGGCAACCGCCGGCTGATTCCGGAACAGGCATTCTTTGCGCTGGGGTTTTTGCTTTTAATCGTGGCCTTGGCAATATATCCGCCGCCGCTGCTGGTAAATACCGCCATCTGTTTCGTTGGCCGAATCAGCTATAGTTGTTATTTGATGCATTTTGTAATTTTGCAGGGGGTGGTTCCGCGCATTGATTTGTTTTCCAGGTTGTATTTTTCGCATTCACTGGAAGCTTATGCTTCGTTATTTGCCATCACACTCGCGCTGACTATTCTGGTTTCCTGGCTGACTTATAATTTCATTGAACAGCCTTTCATCCGGCTGGGGTCAACCGTGGCTCGCCGGCTGAACACCGTTTCGGAACTGGAATTGAAGCACCGCGTGGCTGCCGCCTGAATCAATGAATGCCTGCCGATTGCTTAAGTGTTGCTGGAAAAATGTCCCCGTTCATTTTTCAAAATCATATGCTGCTGGCCAATGAAGGAGAAAGTTTCTTGAGTTTGAACGTGCCACAACCGTTGAAGGCAGCCGTCCACAAATTGCTGCCGGCCAAGGCTGGACGGAAAGTGTCAGCCCTGTGGCATTTTCGCAGCCGGTTCCCCTGGGCCTTGAAAATGGCCATGACCGAAGGACGGCCAGATAGTTTAATATACTTTGGCATTTCGCCTGGTGACGATTTGTTATGCACGGCGGTGCTGCATGAATTGGCCATCCGGCGTCGGGAAAAAAACTGGATGATGTCTAATTACCCGGAACTATTTGCAGGCAATACCAGCGTGGCCTATGTGGTGCCGGTCGAGGATCGCTATCGCGAATACGCGGGACTGTTCGGATCGAAATACGAGTTCCTGCAATATGCCGCCGTTAGTCCGGAGCAAGATATGAGCGTGCCTCCGGCCCGGCATATTATCGCAGAATTATGCGCCAGCGCCAAAATCACGGGACGGATCGCCCTGCGGCCTTATTTTTTTACAACCGAGACCGAGAAGAAAAAATACAACTGGGCACAGGGAATGATCGCCATTCAGAGCAGTGGTCTGGCGGCAAAGCAGCCCATGCGAAACAAGCAATGGTTCCCCGAACGTTTTCAAGAGGTGGTCAGCAGTTTGAAGCGCGATTTCAAATTTGTGCAACTTGGTTCTGCCGGCGACCCGCCATTGAACGATGTCGTTGACCTGCGGGGCAAAACCAGCATCCGGGAGTCGGCGGCCGTGCTGGCCAATTGCCGGCTACAGGTCGGGACGGTGGGTTTTCTCATGCATCTGGCCAGGGCGGTGGAGTGTCCGGCGGTGATCATTTACGGCGGCAGGGAAGCTCCCTGGCAATCCGGCTATGGTTGCAACGTCAATCTTTATTCCGCCGTGCCCTGCGCGCCCTGCTGGTTATGGAACCGCTGTGACTATAATCGGGTTTGCATGGATACGATAACGGCTCAAGAAGTGATTGGTGCGGTCGAACAAATCGCCTCGCAAAAACGTGATTCACTCAAAGTGGAATATTATGAACTCACGCCGAATGCCGGCGAACGTTTGCCTTTCAATACAGTTCGAGCACTGGATTGACCGGCCATTTTCTGGAACAATTATGACTCAAAACCAAACATCAGCAGCGACACCGCTCGGTATCAAGCCGGGCGCACAAAGTTCAGGCGTCATATTCTCCTTGCCGCGATTGCGCAGGCTTGTGGCGCAACTGCGTTTTGGCTTGCTTCCACGGAAGGCAAATGGTATGTATTCTGCTGTCCCTGATGCTGCAATGAAGCGTGTGTATATTCAGGATGATTGGCCGAAATCATGGAAATATTCTTATACCTATGATTTGGAAGAAATCTATGGCGAATATACTAACCGGGGTTATGCCTACGCCTATGACCATCGGCGAAAACAAATTCTTCGACTGTTTACCGAGCGGCTGGCCCCGGACGCGCGCATCCTGGACATCGCGGCCGCGCAGGGAAATTTTTCCATTGCCTTGGCGGAAATGGGTTACAATGTGACTTGGAATGATCTTAGAGAAGACCTAGCCGACTATGTGCGGCTAAAGCGGGAACGGGGAAAAATTGACTTCGCTCCCGGCAATGCGTTTGAACTTAAATTTCCCGCGCCATTCGATGCCGTATTAATCGCCGAAATCATCGAGCACGTGGCCCACCCGGACGAATTTCTGCGGAAGGCGGCCCAACTCGTTAAACCTGGCGGCTATATTGTCATGACCACGCCCAATGGCGCCTATTTCCGCAATCCGCTGCCCAAATTTTCAGACTGTCCGGATCCGAGCATTTACGAAGCCGTGCAGTTTAAGCCCAATGGCGACGGTCACATTTTTCTAATCCATCCCGACGAAATCAAACCGCTCGCCGCGCAGGCCGGCTTGGAGGTCGAAGAGATCGCGTTATTCAACAATCCCCTGACGAACGGTTTCATGAAGATGGAACACGTGCTTCGGTTGATGCCGCAGGGCGTTGTCAATCGCCTCGAATTCGCCTCCCAACATCTTCCAGCTCCGGCGCGCCGCAATTTCATGGTTCACATGGCTGTCAGATTTCGCAAGCCGGTTAAGTCCGTTTAAGCAGCTTAAATGAGGCCGGACATTTCCGTAGTCATTTGCACGCACAATCCGCGGCCGGATTTTCTGCGGCGCGTTCTCGACGCCCTGAAGGAACAGAAGCTGCCAAACGAACAATGGGAATTGTTGCTCATTGATAATGCATCCAAAGAGCCGCTGACTAAAACTTTTGACTTAACCTGGCATCCACTTGCCCGCCATATCCGCGAAGATGAACTCGGCCTTACCGCTGCACGCCTGCGGGGCATCAAGGAATCAAACGGCCAACTGCTGGTTTTTGTGGATGACGACAATCAATTGCAAGCCGACTATTTATCGGAATGCCTGGAGCTGGCAAAGAACTTCCCATTTATCGGGGCGATGGGCGGACAAGTCATTCCCGAATATGAAGCGCCGCCTGCCGAGGACATCAAGCCATTCCTGCATTACCTGTTGATCCGTAAATTCGACGAGGTCAAATGGTCCAATCTATTGAATTTTCATGCGACTTCTCCCTGTGGCGCGGGCATGTGCATCCGCCGCGAGGTGGTGGACGAATACTCGCGACTGGTGACCGCCGATCCGCGCCGGAAGGAACTGGATCGGAAAGGCGAATCCATTTTTGCCGGCGGGGATTCCGACATGGCGCTGTGCTCAAGGCGGGTTGGTTTGGGCACGGGAATTTTTCCAAGTTTGCGGCTGGTTCATTTGATTCCTCAAAAGCGACTGACGCAAAGTTTTTTTCTCAAGGCGGCCTTTGGTGGTGGATACTCATTCACACTCCTCGACTATTTATACGGCCTGCGCAATCAACCGCGGCGGGATGGGGTGCTAAGTCGGTGCGTGGATTTTATCCGGCAGGCCCGGCGCTCAAGGCTGGAGCGGCAAATTTTAGCCGAGGAGCAAAAAGGAGAGTCGCGCGCCTGGGAGTTGATTCGCAAGTGGGAAAACCAAGCCCGCTAATGTTGGTGTCTTGTTTGATTGATTGACAGTTCTAGCAAGAAGGGTCAAACCTGTGACGATTGCGATTTTGGATATGTTCGGCAGCAGCGGCGGGGTAGGACGCTGCACCAAGGAGATGCTCCGCCAGTTCGAAGATGAAGGGGTTTCAACCATTTTATGCGGCCAATCCCACATTGTTGATTCTTTCTACGAATGCAGGCAAACCATACCTCATCTTCGGCTGACCAATCTCGAACGACCCAGGTTAAGCCTGCGATCACTTAAAATACGAATGGCTTCAAAAGGCAATATCAATTCACTGAGTTTGGCCAATGTGCTTATTCGGGAAACATTCAAGGCAACATCGAAAGGCTATGATTGTCCGCAGATACCCATCTTGGTGAACTATCCACAAGTGATTCCGCCGCCATCAAACAACCTTCCCTACTGTCTGTTTTTGCACGATTTGAATTGGCGGCTTTATCCTGGAAATTTTAAATCCCCGGCGCTAACCGACCAGAATTGTCGCGGCTGGGTGAATCGTGCGGTGAAAGTTATCACCAATTCCGAGTGCACGCGGGACGAGGTGATTGAACATTACCAATGTGCCCCGGCTAAAGTTGTGGCCGCGCCATTAGCTCCTTTTGACGGCGGCATGTCCAGTGAGTTTGACGCATCCAAGTATCTTGCGAGTGCAGGTCTGCTGGCGGGAAACTTTTATTTATTTCCCGGAGTTTGGGGGCTTCACAAAGGACATGATACGTTGACGGAAGCCCTTGAAATGTCCCCAGTCACAGATCCAGTAGTTGTGACCTGCGGAATGCCCCGTGGCAGCTTTGGCAGCAACCCCAGAGCCTTATGCATGCTGCGTGACTCTCTGGCAGCCCGGTGGGATAAATTAATCGAAAAAAGGAGACTGGTTGTGCTGGGAAGAGTATCGGAAGCCGAAATGCAAGCGTTGCGAACCAGTTGCCGGGCTTATATATTGCCAAGCCGCTACGAGGGTTATGGTTTTCCCATGGTGGAAGCGGTTTATCACGGTCGCCCGGCGATTGTATCCGACATCAAGGCGCATCAGGAAATTCTGAAACGCTATCCCCAATATAAATTGGCAAGGCTTATCGGGGCCGGTTCGAGCCAAGCCTTGGCGGCTGAATTAATAAGTGCCAATCAGGAATTTCCGCATCTGCCAGACAATTGGAAGAACAGCATCAAGGCCACATGGTCATGGACCAACACCGTTCAAACTATTCTTTCAGCCATGACTGTGAAAGCGGCTGTGGTGACGTGAATTTCTTTGCGAGAAGCAATGCCGCTTTCCGACTGGAGCAGCGTGTATCATCCTTGGCAACTTACCAAATGAACAAACTAATAAACTTCATCAAAGCTCTTCTGACCAGCGGCCGAGATAATCAGGCCTTTATTGGCGCGACGTGGCTGGTGATTTTGCTTCGGATAACGCCGCGATTCCTTAAAAGAGGGCTGGCGCTGCGAATTTTGGCCATCAGTCCGCACTATTTTTACCGGACCAGCCGACCCGAATACAAAAACATGCCGACTAACCAGTTTCTGGAGGCGGAATGCGAACGGAACCGTTCTTCGCGGGAACGAATTTGCAACCAGATATTACTGCCGGAGCTTAAACCGCAAGCTCAGGTGCTGGACATCGGTTGCGGGCCTGGCTTCTTGGCCAAAGCCGTGTCGCGCCACGTCAAGTTGGTCTATGCGTGCGACATTTCAAACGGAGTGCTTGCCTGCGCGGAGGTTATTAATGGGGTGCCCAACATCCGCTTTATCCATTCCAGCGAATCCGGCTTCGCGCAAATTCCCGATGCGAGTCTCGACCTGGCCTACACCTTCGCCGTGATTCAGCACGTCCGAGAGTCGGTTATCCGATCTCTGTTTTTAGTTGCCGGAAAAAAGATGCGTCCCGGCGGCCGCTGTTTGTTTCAGGTGCAGTTGGATGACGGCAAATGGGAATCCGAAAGCGCTTGGGCCGAAGATAAATCAGTGGCCGGAAGGCTGCGGTTGAAATATGCCATGAACTTTTTTCCACGGTCGGAGGAATTCTTCCGGCAACTGGCGGCCGAAGCCGGATTTTCCGTGGTGGCAATTCGTCCGGTTTCGGAACTTTTGGATCAGCCGTTCGATGATGTTTACTACCAACATTTGCTGATCTTGTCCAAGTTGTCGTCTTAGTGACATTGCAGATTCATAACTTTTTAATGAAAGTTCTATATTTGCGGGAAAGCATTCCTTGGTTCGGGGGACATTCGGGTTATGAACAACTGCCCCGGTATCTGGCCGGCGCACATCAGTTGCGGACGGTGACTCCTCGCGCCGGGCTGTTCGCTCGCTATCTCGGGAGCACCTGGGGCCGGCTTCATGGCCGGCCCGGCCGTGGTGCCACCGATATGGGTGAACTGGAATTTCGATTGCAGCGCAGTTGGTGGCGGCCCCAGATTAGTCACCTATTATATTTGGATTATCATCTCGATCTATTGGCGGCATGGCCAAAAACGCCGAAGGGTCTGGTAGGCACCGTTCATCTGCCGCCCTCGGTCTGGAAACCAGATCAATTCAGGCTGCTGTCGCATCTGAACTCGGCCATTGTGCTCTACCAGCGCGACCTGCCATTTTTTGAAAATTTAGTGGGAAAAGGAAATGTTCGATTCGTTCATCTTGGAACCGACATAGAATTTTTCAAACCAGACAAAGCTAAACAGGCTGCGGCTCCCCGCATTCTTTACAGCGGTGTTTACCTGCGAAACGAGGCGATGCTGGTGCGGGTAGTGGAGCGATTGACCAAATCATTTTCCCACCTGCGCTTCGATTTGCTGGTTCCGCAACATCATCGAGGTGTGCCAGCCCTGACTGCGCTGCGGGAACATCCGGCCATAACTTGGCACGGCGGTCTGAATGATGACCAGTTGCGCGATTTGTATCAAAAATCCCATCTCATGCTGTTGCCGATGAATGATAGTGGCGCGAACACGTCGGTGGTGGAAGCGCTGGCGAGCGGCTTGCCCGTCGTTACCACCGATGTCGGCGGCATCCGCGACTATGGCGGGGCTTCAATTTTCCCGGTTGTGGACAATAACCAAGACGACGCAATGGTCAGTCTGGTGGAAAAATATCTCTCAAGTCCGGTCTGGCGCGAGCAAGTGGCGCAGGGTTGCCGGGCTTTTGCAGAAACTCATCTGGCGTGGCCAGTGGTTGCGGAACGACATATCAATATCTACAAGCAATTCATTGCCTGACCAGTCTGAATCATTCCATAAATCATGCAATCCTATGATTACAATTCGGCTTACTTCGATGGCAAAATGGCCGATTGGACGACGCTTTCGATTGGAGAAATTTCCAGCCGATTGTTGACGACGTTCAAACGCCAGTCCTTTCCACGCGACGGTATTGCCTTGGATTTTGGCTGTGGCAGCGGACCCTATCTTCCATATCTTAAACAAAGTTCCTTGGAAGTCGTCGGTGTGGACATTTCTCCGGAAGCCATCAAACAGGCCGGCACAAAAAACTACAAGGCGGTTCAGTTAATCGACCAAGGCAAAGCTCCTCTAGCCGACCAGTCTGCCGCCATTGTTTTTTCAACGGAAGTCCTGGAACATATCGAAGATGCGGATGCTGCCATGCGTGAGTTCCATCGGCTTTTGAAAGCTGGCGGCCTGCTGATTCTTACCACCACCATGTATTTTTCATCCATTAATGTTTATTTATCAACCGCCATCCAAGAGAAACATTCCCCGGTGAAAATCCTCCGTGAAATCCTGCACTACTTATTTGGATTTATTTCCAGGCGCCAACAAGAGTTGTTTGTCAGGCGATGGTGTTATCAGCCTCTAGGCGGACATTTTCACGGCTTTAAGCCAAACCATTTAAAAAAAATGATCGCGGATGCGGGCTTCGAGGTAATAGAAACACATCCGGTGTATATCTTCAAACCGATTGGTTTTTGTCGATTTTCGGACGTCAAGAGTGTCAATGCCGCGTTTCGGTTTCCGGTTAATTTGCCTGTGATGCTGGTGATGCTGATGATTTCAGCCGTCAATGCCTGTCTCAAGAAACTTAAGCTTGGTGCAAACAATATTTATCTGGTGGCCAGAAAGCTGCCGGGGTTGCCGCAATGAACCCGATTCGCCTGAACTCCGCCATCTGCACGCTTTTTGAAGGTGATTATCATCACGGAGTTGGTGTCTTGGTTAATTCACTTTATGCTCACGGTTTTCGCGGCGTAGTCTGGGCGGGTTATCGTGGTCCACTCCCGCCATGGATTTCAGGCGCAAAGATAAAGAATTTGGACGGCTACACCGAATACAGTCCGGCGCAAGGAATCACGCTGCGATTCATTCCGCTCACCACCGCAATTCGGCTGACCAATTTCAAGCCGGATTTCATGTTGTTACTCTGGCAAAAATATTGCCCGCAAACAGAATCTTTCTTTTATTTCGACCCGGATATCACGGTGATGGGCGCGTGGTCATTTTTTGAATCCTGGGTGGAAGCTGGCGTGGCGGTATGTGCGGACATCAACCCCGCCATGCCGGCAAACCATCCGCTTCGTCACGCTTGGAAAGAGTTTTACCGGCCTCACGGAATCGTCTTCCGGCGCGAAACAGACATATACTTCAATGGTGGATTTTTCGGATTAAAACGGGAGCATAGTGAATTTCTTAATTGCTGGCGGCGCATTCAGGAATTGATGGCGCCGGAAATCGGCGGCCTGCAAAACGTCAATGTGCGCGATCGCACTTACCTTTTCCACAAGACCGATCAGGATGCGTTGAACGTCGCGACCATGGTATGCGAGTCGCCGATTAGTCCCATGGGGCAGGACGGCATGGATTTTCAATTCGGCGGCGGCGGCTATGTGATGAGCCATGCGGCCGGCGGATCTAAGCCATGGAATAAACAGTTCCTGATTGATTTGTTTTTGCATGGCAGCGCCCCCTCGCGCACCGACCGGATTTTTTTCCGATATGTCAAAGTTCCTATCCGTGTTTTTTCGCCGGGCGGGCGCGTGAGCAAACTGTTTTATGTTTTGAGCGCCAGTTTTCTGGGGCGCTTCATGAGCCGATAGCAGCCGAACAATGTCCGCAAACCTTTAAAAGACCAAACCATGAATGCCAAACTAAATTATCTGCTGACCTGCGCGTCCAAGCTTGCGACCAAAGACCGTTTTTATTGCCCATCCTGCGGTTTTGAAGAGGCTGAAACCGTGTCTCGCAAATATGT
>Ga0302281_10002343_pt1 | contig 13421 bp, 6 predicted proteins | sample III_Fen_E1_2_FD_198762 | JGI IMG/M metagenome (GOLD analysis project Ga0302281, IMG submission 198762) | Peat permafrost microbial communities from Stordalen Mire near Abisko, Sweden - III_Fen_E1_2 | ecosystem: Environmental > Terrestrial > Soil > Wetlands > Permafrost | place: Sweden: Abisko...
CTCTCGGCGCCCACTTCCATCTTGAAATCGATGCGGAGCGATTGGTTGATCAGCAGCTTTTGCTCGGCGCTGTTCACCTTGCTAAAACCAGCGTGCTCGGCGGACACCTTGTAGTTGCCGATGGGCAGGCCCAGCAACTGGTAGATGCCTTCCTTGTTCGTGGTTGCCTTGCGCGTATCCTGGGTGTCCGTGTTGGTCACGGTAATCTTTACGTCGGGGACCACCAGTCCCTGCTGGTCGTAGACCGTTCCAAGAATTCGTCCGGTGGCATCCTGCGCCCAAGAGACGACTGGCACCGCCAGCACCACCAACAGCAGTAAAATTACCCGAGGAAGTTTCATTGCGATCTCCGTAATTTACCCACCCACGCACCCACCCACTTGAAATTCTGCCTATCAAGCCTCGATCGGACTTTCCACCAACCGCCCAACTTTGAGATGGGATAGGGGCATGGCCGTCTCAGCCATGCCCCTTGTCCCAGTTATCGGCTATTGCTTCTTTCTCGATTGGGTTTTCACCGCTGCCTTTTTGACCGCCGGCAGCCCGGCCAACGAACCCTGCTGCTGGAAGGTTCCAAGGGACACGCTGTACCCGTTTGCACTTTCGTCCAGCCAGAACAACAGCCCGCCACTCGCCTGGTAGATGACCGTGTCGAAGTTCACCGGGTCGGCAGCAACGGCTACCGCGAGCTCCAGTGTGTAGCGGCCAGCGTTCGACGGATCCGGGGTTGCGGTTCCTGTGAATTTCGCGCTATCGGTGCCGTCCGGTTGGGTGGCATTGAAGGCGTGGAAAGGATCGCTGAGGAGCCCGGGGGCTTTGTTCAAAGCATTGCCGCTAACCGCGCCCTGCCCAACAAAGTCGAATTCATAGCCGGAGTTGGAGGGGTGGAAGTAGTTGTAATCCTGAGCTCCAAAAGCATAGTTGCCCGTGAAGTGCCCCTTTGCGGTGTCGGTTTGCGGAATCAGGACTCCGGTGCCATTGAGCGTAAACGCATCCAGGTCAGCAACCAGAGCGCCTCCTATTGTGGCATTCGCCAGACCGCCCGAGTTATTCGGGTCATTTATGTTGAGAGTTGGATCCGTTAGATAGACGCCCAGAACGCTGACGTCGCCGAGGTCTCCCGGAGCGATGGTCAGGCTGCCGTATCCGTTGCTCGCAACAGCGTAGGTACCCGAGATCGAAACACCGGGAACAATGACTCCGTTGTCGAGTTCATTGTCGTCCGCGTAGCCAGTGAACGTGCCTGCCGTGGAATCCGTGGCAAACATGCCCGCCGCGGCAAAGAGACTTCCACCCACCGCGTTGCTCTCGACACCGAATATGGATCTTCCCAGCGATGCATTGCTGAAGGTACCCGTGCCCTGGCCGAAGGCTGAGCCGACGCCCGAATCGGACGGATCGACATCGATGATGCGGATGGCCTCGGGACCAACCACATAGTAGTTGAGTGCGTTAGCCGGCAGATCGGCGCTGGTGATGGTTCCCCGGCCGAATGCATCGGGCCCAGTGATCGTGCCGGTGAAAGGCGTTCCCAGCGTAGGAGTCGAGCCGGTGGCTCCGAAATCGTCCAGGTCGAAAGTGCCCGACACGGCGGTGCCACCGGATGAAATCGAGAATACGCCTCCGAGAACAAGCGACGCGTAACCGGGGTCTTCTCCGGTGAGGGTGAAGGCATAGTTCCCGTCGTTGAGCGCGCTCGACAGCGTTTGCAGATCCATGCTTCCGCTGGACGTTGCCGACCCGTCAAATTGAACGATGAGCGCGTGGTTCAAGTTCACGAACTGGACAGCGAGGGTTTCGTAGCCACCCTCTCCCACATTCGGGTTGTTGGTCGTGAGGGTGAGTGTTCCCTGGCCGGTGGCAGGATCCACCACCAGAGCGCCGCTGCCAGGCAGAATGATGTCGCCGGAAGGCTCCGGCGATTGGATCCCAACAAAATCGGCATCGTTGTAGTCTTGCTCGCCGCCGAGAACGTTCCCATCGCCGTCGAGGGTTACCGATCCCGCGAGAGCGTAAAAACCCTCGCCAACCTCCAATCCGCTCACATAGAACGCAAAATTGAGCGGGTTGTTGGTCAGGATGAAGTTTGCCGGCTCGGCTCCGTCTGTGACCGAAGCGGTTACTGTATAAGTTCCGACCGGTCCATTCGCGGTAAATGTGGTCGAGGTGGCCACGCCGCTGGCGTTGGTCGTCTCGGTGTCCGTGTTCGTCCCGTTCGCGAATGTGCCGCCCGGGCCCGAAGCTGGAGCAATGAACTTCACCGTAGCGCCGCTCACTGCCGCTCCGCCGGACGTTACCGTCGCAACCAACGGCGCGGCAAACGCGGAGTTGACTGGCGCGGTTTGCGGCGTTCCGCTGGTCGGCGCGATCGAGATGAGCGTTCCGGTGATGTTCGCCAGATTGAAGTTGACCGAAGTCGTTCCGATCCTGGTGGAGACCACAGCTACCACCGCATAGGCACCGACCGTTGCATTCGCGGTGAACGCCGAGGAAGTTGCCTGGCCGTTGGTATCGGTTGTATCCATTTCTGTATTCGATGTGTTCGACGCGAACACGCCGCTGGCGCCCGATGCTGGGGCGGCGAAGGTCACGGTGGCTCCGCTGACGGGGTTGCCGTACTGGTCCACTACCGTTGCCACGAGCGGATCGCCAAACGCCCCGTTAGTGTCGGCGTCTTGCAGGGAACCGCTCGTCGCCGCGATCGCGGCTGGAAGGCCCGCAGTGTTCGTCAGATTAAAAGCAACCGAGCCAATCACTCCGGCAGCGCTCGCCGTCACATTGTCGGCTCCGACCGTTCCATTGGCGGTGAACACGGACGATATCGCCACGCCGCTCGAGTTGGTTATATCCGTTTCGGTGTTCAATGAGGTCGTGGCGAACGTGCCGCTGGCTCCCGTCGCGGGCGCCGCAAAGGTTACAAACGCGCCGCTCACCGGAGTGCTGCCCATGGTTACGGTCGCCGTCAACTGCGTGGTAAACGCGGTGTAGACAGCCGTGCTTTGCGGGGATCCGCTCGTGGCCGCGATGGTTTCCGCTGGAGGGTGGAAGCTCGTGCTATTGCAGCTCGTCAAAAAAGCCAAAGCTAGAAAAATGAAGCCGAGGGTGCTGGCGTATGTTTTGCGGTTCATCGTGACTCCCCTTTCGTGCCTGCCGCCAGGCCGGCGCGCTCGCGCGCCTCCGGCGACATGAGAACCCCGTGCTCATTCCGGATGGTATAGACCTCGCCGCCCACTTTCACGGTGCGGGCCAGAAACACCGGCTTATCCTTAATTGTCCGTATGACGCCGATGGCCTCAACTTGCCGACCCGCGGCTGCGGAGAGCGCTCCGTTGCCGCGGAGGCCGAACCTTCCCAAACTCGCATCGACAGGACCGGCGGGAGTTACCAGCAGCAGGTGCGAACCTACAACCATGCCCGGAGCGGCATGCGTAAGCACGCTCGAAACCACGCCGGTGATCGTGACTTCCTCGGATGGGTTATAGCGGGCCGGCTCCACAGCCCGAGTCGCGCCGGATGTGGTTTGCGCCTGAACCGGCCTTAGGGATGAGATACAAAGAAGGATTGCCAGTGCACATAGTCCAGCCGACAACTGTTTCATTACTTGCCTCCCAAGTAAGTCTTGATTCAAACACATCGTTAACCTGGTACAAGCAAGCTTGTAAGTAAGTTACAAAGATGTGTCCTGCTTCCTGATAGAACGTCTGGGTTCGCGCCCCAGCAGACCGAAACTCTCCTGCCTGGTTACGCGACTAGCAACCCACGAAGTACTGACACCGATCACGCCGTCAGTAGACGTTTAGGAGAGAGAGAACGACCGCCAAGCCGACCACACTACATTGTTTAGCGCGCATTGTCTAGCGCAAATCGCGGCCGGATGCCTGAAATGGAGTGATCCCAAACTGCCAGAACAGAAAACTCCATTCGTCCGCCAACTCCTGCTCGACTTGCGTTTTCGTGGAGCCGACGCCGTGACCGGCATCGTAGTCCACCCGCAGCAGAATGGGCTTGCCGCTCGTGGTCGCGGCTTGCAGGCGCGCTGTCATCTTGTCGGACTCCCACGGTGCGACGCGAGGATCATTGCGACCTGTGGTCAACATGACTGCGGGATAGTTAGTGCCGTCCTTTACGTGGGCGTAAGGGCTCATCTCGTAAAGTCCTTTGAATCCGTCAAGATCTTTCACGGTGCCCCACTCTGGAATTTCGCCGGGACCGTCTTGCTCTAACTCGCCACGCAACCCATCCGTAAAGCCAACCTCAATCAGCGCAGCCGCAAACAAGTCGGGGCGTTCGGTGATGGAGCGGCCAATAAGAATGCCTCCCGCGCTTTCGCCTTCGCCGGCCAGCCGGGTGGGCGAAGTGTATTTCTTCTCGACTAAGTATTCCGCGCATGCAATGAAGTCGTGCCACGTATTCGGCTTAGTCAGCTTTTGCCCGGCTTTGTGCCAGTCATCTCCATATTCGCCGCCGCCGCGCACGTGCGCGAACGCAAGCACGCCGCCTCGCTCCAGCCAAGCCAGGTAGACCGGATCGAAGCCGGCATCGAGCGAACTTCCGTAGGCTCCATACCCATTCAGCAGTACCGGGTTCGTGCCATCGAGCTTGATTTCGCGCTTGTGGATGATCGAAAGCGGAATCAGCGTGCCATCTGAAGCAGGAACTTTCACTTCTTCCGATTCGATGTCTTCGGGATTGTCAAAAGGAGCAGGGGGCCGAAGTCCGGTGTCCACGACCGTGTTTGTCTTCGGATCGTATTCATAAAAGCGGTTTGCCTTGGTCCACGATGAGAGCTCAAAGACAATACCGGGTACGCGGACGTCGGCCGGGTAGAGTCCGATGGCGCCGTCGTATGGAAGAGCAACCGGCTCTGGTTTCGAACCCGGCTCGTAGCCGATCCGCAACAGACGGCTGACCGCACCATCTCGAAGTTGAACGTACAAAGCATCCTGCGCGGCGGCCAATGTGGTGACGACTGCATTGCTGGCTGGCACGACGACATCCGCATGGCTGAGGTCGGGATTCGAAAGATGGGTATGAATGATTTTGAAACGGGAGGCATCTTTGTGCGTCAACAGCCAGAGGTCATCGCCGCGCACGGCCATGCTAGTTACAGCGTCGTCAACGCCGCAGATTTTGCGCCAGGGCGTGTTTTGCTGACCCACCGTGTCGAGCGGCGCTGCATAGATCGAGATTTCATTTTGCGAACCATGAGTCACTACCCCAAGCGCAAACGGCACATTGGGGAATGTCTCCACGACGGGAATATCCGCCGGTTCCACCTTGACCAAAGGCGATAAACCGTAGCCGAAGACGACCTTGTCGCGCTCCGGATTGGTTCCGATGACGTGAAGATACACGCGGCTCTTGATTTCTCGTTCCGCCTCCGGCGCATGAGGACGCAGCTTCTGCAACCGGTTGTAGAGGAACGAGTGAGAACCGGGGAGCCATCCAATGGTGTCGTTGAAATCGGCTCGATCGATGGTTTCGCCAGTGTCACGTGCCGTAGCCGTGTCCAGGATGTGCAGGACTGCTTTTTCCGAGCCTCCCATGGAGATGCCATAAACAACGTAGCGGCCATCGCTCGAAGGCCAGAAGTAACTGATCGCACTGGGGACGTCTTTCCCGCTGATCGCTTGCGGATCCACGAGTAACTTCTCGGGGCCGTTCGTGCCCTCGCGCATGTAGAGCTTCATTACGGATTCCGTGTTCAACAACTTATAGTAAAAATAGCGGGCACCCGCCAGGCGCACGACTCCGCCAATGCGGGCAGGGACGGATTTATCGAGTTGCTCGATGCGCGCCCGCAACTCGTCGCGGCCGGAGATGCGCGCCAGAACGCGGCGGGTGTACTCGTTCTGAGCTTTCATCCAGTTCGCCACTTCGGGGTTGTCCAAATGCTCCATGTAGCGATACGGGTCGGCAATCTTGGTGCCGAAATAGTCGTTTACCACGGGCCGAACCCGCGCGACCGGAGGTCGTGCGGCCGCGGAGGAATCCTGCGCGACTGCCGGGCGAGAGAACGTGGTCGCCGCCAGATTGGCGAATAGAAAAACGGACATCAGCAATCGCAATCGAGCATGCTTCAATGGAATGCCGTTCACGAGTACCCTCGGGAAGTTTTTCCGACGCAAAAAAGCGAAGCCAGTGTACACGAAGTTCTGGAGTTTTCGGATCGAAGCGCCGCATGAAACGGTTTTGAAAATGTGACTGGAGGATCGATTCGTGAATTGCGGGGTTGCAAGCACGCCACTGGAAAGAGGATCGTTTGACGTGCTACGCTTCCCGAAACGTAGAGACCTAGACAACAATGAGCGAGAGCGGCCGGAAAAACCGTCGCGACAACGCGCGCATAAGAATGAGTGTGCCGTTCGAACTCCAGACGGAAGCGAGCAGCAGCCCGATTCGCGGCGCGACTGCCGATCTGAGTCTAAGCGGCTGTTACATCGAATCGATTTATCCATTTCCAGTTGGGACCAATCTGGATTTGCAGCTTTCCGTCGGGTCCACCGTCTTGGTCGCCGCCACCGTCGTGACGTGCGATCCACAGGTGGGAAACGGGGTCAGGTTCAGCCGCATGCTCACCGAGGATCGGGAGACGCTGAAAGCCTTTCTGCAAGCCGCGCAGGAAGCCCAGGACGCAGCCGGAAAACCAGGCGTAATTTAAAAGTACTTCCTGCACTATGACTTCGTCTTGGGCTTGCCTGAGCGAAGGAGTATCGTCTTGTCTGTCGGTTTTCGTTAAGAATGGAAGCGGAGGGAATTATGCCAGTCCGGAACGCCTTGAGCTGTCTTTTGTTCGGAGCGCTTGTTGCCTGCGCGACTTCCGCGCCCATTGTTGCGCAATCCAACCCGATCGAGAGTGCATCGGGATATAACCAACCGCCGAAAAACATTCTCGATGTGATGCGCGCGCCCTCGCCGCCAGTGCCCAGGGTGAGCCCGACGCAAGACACGATTCTCCTGGTGTCTTGGCAGGACTATCCGCCGATTTCTCGCGTGGCGACGCCTTTTCTGCGCCTGGCGGGCGTTCGCGTGGAGCCAAAGAATCACAGCAAGCACGACACTCCCGGCGGTTACGGCATCACGCCCTGCGCCACGAGCTTCGAACTGGTGCACATCGCCGCTGCTTCGCCCGAAAGTGCTGCGCGAACTCCGATCGTGCTTCCCGTGGGCGCGTGCCCGGGCATGCCCATCTGGGCCGCTGACGGAAAGCGATTCGCGTTCGTGAATCTCTCTCCCGAAGCGGTCGAACTCTGGATCGGCGATGCCAAGACCGGCGAAGTGCATCAAGTCCCCGGAGCGCGTCTCAATCCCATGTTCGAGGACGAGATGCAATGGATGCCCGACCAGAAAACGCTTCTAGTCAAGCTGGTGCCCGAGGGGATGGGCGCGCCGCCGCCCGAGCCAACGGTGCCGAATGGTCCGAGCATCCAGGAGACCGAAGGCGAAAAAGGGCAGAGCAGCACCTATGAAAACCGCGACACGCTGGGCAGCAAGCACGACGAGGATGTCTTCGATTACTTCGCGGCCTCGCAACTCGCTCTCGTCGATGCAACCACCGCGGCGATCACGCCCTTAGGAAAGCCGGGGAATTTCGACTCGCTCGATCCCGCGCCGGATGGGCAACACATCCTCGTCACCGCGATTCACAAACCCTACTCGTACGTCACCACTTACGACCGCTTCCCAAAGGAAGTCGAAGTCTGGGACATATCCGATCGCTCGCACGTCCTTGTGCATACTATCGCGTCACTTCCACTGGCGGATCGCGTTCCCATACACGGCGTTCCGGTCGGTCCGCGCGATTTTTCCTGGCGCGCCACCGAGCCGGCGACCCTCGTCTGGGCGGAAGCGCTCGATGGCGGCGACTGGAATGTGAAAGTTCCGGCACGCGACAAAATTCTGCTTCTGAAGGCGCCGTTCAACTCGCCCGCCGTTGAAATCGCGCGGACCGAGCAGCGTTATGACGGCTTCTCCTGGAGCGAACGCCCGACCATCGCTCTTTTGAACGAATTCGATCAGAACCGGCACTGGCGGCGCAGCTTCCTCATCGACGTCGACGATCCCCAGCGAAAGCCTCGTTTGCTGTGGGATCTCTCCACCGACGAGAAGTATGCGAACCCCGGCAATCCGGTGAGGCGTCAGCTCGCGAACGGGTCGTGGGTGGTTCGCCAGGACGGCGACTCAATTTACCTTGCCGGAACTGGTTCCTCGCCAGAGGGCGATCGGCCCTTCCTCGATCGGCTCGATCTGAAGACCCTAAAATCCGAACGACTGTTTCGCAGCGATAAGACTTCCTACGAGCAATTTCTCTCGTTTACCGGGCCGGACGCACGAACGTTTCTCACCTGGCATCAGTCGCCGGCCGATCCGCCAAACGCTTTTGTCCGAACGCTGGGAAAATCCGTCGCTGCACCCGCCGGAGAAGCGGCGTTTGCTTCAACCAGCGTCCCGATCACCCACATTTCCGATCCGACGCCGGAGGTACGAGCGATCAAGAAGCGCCTAGTCAAGTACAAGCGCGCCGACGGGCTTGACCTGTCGTTCACGCTCTATACGCCGCCCGGCTATCAGGAGGGCACGCGCGTTCCCGCCATTCTCTACGCCTATCCTCTCGACTATGCCGACGCTTCGAAAGCCGGCCAGGTCGCAGGCTCGCAAGAGACCTTCACGCGGCTGCGGCAATATCGGCTGTTGCTGTTGGCGGGCTACGCGATCATCGACAACGCTTCATTTCCCATCGTCGGCGATCCGAAGAAAGCCTACGACACTTATCTGGAACAGCTCGTCGCCGATGCGAAGGCCGCCGTTGATGAAGCGGTGCGGCTGGGCGTGGCCGACCCCGAGCGCATTGGAGTCACCGGACACAGCCACGGCGCGTTAATGACCGCAAATCTCGTCGCCCACTCGGACTTGTTCCGCGCCGGTGTCGCGACCAGCGGCTCCTATAACAAGACGCTCACGCCGTTCGGTTTCCAGAACGAGCGACGATCGGTTTGGGAGGCGTCGGATGTCTATCTGAAAGTCTCCCCATTTTTCTTCGCCGACAAATTGAAGACGCCGCTCCTCATCGTGCATGGCGCGGAAGACGCGAATCCCGGTACGACGCCCCTGCAAGCGAACAAGCTCTACGAAGCCATTCGAGGCAACGGTGGCACCACTCGTCTGGTGGTGCTTCCGCACGAGCCGCACTGGTACACGGCAATGGAGTCGAACGAGCAGCTGGTCTACGAGATGCTGCGCTGGTTCGATAAATACGTGAAGAATGCGCCGCCGCGTGCGGCAAGCACAGCTCATTAGGAAGCTCAGCCTTTAAGGCAGCAATTCTTTTGAGGTGATCGCGAACCCATGACTCTGGGGCCGCCCGACCCGGTTCATTGAGCCAGCCCCCAGCTTGCGACTGCAATTATTTGCAGATTGACAGGGCGACAAATTGCTGCGCATACTCAATGAATCACGCAGCGCGATGGCCAAGCGTGATTTCACCCGCTCTGGGTTGGTAATGGATTGGTTGTTCTTGGATCTCCCCCCTGAAAGGTTTCTCATGCGTCGTGACGGGTTTCTCGCTGGCTGTCTACTGGCCGTTCTGGCATCTGTTTCCATGCTCGTTTCCGCTGCGCAGGCTCAGGGGCAGTCGCAGACTCCGTCCACTCGTCATGTGCGGGAGGCGGTTCTCAATGGAGAAGCTCAGTTCGTCGAGCGTCTCCCGGCAACGCAGTCCATGCGCCTTGTTCTTGTGCTGCCGCACCGCAACCAGGCCGAGTTAGAGAACTTGCTGAAGGAACTCTACGATCCCCACAGCGCGTCGTATCGCAAGTTCCTCACGGTGGAAGAGTTCACCGCCAGGTTTGGTCCCAGCCAGCAGGATTATGACTCCGTGATCCACTTCGCGGAAGCGAACGGTTTTACCGTGGTTGGCACTTCCCGCAATCGCATGAACCTGGATGTAACTGGGTCGGTGGCGAGCATTGAACAAGCCTTCCATCTGATCATGGGCGTCTACCAGCATCCGACGGAAAACCGCACTTTCTTCGCTCCCGACCGGGAGCCCACTGTGGACCTGCCATTCCAGTTGTGGCACATCACGGGCCTGGACAATTACTCGACCCCGAAGCCCGCCTATCATCGGATCGACGCAAGCGCGAAGTCTAAGGTGAAGTCCAACGCCACCACCGGCTCCGGCCCCTCCGGCTCATTCCTGGGCAGCGACATGAGGGCGGCGTACTACGGTAAAACAGCCCTCACCGGCGCTGGCCAGTCGCTGGGCTTGTTTGAGTTCATTGGCACCGATCTGACTGACCTGAAGACCTACTATAAGAACGCCGGTCAAACTAACAGCGTACCCATCACGCTCAAGTCCGTCGACACCCAGAGCACAAGTTGCAAGGAACCCACCTGCGACGATACCGAACAGACCTTAGACATGACGCAGGCGCTCGGCATGGCGCCGGGCTTGTCCAGCCTGGTGATGTACATCGGAACTGGCGCCTTATCGGGGCAAACCCTCGACGATTCCGGCATTTTGAACGCGATGGCCACAGCCAGTCCGCTGAATGCGCAATTGAGCTGCTCGTGGGCGTGGAAACCCGCGGACCCCTCGACTGACGATGTCTACTTCACGGAGTTCGCGGCGCAGGGCCAGAATTTCTTTGCCGCGGCCGGTGACGACGGGAGTTGGGCGCACGCTGAATTTGTTTGGCCGTCGGATAGTGTGTATGTGACCTCGGTCGGAGGAACCGACTTGGAAACGACCGGAGCGGCTGGTCCCTGGGCCTCGGAAACCGGTTGGTCTGACTCGGGCGGCGGTATCAGCCCGGACGACTTCGCGATTCCGTCGTGGCAGGTAACCGCAGCCGCCGGCTGCCCCGAATGTTCCCAAACCTATCGCAATGGCCCCGATGTTGCGGCCGAAGCCAACACTGACTTTTACGTTTGCGCCGACCAGACCACGTGTACAGCTAATGAATACGGTGGAACCAGCTTTGCCACGCCCATGTGGGCCGGCTATCTGGCTCTCGCCAACGAACAGTACCTCTCTAACGGAGCAACCAAGACGCTCGGTTTCATCAACCCGGCGCTTTATACGATTGGTGGAGGCTCAAGCTATGACACCGACTTTCACGACTGCCTCACTGGAGGCAACACCGCCTACGGATGCGCCGTCGGCTACGATTTGTCGACCGGCTGGGGCAGTCCGAACGGAAGCGCTCTGATCAATGCACTTACGTCCGTGGGGCCGAATTTCTCGCTCTCCGCCTCGCCGAACGCGGTCGCCATCGCCAAAGGCGGAGCCAGCGGCACGAGTACGATCACCATCACTCCGGTGCATGGATTTTCGGGCAACGTAACGCTGGCAGCTTCGGGACTACCCAAGGACGTAACCGCTTCCTTCACTCCGAATCCGGCAACTTCGTCCAGCGTTTTGACCCTGACCGCGAGTAGCGCGGCGAAGGTTGGGAAGGTGACAGTAACCGTCACGGGAACGTCCGGCAGCCTGAGCGCAACTACCACGCTCACGTTAACGGTGGATGCGTCGGGCAACTTTACTCTTGCGGCATCACCGAAGACCTTGAAGGTCGCGCAAGGGAGCAGCGGAACCAGTACGATCACCATCAAACCGACGGCCGGCTTCGATCAGGAGGTCACGCTGAGCGCCAGTGGACTGCCGAGCGGAGTAACGGCGTCGTTCAACACCAATCCGGCGACATCCACCAGCACCTTGACGCTCAAGGTGAGCGGCTCAGCAGCGGCCGGGAAGTCGACGATCACCATCACCGGCAAGTATGGGAGCCTGAGTCATACGACCACCGTCAAGCTCACGGTCACCTCGTAGGCTTGAAGTGTTGAGGTCGTAAGCTTGAAGTGTTGAGGCAGGGGAATCTGTGAACCACCCCTCTGGGGAGAGCCAAGAGATTGGCCCTCCGTAGCAGACACTTGCCGGGCAAGATCGTCGATCAAAGGGGATTCACCAGCGGCAGACTAAAATATGGCGGAGAGGGTGGGATTTGAACCCACGATACCCGTTAAGGTATGTCCGCTTTCGAGGCGGATCGTTTCAACCACTCACGCACCTCTCCGGAAGATCAGTTGCCAGTAGCCAGTACCCAGTTGCCAGTCAGAACTCTTGAAGCAGTGCGCTGATCGCGAACCGCGAAAAGCTAACGACGCTTTCTAAAGAATTCTTGCAGCATTTCCGCGGAACGGCCTGCCAATACCCCGCTTGTTACTTCCATCCGATGATTCAGGCTGGGGTGATTTACTACCTCCAAAACCGAATGGACTGCACCCGCCTTTGGATCGTCGGCGCCATATACCAGACGGCGGACGCGAGCATGCACCGCAGCTCCCGCGCACATGGCGCACGGCTCAATTGTAGCAAACAGTTCGCAGTCGCCGAGCCGGTGATTTCCGACGTTTCGTCCCGCCTCGCGCAGCGCCACGATTTCCGCATGCGCGGCGGGGTCGTTGTCGGTGAGATTGCGATTCCATCCTCGTCCCACGATGCGTCCCGCGCATACGACCACCGCTCCCACGGGTACTTCTCCGGCATCGAGCGCACGCTGGGCGCAGCCGAGGGCCTCGACCATCCAAAGCTCGTCGCTAGAAGGATCCTTGGCGGAAAGTTTGTCGGCGGGAGGCAGTTGTATGTCACCAGCGGCGGTTGCCGCGAAAGCTCGTTGCGCGCCCTATTCTAGCGGCGGATGGCTCTTTCGTGTGGGAAATCTTGTTCTCACTGGATGTCCGCAATTCTGCGCCCCGGTGGGTGCTGGCAAGGCTGCCGCACGTACCTGCTGCTATAAGCACCGAGTTTGCCTATAGTTGGCGTTTTTCCTTGAATCTTCGCGCCAGCTCCAAAATGGCACGAGGTTTGCACTTCTCAGGTTGACAAAGCCCGATACCCCGAAAAGTTCCGATTTCAGCATTCGAGTTGAACTTCCTCAGAGGAGGACGGATCACGATGGAAAACATGAAAAAGATGGCGGTGGTTGCGGCATTCGCGGTGTCGCTTTCGGGCTTCGCGCTCGCGCAGAAGGTATTCACTTCGGTGAAGGTGCCAGGCTCCAGTCCGAATTCTTTGATAGGCATCAATAACGAAGGCCAGGTGGTGCTCAACACCAGCAGCAGCGGCACCCATGAAACTTCGATCTGGAGCCGACTCAGCGGCGGACAGATCATCGCTCTGAATACGACCGACGGCAGCGGATCGGGCATCAACAATGTTGGGGTCGTCGTGGGCGCGGGCAACCCCGCCAATACCAAGAAAGTTCAGGGTTTTGTTTGGCAGTCGGCGGGGGGGGTGCAGTGGCTGCCTTCCCTGGGTGGGCCTTTGAGCGCGGCGAGCGGAATTAACGATGCGGGCGCGGTCGTCGGCCTTTCCTACACCGCGACTAATGCGCAACATGCATTTCTCTGGACCGAGGCCG
>Ga0302281_10002355_pt1 | contig 13394 bp, 7 predicted proteins | sample III_Fen_E1_2_FD_198762 | JGI IMG/M metagenome (GOLD analysis project Ga0302281, IMG submission 198762) | Peat permafrost microbial communities from Stordalen Mire near Abisko, Sweden - III_Fen_E1_2 | ecosystem: Environmental > Terrestrial > Soil > Wetlands > Permafrost | place: Sweden: Abisko...
AAGCAGGCGCCAGCGATGGCGCCACCGGGTGACCGGCGCACTCAATGGCGCGGCTGGGGGTCGTGGCTGACGCTAGGCGCGCTGCTGCTGGGCGGCCTGAACGCCCGGGCCAGCACGCTCAACGTTTCCAGCACCGCCGACTCAGGTGCCGGCACGTTACGCGCTCAAATCGCGGCGGCGGCTCCCGGCGATACCATCCATTTCAGCGTCACCGGCACCATCGCGCTGGCGAGCGAGATCGCCATCGCCCAGGACCTAACCATCGCGGGGCCGGGCGCGAGCAGTCTGACCGTGAGCGACTCCGGCAATTCCATCTTCGCGATCAGCGGCGGCCTGGTCGGCATTTCCGGCCTGACGCTGGCCAACGGCGGCTATGGCGACGCTGCCGGCGGCGCCATCTACATGACCGGCGGCACCGTGACCGTGGCGGGCAGCGTCTTCTCGGGCAATAACGCCGGCAACGGCGGCGCCATCTATATGTCTGGTGGCTCCCTGGCGATTACCAGCAGCACCTTCTCCAATAACATCGCCGACAGTAGCGGCGGTGCCATCGACGCGGTGGGCGGCTCCCTGGCGGTCACGAACAGCACCTTCTTGCGCAAGAGCGCTGTCAGCTTCGGCGGCGCCATCTTTGTCAGTGGCGACACCCTGGTGTTGGCGAGCAGCACCATTTCCATGAACTCCGCCGGCGACGGCGGAGGCATCATTGCCGGCGTTAACGGCGGCGGCAGCATGGTGACGATTCAGGACAGCACCATCTCCAGTAATACGGCTAACTACTTTCCTAGCGGCCAAATCGGCGACGGCGGAGGCATTCACAACAACAGCTCGATGAAGATTTTAAACAGCACCATCTCCGGCAACAGCTCCATAAGCAGCCCCGGCACGGCGACCTACGTTGGCGGTGGTGGTATCTTTAACAACGGCACGCTGACGATTGCCAACAGCACCATTACCCTCAATATCGCGGCGGATGGCGGAGGTATTTTGATGGAACAGGGGGCGCTTAACCTGTCCAACAGTATCGTCGCCAATAATACCTTCGCCGGGGGGGGCGGCTACGACATTGACTTCAGCGCCGGCTTTACCTCGGGCGACTACAACCTGGTGCAGAGCTTCTACGCAAACTTCTCCTCCACTGGGACTCTTCCCGGCAGCCATAACATTACCGGACAGCCAGCACTGCTTGGACCACTAACCAACAACGGCGGTCCCACCCTGACCCACGCGCTCCTCTTGGGCAGCCCGGCCATCGCCGCGGGCGACCCGAACTTCAATGCCACTGGCACGCCCTACGATCAACGTGGACCGGGCTTTCCGCGCGTGCTGAACGGGGGCTTGAGCATCGGCGCCATTGAAATCGAACCGAACCAGAGCGGCAGCAACTTCGTCGTCAACTCGCTGGCGGATCACGACTACGGCACCTGTGGCCTCACCGACGGCAGCTTGCGTGAAGCCGTCGAATATTCGCCGGCGGGAGCCACCATCACCTTTGGCGTCACCGGCACCATCACGCTGACGCTGGGCGAGCTGCTGATCAACAAAAATCTGACGATTACCGGCCCGGCCAGCGCGCCTGGCATCACGGTGTCAGGCAATCACGCCAGCGGCATTTTCACGGTCACGAATGGCGCCGCGCTGGTTAATCTCTCCACCCTGACGCTGTGCAGCGGCAATGGATCCGGCGGCAATGGTGGCGCCCTCGACGTCGGCATCTTCTCGCCACCTCCGATCGTGAACGTGACGAATTGCACCTTCTCCGGCAATACCGCCTTCAGTGGTGGCGCCATTCGCAGTGGCGGCACGCTGACGCTCACGAGCTGCACCCTCTCCGGCAATAGCGCCACCAACAACGGCGGCGCCATCCAAAACGCCGGCGCTTTAACAGTGACGAGTTGCACGTTCTCCGGCAACTCCGCCCTGAGCGCCACCGCCACGGGCGGTGGCATCAACGTCCGTGGCGGCACGCTAAGCCTCTTCAACACCATCGTGGCGGGCAACACCGCCTCCAATGGCGCCGACATTTACGGCCTCGTCTCCGCAGGCGATTACGACTTGGTGCAAAATCCGGCGGGCGCAACGCTCACCGGCAGCCATAACATCACCGGCCAGCCCGCCTTGCTGGGGCCACTGGCCAGCAACGGCGGCCCCACGCCGACGCGCGCACTGCTGGCGGGCAGCCCGGCGATTGATGCGGGCCGCACCACCCTGACCACCGACCAGCGCGGCGTGGCTCGTCCGCAAGGCGCGGCGGACGACATCGGGGCCTTCGAGCTGGGCCCCATCTACTCACCCACACTTTGCATCCAGTCCATCCCCCTGGCCCAAGTGCAAATCTCCTGGTATACCGTCACGAACGCCGCGTATCAGTTGCAATATTGTTCGGCGTTAACCCCGGACCAATGGACACCCGTCAGCTTGTGGATCGTGGGCGGTGGTCAAATGATCAGCACGAACGATCCGATCCTGGCCGGCCAACCGCAGCGATTTTACCGCGTGGCCGTCACCAATTCGCCTTGACGTGCAAGTGTCAATCCTCACTTTTGACACTCTTGGGTTCTTTCTGGCCGAGGAGATTGGAGACGGAAAGGGGTTAATGGTAATGGCATATTTTGCTGGCGGCGCAAACCCCGTTCCTTCTTCTGCGTCCGTCTGACCCGCCCGGGGCCGGTGGCGGCGGGGCGGAAGCAAGGGTTGAGGCGCGGCGCCGGAATATGCCGGGCCTTGTCACCTCGTCGGCCACGGGCAATCCGGCAGGCGGGACGCCCGCCCCACGGTTGAACCTGAAATTCAGCCGGCCCTTCGGGCCTCGTTGCGGGTGGGGGGCCAAACCTGGCGTTGAAACGCCAGGTTATTCTCGGGTTGTCCCCGTCGGGACGAAGTGGCCGGGCGACAAGTCCGCCCACATCCCGGCCTGCTCCCCCGGGAGAGAACGCCTTGAAATCTTTTCGCGCATTGCGCCCATGAAGCTTTGCGGGCGCGCCTTTGGAGTGGCGGACAGGTCCGCGCTTTTGAACGAGGTCCCGCGCTTGCGGGATCGCCTCGTCCAAAAGCGGCGGCTTGCCGCCGCACTCCCAAGGCGGGGGCCACACCGGACGAGGAATCGCCGGGCTACGATTAAACGTCGCTCCGCGACGCAAACGCTGGCCCCCGGGTTTCCCCGTCGCCGGCCGGCGTCCCCGTGGTTGATTGTCGCCCTGGAGTTCATGGAACCGTGTTGTTGCGTCACAATAAGCCCCGATGCCCGGGGGAAAGCAAGGGTAAAACTAGGCGCGAGGCGCGAGGGGCGCATCCTGACACTGCCCCCGAAGCGGAGCGCCGGCTTGTAGCAGGCTTTGGACGCCCGGCCAGTAAAACGGTCGCAAACAAAGGAACCCTTCCACAACGAGCCTGCGGTTTAAGCCGGTCACAGACCGGCGCTCCGGGGGGCAGTGTCAGGATGCGGCCTGACATAACTCGAGAAAAAGCTTGCCTTCCTGTGAAAGTAATGAATATCATAAGCAAGATTAAAGAGGGCGCACACGGGTTTTGGGCGGGAATCCCGATTGGAAAGGTCAAAGGCTATGGCAGGTCCAAACATTACCGGTCCGCAACCAAACCTGGACGTAACTCCGGATCCGTCCAACCAGTTCAACCGTTATGACGGCTATCTGGCCGTTGACCCCGCCGACTCCAACCACCGGGTCGGCATCTGCCGCCGCTTTGCCGTGCCGAACGGGGCTGCGACTTATCAGGATGTCCTCGAGGCGCAGTTCACCTTTAATGGCGGCGCCACTTGGAATACGGTGGCGTTGCCGCTCGACACCCACACCTATTATTCCATCAGCGATCCTTGGATTGGCATCGCCCCCAATGGCAATGTTTACGTGATTGCCCTGGCGGTAACCAACGGAGCCGAAGACTTATCTGCCGCCGTCTGTTGCTACACCTCCACCGACGGGGGCCAAACTTGGGGCAATCCGGTTTTCATTACCGCCATTGCCGGGCTGGATAACACCTTCGGCGCGGTTGACCCCCAAACGGGCATGGTCTATGCCATTTGGAACGATGGCGGCGGATATTTGGGTTTTGCCTACAGCCCGGATGGCAATGCCTGGTATGCCTCCCCCATGGCCCAACCGCAGAACACAAATTATGCCCTTCCCATTCAGGGGTTTAGCTTTGTCAACCTCTCCGTCGCCCCCGATGACGGTTCGATCCACATCATTGGCTTTGGCACCGACGCCCCCGCAATCCTGTCGTATGCCCGGTCTTTTGACCACGGCCAGAGCTTCGAATTCGGAGTGATTGCCGTCAACCAAGCCGGTCTCAGTGACATACAGGGACTCTTCACCATCAATTCCACGGCCCTCAACCCGCCGTCGTTGGCGGTGGTAAATCCCCCCGCGATCTGTGCGGCCGGGAACGGGCTCCTGTTCGCCGCCTGGAGTGTGGACACCGGGCTGACGGCCGCCAACCCGGGTCCGATCATGCGCATCTGCCTGGCCAGTTGCAGTGACGGGGGCGATTGGTGGACGACCTTGACCGGCGCCAACGCTCCGGCAATGGTCCCGTTTTTGCCCCTCGGCAATCTATCGCAGACCCCGCAGGATCAATATTTCCGCCCGCGATTGGCCGCCCTGCCCAACGGCACCGTCGGCTGTTTGTTTTCGTCTTGCCAATTGGCCAACCCGGCGGAATTGGCCACCACGACGTTAAGCGTTGGCTTGTCCGCCTCGGTGGCGACCAGTTCCGACCCCTATTTCATCCCCAACTCAACCACCACGGTGATGGTAACCGACCGGGCCACCAATCCGCTCCCCACCACGCCCACCCACAGATGGTCCATCCCGAATGCCTTTTTTATCAGCGACTTTTTAGGCCTGGGGGCGGAGGCTTCCGGCTTCATACCGTATTGGAGCGACACCCGCAACGGCAGCGCCCAACTCTTTATCAGCCAAATCGGCGTGCCGGCGGAACCTTTCCTCTCCGGGTGGACCGGCAGCCCTTTGTCACCACCGGCCGGCGTCAAGTTTGTCGCAGGCACGTTGGCCGTCATTACCAACCAAAATAATTGCCTCGAAGTTTTCGCGGTCAACGCCACCGATGGGAATATCTGGCACGCCTACCAGCAGCAACCCGGCGGCGGATGGAATTGGCCGGGCGATGGTCAGGCCTGGCACCCCCTGCCACCGCAGTTCCCCGTTGATCCCGCCACGGGGAATGACGCCAGTTTCATCCCCAATCCCTCCCCCTATGGGCCGATGCAATCCCCGGTCGTGGTGTTGCGCTCCGGGGCCCTGGAAATTTTTGCCGTTTCCTCCGCCGGCACCCCGTTTCGGGCCGCTCAAGGCGAAATTGGTGAATGGGGGGGCTGGGCGCCGTGGACGGCCATGAAACCGCCCCCCGGAAACATCTGGAGCATCACCGCCCTGACCACCGGCGCGGACGCCGTGGTGGTCTATGCCACCGACCAGGGGGTCTTTTTTGATTTGGGCGCCCCGGAGTTCGGCGCGGAATTTTGGCTCGGTCCGCAACCGGGCCCCACCAACGTCGGCGTGAACATCATCCGGGCCAACCCGTTCGACTTTTCCATCATTGGCATGGCCCTGGGCAATCCCGAGACTTTTTATTGCAGTGAGTTCATTGGCGGAGCCTGGACGCCCTGGCAACCGGGTCCGGCCAACCCCGGGCCGGGCAACGCGACCCTGCAGGACTTCAGGATTGGCACGCTCGTCGATACCGGCCTGGAAATTTTTGGCGTAACCCGGTTCACCGGGCAATTAATTCAGTCCATCAACGGCATCAACGGGGTTTGGTCCTGGACCAATTTCCAAACCCCGGCCAACGGACCCTTTCAATATGGCGTACTGGATCTGGGAGCCCTGCCGGAAGTTCAAGGCCCCCAGCACGGCGAATTCGAGGCGTTCATGTTTCAATACAATTGCCTCTTTCTAACGAACAACGATGGCACCAATTTGCAACTCGTCCCCATCCTGGGCAGCAATGGCAATCTGACCGCCAATCCCTTCGGTCCTTTCACCATTGACCCCAATGCCGACGGCCACTTCGGGGCGATCTCCGATCTGGCCGTGGGCGTCAATCAGGACACCCGCCTGGAAGTCTTTGCCCTGGAATCCTTCCACCAGGTTTACCATTGGTGGCAAACCCTCCCTGACCCGCAACTCCAAAGTCTCGGCCTGCCCCCTCTTGACTGACCGGAGAAGACGGCAAATTCCATTCCCCAAGCCACGCAATGCCAAAGGGAACCCCACCAGGCCCCCCCGACCGCTTTCACCGCCGGCCTTGCTGTCAGACTGCGGGTATCGCACCCGTAGCGCAGGTTTCCCAACCTGTTGGATCGCCGATTTCCAAATCGGCAGACCGTCCAACGGTCGAATGCGCCCGCTTGCGGTACACCCGGCAGATTTGGAAATCGGCGGTGCCAATCAGCCGCCTCGTCGCGCCTTGCCAGACCGGCCTGGCCGCGAAAACCGGCCCCCTTTGAATTTTCAGACCGGCTCTCAGGCATCCCGGTTCCTGGGCCCGGGGGCATTATTCACTCAAGTCCGACCGCCCGTGACCGATGATAGCATGGGAAAACGCATCGTGAATATTGAAATAAATTCGGACGTGGCGCAACTGGCGGACCAGGATTTTGATTATCTCTGCCGGCTGATTTACGAGAAAAGCCGCATCCGGTTGGGGCCGGACAAGCGGATTCTGGTGACCTCACGACTGGCCAAGCGGCTGCGCCAGCTTCAATTGCCGGATTATCATGAGTATTGCGAGTTGTTGCGTTCGCCGGCCGGCGCGGAGGAGCTGAGCTTTCTGATCGACCGGATTTCGACCAACCACACGCACTTTTTCCGTGAGATCAAGCATTTTGATTATCTCCGGGAAAAAGTCCTGCCGGAGTGGCGCAGTCAGCCGAAATCCAAAACCGAGGCGTTGCGGGTGTGGAGCGCGGCGTGTTCCACCGGTGAGGAACCCTACACCCTGGCCATTCACCTGGCGGAACACCTGGCGCCCGCCCGCACGAACACCTGGGAGATTGCGGCCAGTGATATTTCCACGCGGGTGCTGGCGGTGGCCAAGCAGGGGGTTTACGACGAGGATAAGCTGGCGGGCATCAGCCCGGACTTGTTGCGCCGCCATTTTCAAAAGGGGATGCACGAGTGGGCGGGACAATACCGCGTCAAGGACGATCTCCGGCAGCGGGTGAATTTCCATCAGCTCAATCTGCTGGAGGGGAATTACCCGTTCAACCGGCCCTTTGAGATCATTTTTTGCCGGAACGTGATGATCTACTTTGACCGGCCCACCCAGGAAACGCTCATCCGACTGCTGTCCGAACGGTTGACGCCCGGCGGGTATCTGATGGTGGGCCACTCGGAAAGTTTGAGCGGCATCAAACATTCCCTCCGGCTGATTCAACCGGCCGTCTATTTGAAGTCCGCCAACTGACCGGCATCTGACCGGCCTGGTTGGGCCGGTGATGACGGTGGTTTCAGGGGCAGGGGCAGGGAAGGGGAGTTTCAAATTTCAAACTCCAAATTCCAGGGAAAATTCAAAATTCAATCCTCAAGCGTTTTCAGTTTGCCGCCGATAAGCAATTGGAAACAGGCTATCAACGGGCAAAACGATTTGCCGCCCCCGGGAGGGTGACCTGCCTGCGCCGGTCAGGCAGGCGCGCGGACGCGGGTAAACGCAGCAACCTGACATACAATATTTATGGCGACTCAACAATTGGCAACCGCCCCCTCGGGCGCCCGGCAGCAGGCGGGTAAGTATCTCACCTTCACGCTCCAGGGGGAGTCCTATGGCATTGACGTGCTCAAAGTCCGGGAAATCATCCGCGTGACCACCATTACGGCCGTGCCGCAGATGCCCGCTTATGTGCGCGGGGTCATCAACCTGCGCGGTAAGATCATTCCGGTCATGGACCTGCGGCTGCGCTTCGGCTTCGCGGACACGGCGGGCACCGACCAGACTTGCATCATCGTCGTCCAAGTCAAACTTGCGGATGGCAAGGCCACGCAGATGGGCTTGGTGGTGGACGGGGTGGAGGAAGTGCTGAACATCGCCGCCACCGATATCGAGGCAACCCCGGATTTTGGCGGGGACATCGTCACGGATTACATTGTGGGCATGGCCAAGGTCAAAGGGGGGGTCAAGACCCTCCTGGACATTGACGGGGTTGTTTGTGTTGAGGCGTTGAAAAATCTCCGGCTGCCCGGCGCCACCGCGCCGGCGGCCACCAAGTAACTAAACTATCATTCCGGGGGCTTCCTGGCGACGGATTCGCCAGGGCGCTCCTTCCTGCACTGGCGGGAATCCGCCCCAATCTTATGAAAATCAAATTCCACCAACTCCTCCTGCTGCTGCTTTCACTGTCGGCCCTGCCCCGGCCGGGCATGGGCGCCAATGTCCCCGACCCCGCCGTGCAGGCCCGGGTGGACGCCCAGATTAAAGTCGTTCAAGCCCTGGCCGCCGATCCCGTCATCGTCAATGCCGTCAAGGCCCAGAACGCCCAGCGGCCGCCGGAATATGCGGCCATGACCCAGGCGCAATGGAAGGAGTTGAGCAAGCTGGATCCCTTCGTGCGCACCTTTGATAAAAATGCCGCCGGTGAATTTCTCAAAAGCAAGAAAAGCGATCTGGTGATCCGGGCGTTCCTGTCCGATGCCGCCGGCCTGAAGGTGGCGTTCACGGCCAAGACGCTGGCCTGGTCGCATAAAGGGGATCCCAAACATGAACAAGCCATGGCCGGCAAAGTCTGGCAGGGGGCGATTGAACAAGACCAGGCCAGCGGCCGGGAACAAATTCAGGTGGCCGTGCCGGTGCTGGATGGCGGACAACCCATCGGCTCGCTGGTGGTCGCTTTAAGTGTGGCCAATTTATAATCCCCCTGATTTACCCCCCCTTCCCATATGACCACTCCTGCCAAAGCCAGCATCCCCCGGCAGTTGTTCTTGCTGGTCGCCACGGCCTCCTGCTCCACCCTGGCCGCCGCCGCCCTGTATTACTTCACCTCCCGCCAAACGTTCCAGGACACCTCGGCGCTGACCACGAGCACGGTGGCGAGTCTCAACCACAGTTACGATCTGTTGTTGCGCATCTCCAATGACACGGGAGCCTTGCAGCATTTGCTGCGGCTGGACGATCCGGACGCCATCACGAAGGCGATCCAAAACCTGGAAGCCAGCCGGCAACAGTCGGCCGCGCAGATTGCCGACTGCGGCGCGGGGGCGGCGGCGGTGAAGAGCAAATTCGAAGGGCTGGTCGGCGACGAAAAAAGGGTGGTGGACCTGTTCGTCAAGGGGCAGAACGCGCTGGCGGATGAGGCGTTCCTCACCCAGGTGAGCCCCCAATGCAGCGCGGTGGTGGAGGAAATCTCGCAATACCATCAAGCCGTCCAAACCGCCGCCCGGCAGGGACTGACGGACCAGCAAAACCGGATGCAGGCCCAGTTGCACTGGCGGCTGGCCGCGCTGGGCCTCGTGCTGGCCCTGGTGCTGTATATCGGCTGGCGCTTGAAAAACCTCATCGTCCGGGAACTGATGGAGATCGCCTCCAACCTGTTCGCGATCAGTGAATACTCCGCCGGGGCCGCCGACCAGGTGGCCGCCTCGAGCCGGACGCTGGCGGAAGGCTGCAGCGAGCAGGCGGCCTCCCTCGAGGAAACCAGTTCGTCCCTGGAGGAAACCTCGAGCATGACCAAGCGCAACGCGGAAAACGCCCAAAAAGCCAACGAGCTTGCCCGGCAGGCCCGGGTGGCGGCGGAAAAAGGCGTGACCGACATGCGCGAGATGAGCACCGCCATGGATGCCCTCAAGGTTTCCTCGGATGACATCGCCAAAATCATCAAGACGATTGATGAAATCGCCTTTCAAACCAACATTCTGGCGCTGAATGCCGCCGTGGAGGCCGCCCGGGCCGGCGAGGCGGGCATGGGGTTTGCCGTGGTGGCCGATGAGGTGCGCAATCTGGCCCAGCGCAGCGCCCACGCGGCGCGCGAAACCGCGACCAAGATTGAAGGGGCCATTGCCAAGACCGCGCAGGGGGTGGGCATTAATCAGAAAGTGGCGGAGACGCTGAATGAGATTGTCACCAAGGCGCGGCAGGTGGATGAACTCGCGGCGGAAGTCGCCGGGGCCTCCCGCGAACAGACCGAAGGCATTCTGCAGATCAACACGGCCGTCAGCCAGATCGACAAGGTCACGCAGTCCAACGCCGCCAGCGCGGAAGAGAGCGCCGCCGCCGCCCAGGAACTGGACACCCAGGTGTTGGGCATGGAACAAGCCGCCAAAGAATTGTTGGACCTGATCGAAGGTCATGCCCATGCCCCCAAAAAGGGAGCGCGGGCGACCACCCCGCCAGCCGCCCCGGCGGCCAAATCGCCCGCCCCCGCCCGCCGGAACGGTGCGGTCCCCGCCCTGGCGGGTGAGTTTAAGGATTTTTAGCCGTCCCCCCCGGCCGCCGAATGAGCAAAATAAGTTTTAAGCCTTTCCGGATTTCCACCGATAAGCAACTTATTCGGTCTGGCAACTAGAAACTATGAAATTGGGAACACGCATCATGCTGGCGGGCAGCGGTGCCGTCGTGCTGACCACGACGCTGAGCATTGGGATCGTTTATTTTATATCCAGTCACAACCGCGTGACGGAACTCCGGGGCAAGATGAGTTCGATCATCACGCAATCCGAAGTGGTGGCGCAAAACATGGATGACATGCACGCCAGCCACGTCTTTGACATGGCGGCGGTGCGGGCGGCCTCGCTGCGCCAGGCCGGCGGCCGGCCCCTGCGCGAAGTGTATGCCGCCACCGACCTTTACAAAACCGTCCCCATCGTCGCGGCTTGGAAATCCGTCGCGGGCGCCGCCCAAACGGCCGGCTTCAAATTCATCATTTCCTCCCGCCCGGACGTCCCCGCCCGCAATCCGAAAAACAACAACGGCGCCGACTTCGCCGCCGCCTACCAGGCGTTTGCCAAGGGCGCGCCGGAATATTTTCTCGAGGACCGCAAGCAGGACGAATTGGTGCTGGCCCGGCCGGTCCGCCTGCAATTAAGCTGCCTGGGCTGTCACGGCGACCCCGCCAAAAGCCCCACCGGCGACGGCAAGGATGTGCTCGGCTTCCCGATGGAGAACCTGAAGCTGGACGAAATCAAGGGCGCGTTTATTTTGGAAGCCGGCATCGGGCATGATCCCGTGGTCACGGCCACCATGGAACTGATGGCCCTCGGCGGCGGGGTGGTGTTGCTGGTGGTGCTCACGGGCTTCTATTTCTTCAACCGACGCACGATTGTGCGCCCGCTCCATCTGGCCATCCAGCATCTTCAGGAAGCCGGCGAGCAAACCGTGCTCGCCTCCAAGGAAATCTCCAGCACCAGCCAACTGCTCGCGGAAGGGGCCAGCGAACAAGCCGCCTCCCTCGAAGAGACCAGCGCCTCGCTCGAAGAAATGTCGAGCATGACCAAGCGCAACGCCGAAAATTCCCAGAAGGCCAATGACCTGGCCCAACAGGCCCGTTCCGCCGCCGACAAGGGCGTCGTGGACATGCAAGCCATGTCCGCCGCCATGGAAGCCATCAAGGTGTCCTCGGATGACATCGCCAAAATCATCAAAACGATTGATGAAATTGCCTTTCAAACCAACATCCTGGCGCTCAACGCGGCCGTGGAGGCCGCCCGGGCCGGGGAAGCCGGCATGGGCTTCGCGGTGGTCGCCGATGAAGTGCGGAACCTGGCCCAGCGCAGCGCCCAGGCGGCCAAGGAGACCGCCGCCAAAATCGAGGGGGCCATCGCCAAAACCCGGCAGGGCGTGGAAATCAACCTCAAAGTCACCGCCACCCTGAACGAAATCGTCACCAAGGCCCGGCAGGTGGATGAACTCGCCGCCGAAGTGGCCGGCGCCTCCCGGGAACAAACCCAGGGCATCGCCCAGATTAACATTGCCGTGGGCGAGATGGACAAAGTCACCCAGGCCAACGCCGCCAGCGCCGAAGAAAGCGCCGCCGCCGCCGCCGAACTCAACGCCCAGGCCGCCGAAATGCAGGGTTTCGTGGACGACCTCCGCTTCCTTGTCGAGGGCCACCATTTGCAGGCTTCCGGCGATGCCGCCCCGGCCGACCACGGCCAACGCCCGCCCCGGCGCCGGATTGATTCGGGGAACCAACCTTCCCGCCCGCCGGAAGCCACTTTCAACCGCAATACGCCCGCCGCCCGCGTGCCGGTGGGCGAACGGGGGGTGATTGCCTGGAACGAAGCCGCGATGGCCACCGGCGTGGCTTCGGTGGACGCCCAACATCAAACGCTGATTGAGCGCATCAATGATCTGCACGCCGCCTGTCTGAACGGAACGGCCAAGGAGGAATTGCTGGACATGCTGACCTTCCTGGGCCAATACGCCACCTCCCATTTCAAGCACGAGGAGGGCGTCATGGACCAGCACCAATGCCCCGTGCGCGGTAAAAATAAAGCCGCCCACGCCCAGTTTCTCAGCGACTATGGCAGCCTCGTGGAACTCGTCAAACGCGACGGCGCCTCCACCACGGTGGTGATCCAACTCAAGGAAATGCTCGGCAACTGGCTCAATAACCACATTTGCAAAGTGGACGCCAATTTGCGCGGCTGCGCCAAGGCTCATCATAACTAAACATGGCTAAACGGGGAATTCCCCCCCCCCGGCAACCTTCCGGGTGGTGGAGCCCCGCAAGGCCACCCCTTCGGGAGGAGCGAATTTTCATCCGGGAGGCTCAACTTGGTTGCGGGTGGCCGGCCAACGGCGCGTCAGATGCGCAAAAACACGTAGGCCGAAAATGACACGGCCACCAACCCGGCCGCCGCCGCCAGCGACCACAGGAGGTTTTTCTGACGGGCCGCCATCGCAAACGTGGAAATGATCACCGCCAATTGGGCGGCCAGCATCCCGTAAAAGAAACTGCCGCTGCGATGGTGATGCCGCTCCGCCGAGGCGTTGGCCTTGCGCACCTGCAATTCATAGACGTAGGCCACGACCTGGTTCAAACGCGCTTCATTATCGTAACGCGCCGCGCCAAACCGCAGCCGCGCCGCCGTGAACCCCGGCAATAATCCCTTGCCGGCGCCGGGTGGGGTCAACTTCTTCTCCAGGCGGTCCAAATCCGCGTTGACCGGCTTGACGGCGGCGTCAAAGGCCAGCGCCCGCGCCTGGGCCGCGCCCAGGGCTTCGCTCAAATCCTGATCCGTCACGGCGGCGAGCAGTTGGATGACTTTGGCTTCCGATTGGCTGGCACCCAGCGCGTCCAAGGCGGCCTGGACCGGGGCGTTGATTTCCGCACCGGCGGGCACGGGGGGCAGTTCGGTCTTTTCCAGCGCGGCCCGGGTCTGCGGCGCGGCGGGAGAATTCAGGGCGGCGAGCGCGGTTTCAAT
>Ga0302281_10002363_pt1 | contig 13358 bp, 13 predicted proteins | sample III_Fen_E1_2_FD_198762 | JGI IMG/M metagenome (GOLD analysis project Ga0302281, IMG submission 198762) | Peat permafrost microbial communities from Stordalen Mire near Abisko, Sweden - III_Fen_E1_2 | ecosystem: Environmental > Terrestrial > Soil > Wetlands > Permafrost | place: Sweden: Abisko...
AACGGTTTCACCAAAGCCACGGAAAAATTTCCGTGGCTTTTTAATTTCCACCGGCCCGGCAAGTGGAATGGCGCGGTGATAAACCTTGCCTTTGGCGGCTGATTCCTTAAATTGTCCGACCGTTTTTCTATTTATGCACATCAACTCTTTGAATGTTATTTTGGCGCAGGCCGCTCCAGCGGGAGCGCCCGTTCCACCCACGCAGGCCCTGCTTTCACAACTGCCGTTCTTCATCCTGATTTTTGTCATTTTCTATTTCCTGCTGATCCGCCCGCAGCAGCAGCGCGCCAAGCAGCAGCGGAAGCTGATCGAGGCGCTCAAGCCGGGCGACGAGGTCGTGACCGTCGCCGGTCTGGTCGCCACGGTCATCACGGTTAAGGATAACACGGTGACGCTGCGCTCGGGGGATTCCAAATTGGAAGTGACCAAGGGTTCCATCACCGAAATCACCAACGGTTCACCGGTCAAAGCGTAATTTGTCATGAACAAAAACAACAACTTGGGGCGGTTCCTGCTGGTCATCGCCATTATCCTGTGGGCGCTCTTCGAGGTCTATCCGCCGACGTCGCGCGATCTGGTGCAGCAGTTCGCCAAGCGCGCGCAGAACCAGGACGACGCGTTCAAGGCCATCCTCGCGCAGACCGCCGTGATGACGGCGGCGGGCACGAACGAGTTCGCCGCGCTTCAGCTCGCGACGGGCACGAACGATCTTCAGAAATATTTTCCCTTCATCGGCGCGCAGAATCAGGTGCATCCGAATCTCTTCATCCTGAACCGGCTCCAGCGCGACGCGGCGGGGAAGATCAAGCTGGGATTGGATTTGCAGGGCGGCACGTCGTTTCTCGTGGAGATGGACACGAGCAAGCTGTCGAACACGAACGAGACGGGCAGTGCGCTGTCGCAGGCCATCGAGGTCTTGCGCAAGCGCATTGACGTGTTCGGCGTGGCGGAGCCGATCATCCAGTCAGCCGGCGGCAACCGCATTCTCATCCAGTTGCCCGGCCTCTCGCAGGCCACCAAGGACAGCGCGAAGGCGACGATTCAGAAGACGGCGTTCCTCGAGTTCCGCATGGTAAAGGATGACAGCGACGAGATCATCAAGAACGGCGACCCGATTCCCTACGGCTATGTGCTGCTCAAGCACGTGGATCAGCAGGCCAACGGCACGACGCGGCTGGAGCAGTTCGTCGTCAGCAAGAATCCGGAGAACGGCCTGAAGGGCGACATCATCAAGAGCGCGATGGTGGTGCGCGGCAATTTGGGCGAGCCGCAGATTGATTTCCAATTGACGGACGAAGGCGCGAAGCGGTTCGGCCAGACGACGCGCGACAATGTCGGTCACCGCCTCGCCATCGTGCTGGACGGCGAACTCTATTCCGCGCCGAACATTCAAAGCCCGATCGAGACCGGCAACGGTCAGATCACCGGCAGCTACACGATTGAACAGGCGATGGAGCTGGCGAACGTGTTGCAGAACCCACTCAAGGCGCCGTTGAAGATTGTTTATGCCAGCGACGTGGACCCGACGCTGGGCAAAGATTCCATCCGCAGCGGCATCAAGGCGGCGATTTACGGCGTGGTGTTCGTGTCCGGCTTCATGCTGGTCTATTATCTGTTCGCCGGTCTCGCCGCAAACGTCGCGCTCATCACCAACATCATCATTTTGCTCGGCGTGATGTGTTCGGTCGGGACGACTTTCACGCTGCCCGGCATCGCGGGCGCGGTGCTCACCGTCGGTATGGCGGTGGACGCGAACGTGCTGATCTATGAGCGCATCCGCGAGGAACTCGCGAAGGGCAAGTCGCTGCGCGGCGCGATTGACGCGGGCTACGCGCGGGCGTTCGGGACGATCTTCGATTCGCACGTTACGACGCTCATCTCGTCCATCATCCTGATTTTCATGGGCACGGGCGAAATCAAGGGCTTCGGCGTGACGCTGACGATCGGCGTGGCGGCGAGCTTGTTCACGGCGCTGGTCGTGACGCGACTGATCTTCAACTTCATGGTGGACCGCAATCTCATCAAGTCGCTGCACATGCTGCACCTGATCCGCAGCACGAAGCTGGATTTCATGAAGGTGGCCAAGCCGCTGTTTATCGTGACGTGGCTGTTTGTCATCGGCTCGCTCGGCTTCGGCTTCACGCGCGGCGAGAAGCTGTTTGGCGTGGACTTTCTCGGCGGCGACAGCACGACCTACAGCTTCACGCAGAAGCTGGACGAACAGCAGATCCGCGCCGCGCTCACCGGCGTCGGCGAGAAGGACGCGCAGATCCAGTATCAGAAGGACGTCGGCGCGGGCACGGAGACACTCCGCCTCACGACTTCCAGCGGCTCGGTGGACCGCGTGAAGACCGCGATGCAGGATTTGCCGGCGGCGCACTTCCAGCTGCTGGGCAGCCAGCAGGTCGGCGCGACGCTGGGCAAGGAAATCCAGCAGTCGGCCATCATCGCCTCGCTGCTGTCGCTGTTCGGCATCCTGGTTTACGTCGCGTTCCGCTACGAATTCTCGTTCGCCGTGGCCGCCGTCGTGGCCGTGCTGCACGACGTGCTGTTCGCGATTGGCGCGTATTGCATCGCGAACGCCGTGTCCGGCCGCCAGTTCAACGCCACGGTGGTCGCGGCGGTGCTGACCATCATCGGCTTCTCCATCAACGACAAGATCGTCATCTTCGACCGCATCCGCGAGCAGTTGAAGCTCGGCGTGCGCGGCTCGTTCCGGGACATCATCAACATGTCGCTGAACCAGACGCTGAGCCGGACGATCATCACCAGCGGCACGGTGTTCCTGGCGACGCTCTCGCTGTTCATCTGGGGCGGCGGCGTCATCAACGACTTCGCGTTCACGTTCCTCGTCGGCATCATCGTTGGCACCTACTCGTCCATCTACATCGCGAGCGTCATCGTGCTGTGGTGGCACAAAGGCGAGCGCCCCAACATCGGCGCGTCGGCAGTGGCCGTGCAGCAAAACGCGCCGGCGGCGGCGAAGGTCTGAAGCATTTGCGATGGGCGATTTGCGAATGACGATTGAAATTGCAGTCGGCGCGTAAATCGTAAATCGTGAATCGCAAATGATTGCAATCACACCCTGGCACTGGGCGGGCTTCATCCTGTTCGTGGTGGTCTGCATCGCCGTGGACATGGGCGCGTTCAACCAGCGCGCCCGCACGGTGAGCTTCCGCGCGGCGCTGGCGTGGAGCGCGGTCTGGTTCGCGCTGGCGATGGGGTTCGCCGGCCTGCTCGTCGGCTTTCGCGGACATGAGGAGGCGACGGAATTTGTCACCGGCTACCTGATCGAACTCTCGCTTTCGCTCGACAACATCCTGGTCATCGCGCTCATCTTCACCGCGTTCAAGGTCCCGGCGGAATTCCAGAAGCGCGTGCTGGTCTGGGGCATCCTCGGCGCGCTCGTGATGCGCGGCGCGATGATCGGCGTCGGCGCGGCGCTGGTGCAGAACTTCAACTGGGTGCTGTATGTCTTCGGCGTTTTCCTTGTCGCCGCCGGCGTGAAAATGTTTTTCGCCAAAAAGACTGCCGTCGAGCCGGAGAAGAATCCGGTTGTCCGCTTCGCCCGGAAAATCTTCCCCATCTCGCCGACAATGGAGGGACAGAAATTCACGACGCGGCTGAATGGCCGGTTCGCGCTGACGCCACTGGCGCTGGTGCTGATGCTGGTCGAGACGACGGATTTGATCTTTGCCGTGGATTCTGTGCCCGCCGTTTTCGCCGTCACGCAGAAGGCGTTCATCGTGTTCACCTCGAATGTCTTTGCCATCCTCGGCCTGCGCTCGCTGTATTTCCTGCTGGCCGGTGCCCTCGGGATGTTCCGCTTCCTCACCGCCGGCCTGGCGCTCGTGCTGATTTTCATCGGCGGTAAGATGCTGCTCGACCCGCACGACCATCCGCCGCAATGGTTTCAGATTAAAATCCCGACCGTCACGTCGCTGCTCGTCGTCGCGGCGATTCTGGCCATTGCCATCGCGCTGTCCGTCACCGCCGCCAGACGGGAGAAACTCGCCGCCAAATGAAATTTCGCTGGACGCTGGCGCCGCCACAGCCGCTCCTCGCGGAGCCGCTCGCGGCGCGGTTAAAAATCTCGCCGCTGCTCGCCCAATGTCTTTTGAATCGCGGCCTGAGCGAGCCGGGAGCGATTGAAGCCTTTCTCGCACCGCGCCTCAAGCAGCTCGCCGACCCGTTCCGGCTGCCGAACATGAGCGCGGCGGTGGAGCGTTTGCTGCTCGCGCATGAGCAGAACGAACCGCTCGTCATCTTTGGCGATTACGACGTGGATGGTGTGACGAGCACCACGCTGCTGCTGGAAGTTTTGCGCCAGCTCGGCTGGCGCGTGGATGCGTATTTGCCGCATCGCATGGATGAAGGTTATGGCCTGAGCCGCGACGGCGTGGAGAACTGCCTCAAGAAATTTCCAGTGAAGCTGCTGCTCGCCGTGGACTGCGGCTCGACGGCGGTGGAAACCATCGCGTGGCTTCGGGAGCAATCCGTGGATGTCATCGTCCTCGACCATCATCAAGTTTCCAACCCTGCGCCCGCCGCCGTGGCGCTGGTGAATCCGCAACTTGGGGCAAGTGACGAGTGGCGAGTGGCGAGTGACGAGAAAACTGCGCCGCCCGTCACTCATCACTCGTCACCCGTGATCCCTTTCACCGAGCTTTGCTCGGCCGGCCTGGCGTTTAAGCTCGCGCACGCCTTGCTCAAGCGCGGCCGCGAAACCGGCCTGCCCGGCGCGGCGGAGTTTGACTTGAAGCCGCTGCTGGACTTGGTCGCGCTCGGCACGATTGCCGACCTGGTTCCGCTCATCGGCGAGAACCGGATTCTCGTCACCGCCGGGCTGGAGCGATTAAACACGACCCGGCGGCCGGGAATTGTGGCGTTGAAAGAAGTCGCGCAGTCGCCAGCCAAGCTCGGCACGCACGATGTCGGTTTTCAGCTCGCGCCGCGCTTGAATGCCTCGGGGCGGTTGGAGACGGCGGAAGAATCTTTGCGGCTGCTGCTGGCGGAAAATTGGGACGAGGCGCTGCCGCTGGCGCAAAACCTGGATGCGCGGAACCGCGAGCGCCAGAAAATTGAGCGCGGCATCACGGAGGCGGTCGCCGGCGTCGTGCGTTCTAAGTTCAATGCGGAAACGGATTTTGTCATCGTCGAGGGCGAGTTGCTTTGGCACATCGGCGTGGTCGGCATCGTGGCGTCGCGCGTGTTGCAGGAATTTTACCGGCCGACCATCATTCTCGGCGGCGACGCGGAATTGTGGCGCGGCTCCGGTCGCAGCATCGCGGGCTTCGACCTCGCGGCGGCATTGCGCGCATGCGATGATTTGCTGGTGAAGCACGGCGGCCACGCGATGGCGGCGGGGCTGACGATTGCGCCGGACAAGGTGGATCTGTTCCGCGCGCGCCTGAACGAACTCGCGCGGCGCACGTTGAAGCCGGAGGATTTGCAGCCGCCGCTGCGCTTGGATGCGGAAGTGGGCTTGCAGGAAATTACCTTGAATTCGCTGGCGGAGCTCGAGCAATTCAAGCCGACCGGTATGGGCAATCCGGCCGTGCAGTTCTACGCGTGCAACCTCACGCATAAAAAAACGCCGCTGCGGATGGGCGCAACCAAGCAGCACGTCAAGCTGTGGGTGACGGACGGCGCGGTGACGCACGCGGCGGTTTGGTGGAACGCGGGCGCGTTGCCGGACGGAAAATTTGATCTGGCGTTTGCGCCGAGCGTGAACGAGTTCAACGGTCGGACGACGGTGCAGTTGAAGGTGCTGGACTGGCGGCCGGCGGAAAGTTGAAAAGGGCTTGCCAGAATCCGGTTTCTGGCTAGAATCGGCTTCGTCTGTAAGATAATTTGACCTTTCGAGCATGGTGAATCTTCAAGTGAACCTGGTTCAGTGATGATTTGAAACCCGGTAGTCGGGAACAGACGAAAACGGTTAGTATCGAACAACAAATCATTAAATGAGCACGAAATTGTTTGTGGGAAATCTTTCCTTCAACACCACGGAAAATGACCTGCAAGACGCGTTTGCCGCGCACGGGCAGGTTGTCGAAGCCACCCTGATGATGGACCGGATGACCGGCCGTTCACGCGGGTTTGCGTTTGTCACCTACTCCACGCCCGAAGAAGCCCAAAAGGCGATCGAGGCGATGAACGGCGCGCAGATTGACGGTCGCGCACTGACTGTCAACATCGCCCGCCCGAAGGAAGAGCGTCCCCCCGGCGGTGGCGGTCGTGACCGCGGCCCGCGCCGTGAAGGCGGCGGCGGTGGCGGTTATGGCGGCGGCGGATACGGTGGTGGCGGCAGCCGTGGCGGTGGCGGCGGCGGCGGTCGTGACCGTTATTAATTTTTAACTGATCACTGGCTTGGGCAGCATTGTAAAATGTTGCCCAAGCTTTTTTGCTGGAATGTTCAATGGAAGAGCACATTGAAATTGAGGGAAAGATCATGACGGTCCTGGCGGGCACGATGTTCCGCGTGGAGCTGGACAACAAGCATCAGGTGCTGGCGACCATCTCCGGCAAGATGCGGAAAAAATTCGTGCGCCTCACCTCCGGCGACCGCGTGAAGATGGAGATGTCCCCCTACGACCTCAACAAGGCGCGCATCGTCTGGCGCATCGGCTGAACTTTTTAGGCTTTGGGCTTTCGGTTGGGGGCTTTAGACTTCGTCCGCATGATTTCCGCCATCATTGTTGCCGCCGGCAAGGGCACGCGCATGGGCGCGAACGTGGACAAGCTCTGGCTCGAAGTCGCCGGCCGGCCGGTCGTTGCGCACACCTGGCGGCAGTTCAACGACGCGGCTTGCGTGGACGAAATCATCCTCGTTGTGCGTGACGGGATGCAGCCGCATTTCATGGAGCTCGCGGGGAAATTCCATTTTCAAAAACCGTTCCGCCTCGTCGTCGGCGGCGCGGAACGGCAAGATTCCGTCTGGAACGGGCTGGCTGCGCTTTCGCCGAGAACGGAAATCGTCGCCATCCAGGACGCGGCGCGGCCTTGCACGAGTGCGGAATTGATTGCGGCCACCATTGTTGCCGCGCGGGAAACCGGCGCCGCCGTCGCCGCGCAGCCGGTGACGGATACCATCAAGGAAACGGCCGACGGTAAAATCATTTCCCGCACGGTGGATCGCTCGAAATTGTGGTCGGTGCAGACGCCGCAGACGTTTCGCGTGACCGTCATCCGCCGCGCCATTGCTACGGCGCGTGAACAAGGACTCATTCTCACCGACGACACGGCGGCGTGCGAACTCATCGGCCAGCCGGTGCAACTCGTCAAATCGGCCACGCCGAATCCCAAGGTCACCGTGCCGGCGGACCTGCCGTTTGTGGAATCTCTATTAAGGGAACATTCAACCCTCAACATTCAACATCGAACATCCAATTGAGTGTCATTGGGCGTTGAATGTTCATTGTTGAATGTTCCCAAATTCAATTTTCAAAGGGTTTGTGTCTTGGTGTCTTCGTGGTAGATTTCTGCGCGATGAAACGCCGTTTAATTTTTGGCCTGGTGGTGGTGGCGCTGCTGCTCAACCTCGCGGTGGGCGCGAAGATTTATCTCTCCGCCGCGCCGTCCGTGCCGGATGCCGACAACCCGCAGGCGAACCTCCAGGTCTTTGACGACGCCATCCAGAAAATCCGCAGCGAATATGTGGACGGGACAAACCTGACGTATCAGCAGCTCGTCTATGCCGCGCTCAAGGGCGCCGTCGGCAAGCTCGACCCGCACAGCGAATTTCTCGACGCCGACGAGTTCCAGCAGTTGCAGGACGACACCGAGGGGCAGTTTGGCGGCCTCGGCCTCGTGGTGGCGATGCGTGACGGCCGCATCACGGTCGTCGCGCCGATGGAGGACACGCCCGGTTCGCGCGCGGGCATCTTGAGCGGCGACTGCATCACGGCGGTCGAGGGCAAGAGCGTCGCGGGACAGCCGCTGGCGGATGTGGTCAAGCTGCTGCGCGGCGATCCCGGCTCGTCCGTCACGCTCACCGTTGAGCGTCCGGCCACCGGCGTGAAGAAAAATTACACGCTCCAGCGCGCCGTCATCCAGATGGAAATGGTCAAGGACATCAACGGCAAAAAAGATTTTCCCCTCGACGCGAACAGGATCGGCTATGTCCACATCACGCAGTTCGGCGACAACACGGCGGACGACCTCGAAGCCGCGCTCGCCCGGCTCAAGCAGCAGGGCATGAAGGGGCTGGTGCTGGATTTGCGCTGGAATCCCGGCGGGCTGCTGGATCAGGCGGTGGCCGTGTGCCAGAAATTCCTGCCGCGCGGGCAGCTCGTGGTCTCCACCGAAGGCCGGCGCGTGGTGGAGAAGTATTACGCGCAGGGAACCGGCGACGAACTGAAAAACATACCCGTCGTGGTGCTCGTGAACCTTGGCAGCGCGAGCGCGGCGGAGATTGTCACCGGCTGTTTGCAAGATTTGCACCGCGCCGTCATCCTCGGCGAGAAGACTTTTGGCAAAGGCTCCGTGCAGACGATTTTTCCGCTCGACGACGGCTCGGCGCTGAAGCTGACGGTGGCGAAGTATTACACGCCGAGCCACAAGGTGATTCATGAACACGGCATCACGCCGGACATTTTGGTGCCGTTGACCGACGCGGAGGAGGCCGCGCTGCTGGTCAAACGCGCGCCGGGTGGGCTGGACGAAATTCCGCCGGCAGCGCCCACCAACGTGGACGCCATCCACGACGAGCAATTGGACCGCGCCGAGGATCTGCTCAAGGGGCTGCTGCTTTACGACCGGCTGACCGCCGCGCCGAGGCCGGGAAAAATGGCGGCGAAATAAGTATTGGAGTTCAAGCTTTAGCTTGCTCCGCATTTGAATTAAACCGAACAAGCTAAAGCTTGAACTCCAACTGATGACCCTGCTCGCGCTCGAAACTTCCTGCGATGAAACCAGCGCCGCCGTCGTGCGCAACGGGAAAATCCTGTCCAACGTCGTCTCCTCGCAAATCGAGCTGCACGCGGAATACGGCGGCGTGGTGCCGGAACTCGCCGCGCGCGAACACCTGAAAAATCTTTTGCCCGTCGCGCAATCCGCGCTGCGCGAGGCGGGCATTTCCGTTGAGCAGCTCGACGCCGTGGCGGCGACGCAGGGGCCGGGACTGCCCAACGCCTTGCTCGTCGGGCTGAAGACGGCGCAGGCGGCGGCGTTCGCGCTGAACAAACCATTCATCGGCATCAATCATCACGAGGCGCACCTGTATTCGCCGTGGATTCGGGCTTCTTCTCCCTCGCCCCTCGGAGGGGAGAGGGCCGGGGTGAGGGGTTCGAGTGTAGTCCGATTACCCAATGCAGATAGGCTGTCCAACGAACCTTCTGACCCCTCACCCTCAATCCCTCTCCCCTCCGAGGGGCGAGGGAAGCTGGATCTTGCCGCCGACTTCGCCGCGTTTCAACCGAATGTCTCGCTCATCGTCAGTGGCGGGCACACGCTGCTCGTGCTGGTGCGAGCGGAGCTGGACCATCGCGTGCTGGGCGGGACGATTGACGACGCGGCGGGCGAATGTTTCGACAAGACCGGCAAGCTCATGGGCCTGCCGTATCCCGCCGGCCCGGTGATTGACCGGCTGGCGGAGTCGGGGAACCCGCAGGCGTTTGCTTTTCCGCGCCCGCTGCTGCACGACGCGAACGACGATTTCAGTTTCAGCGGCCTGAAAACTTCCGTGCGGTATTTCATCCGCGACCATCCGGCGCTGCTCGACGACCGGCAACAGGTCTGCGACCTCTGCGCCAGCGTGCAGGCGGCGATTGTCGAGGTGCTGGTGAAAAAAACCATCCGCGCGGCGAGGCGCGAAAATGTCCGCTGCGTGACGGCGTCCGGCGGCGTGACGTGCAACCGCGCGCTGCGGCTGGAACTGGAACGGGCTTGTTCCAGCAATGGCTTCACCTTGCGACTCGCCGGAAAATCGCTTTGCACCGACAACGCCGGGATGATTGGGATTCTCGCGGAAAGAAAAATTCTTGCCCGCGTGCCGCTGCCGGCGCTGGACGAGGAAATCAAGCCCGGCTGGGCGCTGGCGTGAACTGTGTCGCAGCCAATGGGGAAAGTTCTTTGATTAGCGGGCGCAGATAACCAAACCGCCGCTCAAAACGAGCGCGAGGCCGAGGAGGAGTTTGGGCTTCATAAATTCATTTGGCCGTTTTTTTCAAAGTTCGTTGCCAAAGAATTTTGTAGTTTTTACTACCCTGCGGACTCCAGTCATGCTGCGGCGGAATGTCGGTCTCAAAAATGGTCAACTCCACCTCGACAACATGTTTTTTGCCCGGCAATGGAATGCCGTCCGGTTTGGTGTGCCAAAATCTCGTGCCCAGATTGAAATCTGTTCCGCCCAATCCATATCCGCCATTTGCCGGCCGGGGTTCTCCGTCAGGATAAACATAAACTTTATTCTCAACTCCGGTCACCATGTTCGTGCCGACCATGAGGTTGGTGGCTTCGAGCGAACTTTTGTCAATTTCTACGGAGAGCGTATCGGACGCCCGCTCAATCTTGAGTTTGGTGGGAACATGAACCAAGAGCGGCACGCGAATGGAAGGATTGGCATTCGTGATTGGCGGAAGGATTTCAAAGCCATGCCATTGATTGGAATTCGTGGAAGTTTCGGCGACTGCGGAACAGCCAAACAAACCGCCGCCCAAAACGAGCGCGAGGCCGGGGAGGAGTTTAGGTTTCATGGGCGGATCATGATCTTCAAGTTTTTCAAATAGCTGCCGGAACGACCCTCAAAGCTGATTCGCAAGCGCGTGCCGTTGGTGATGCCAAAGGGCCAGGTTTCTGAAACGCGCAGCACATTGCGTTGCGCCCGGGTTGGCTCGCGCAACCAATGCAGTTCAATGGTCTTTTCATCAAAATCACCTTTCACCACGCGCTCGACCTGTAACGTCATGTCATATTCCCAGTATTTGGGCATGGGCGCGAGCATGGAAAGATTCTCCCACAAATTGTAGTCGGCCTGCGCCATGACGTTGGAACAGGTGACATCCAGCACGGTTTGACTTGAAGCTTCCAGTTCGTGCGCCTGTGCCGGCGCGAAGGCTGTGAATGATTGCGTGCCCATGCCACGACAACCAGTGAACAGCAACCCGGTGGCAATGACAAAAGCGGTGATGAGCAGCGGTGGCAAGCCGCGTTTCCAAAGCAGGCCGAGCATAAGACTCGCAAAAAACATGATGATGGGGACGGCTGGCATAATTTAATGTTTGGTGCAAGCCGCCACCACCGCCGCAACGGTGACAAGTGTGAATTTCAGGATGAGCAGTCGTTCGGGTTTCATGGCTTGTTCCAGAGCAGGCCGTTCTTCGCTTTCGTGCGCGCGAGGTCAAACCGTGTTGGAAATGTGTAGATTGAATTGGTATTCCAATCGAGCGCACTATAAACAAGGTAAGGCGGGAATTCATCCCAGTTTTCCCCTGCTTTGGGCATTTGTTTTTTAAGCGTCAAAATATTGTTGGTCAGGTCAAGGCTGTCGAAATCAAAGCGCACACGACGCTCGAAACTGATTTCAAATGGACTTTGGTTGGTTGGAATAGCATTGGTTGGCAGGAAGGATTTTAGATAAGCCCGCGCATCTTCGTCCGCATACATGGTCGAGATATACCAATAGGGAGGCTTGGGAGCATTAACGCGCTCGCAGAGATACGAGCCGATAACCAAGACTTTTTTATTACGATAGGTGAATTCCTGCGGATGGGGAAATTGGGCAAACAGGGATGGCGTGTTTGAATCAACATTATCATAATGCAAATCGCGAATAAATTCCGAAGTCCGCTGCGCCGGATTTTTCAAAAACAATTTATTGAACCGATCGCCGCCGTCCCATCCGTCTTCGTAGTAGGTGTGGTTTTCCAAAACTTCCCCAGAGGGCAGCGTGACGGATTCTGTCCGCTTGTCACTCGTGCTGCCAAAATCCAAGGCGGCGGTCAAAAGTGCAGCCGCGCCATAGTAAGCCAGAAACACCGTCGGCACGGCAATCACCGCCGAGATGATCCACCGTTGGCGGCTGGTGCGTGATTGAAAAAACGGAAGGCGAAAATAAATCGCCCAAGCAAAAACGGCAACGTTGCCAATCACGACCAATCCCCAGGAAATCCGGTTGTTAAATCCCAAACCCATGAAAGTTAGCAACGAAGCAAAGGACAGAATTAAACTTAAAAATGAAACCAGCATTAGCCGGAAAAACAGTCCGACAAACCACCAGAGTTTAGATTTTGAAGATTCAGTCATGGATTCATCGGCAATGGTAACTCTGACCCAAAATTAAACCAGTTCGTTCATTTTGCCGCTCAAAACGAGCGCGAGGCCGAGGAGGAGTTTGGGATTCATCTCGTCATTGGTTTTTGCTTGCCTTACAACTTGCTAAAAAAAGCGCCATATTTTCGCTGGCTAATTTTCTTTCCCTGCCGGAAAGATTATAAATATAAACAGGTGATGAAGCATCGCCTGTTATGCTGGTCAGCCATTCATCACCATCGCTTTCGTCACACAATGCAATAAATCCATCCTTTATGAATTCTTCAGTCAACCACCAGCCATTGTCGCGGCTGGCAACAGGATCATCCGGTGTGACGCGCTCTGCGTAGTTAGACGGCGTCCAAAAACTAAAATACCGTTCCCAATCGTGGGTTTCATGCGGTCGTTCAAGCAATGCGCCTGCAAGACTATGGTTCGCCAACATATCTATAAGCCATCGGGGAATTAAATTTCTGACTTTTGGTGACAAACAGTCCCATTCGGCCAATGGTATTTTACGACTCGGCACACCAAGCGCCTGAAATTGCTTTTCGAGCGCAGTCGCGACTGCAATCAAATCTTTCGGCAATAAATTTTCGTTTGCCATAGGAATAATTATGTCTCAAATGTCTTGCTGCTCAAATCGGGCGCGAGGCCGAGGTGGTGTTTGGATTTTATGGCATTTATCTTCAGCTGGTTTTACGCCCTTCCGCCCGCCTTGCCAAGCCGCATTTCAAAAAAAGAACAGCCCGGAGTGCGCCCGTCGTTTTGGTAGGCGACGAGGTGACGAGTCTCAAACTGAAAACCCGGGCGGAATATTTGAGCCTCCTCACGTCGTCGCCTACGGGTTTGGCCTGGGGAGCGCGCTGTCCCGGTGGCCGTTTTCGGCGTCGCGCCAAAAACCGCAATCCCAACGGGATTGAATCATTCAGCCCAAGGTTGCGCGGGCGCGCTACCTTGGGTTCGCGTCCCACAAATTTTCCTACCCGGAACGGGTTGTATCATCCCCCGCCAACACGGATGAAACCCCGTTGGGGTAAAATTCATTTTACGATCATCACCCGGCGTAGCCGCTGCGCGTCAACGCCGGGCTGATTGATGAAATCCCT
>Ga0302281_10002375_pt1 | contig 13323 bp, 9 predicted proteins | sample III_Fen_E1_2_FD_198762 | JGI IMG/M metagenome (GOLD analysis project Ga0302281, IMG submission 198762) | Peat permafrost microbial communities from Stordalen Mire near Abisko, Sweden - III_Fen_E1_2 | ecosystem: Environmental > Terrestrial > Soil > Wetlands > Permafrost | place: Sweden: Abisko...
TAGCCGCGGATCAATCATTCTTCTCAGCCACATCCTCACATCAAAGAATTAGGGGACTTGAGTTGGTAGAAAGGGTGGCTAGGAGATTTGTGGATGAGGTGTTGACGAATGAACCGGGCCAGATTTTGACCCTGAATGAAGCTCTAGCCGTTTTCAGGCTTTTGTTGAAGGAGAAGAATATGCCAGACATTAAACGATCAGATTTTAGAGCAGTGATGGTGCCTTTGGTTAGAGAACAGTTTAATGTAGCTTTGCGAAATGATCTGCGAAGTGGGGGTGGGAGAGGCTGGAAGGGTGTCAAGATGCTTCAGTCCAGTCCAAATTGAAGTGGTGGCCGAGCAGAGGATTTTACACTTCTAATCAGCACAATGACATAATTAGGACTGGAACCGACTCCTCATTTTCAGTTTATTTAAAAATGGGCTGACTTGAAAATATTACTTGTTAATCTATGGAGCAGGCAGAAAATCACGAAAACCACCCACGCCGTTCGTGGGTTACAAACTAAATGGGAAATCCAAGGTTACAGTTTCAGCCGCCATGAAAACGCTTTCGGCCAAGGCGAAATTAGGACTAATGCTTTGCTTGGCGAGCCTCGCCTTGCCGGGATTGGCCGCTCCGTGGGTTCAGACCACTTCGTTGCCGGATGGTTGCAATTCTCACACACTGTCTTACGCATCCGGTTATCTTTACAACATCGGTGGCACCTTCAACGCTGACGGTGACGCAGAAGGCACAAATGTTTTGTGTGCCCAAGTCCACAGCGACGGCACAATTGCAGCTTGGACGAACACGACATCATTACCTGAAGCAGTCCTCAATCACGCGGCTGTAATAGCCAACGGTTTTGTGTATGTGCTGGGTGGCTATCATTACACGGACGCTCTGGGAGATGTGGTAAGTGACATAGTATATTACAACAAGGTGAATACTAATGATGGGTCTCTAGGTTCTTGGCAAACTGCCAATCCCTTGCCGAAAAATCTGATTTTTTTGAGTGCCTCGGTGTGGAGTAATACTATTTATGTTATCGGCGGACTTGACGAAAATTCCCAACTACAAAATGCCGTTTATTCAGCCCAGATACAATCGGATGGAAGTCTTTCGCAGTGGATTACACAACCTTCGCTACCGATTTCCGTTTACTTACAGGAAAGTGCAGTCAACGGTTTTCTTTATGTGCTGGGAGGCTTGATCAACGGTGGCACACAAAGTTCGACGAATGTTTACATCACAAAGATTGCCGCCGACGGCACATTGCTTGGCTGGAACCTAACCGCACCGTTGCCACAGCGTTTGGAATTTTTTGGTTCTGTCACAGCAAGTGGACGCGTCTTTGCAATGGGCGGTGATAATGACATATCAGTTGTGAATGTATTTTACAACTCATCGGTGATGGGCGACGGCTCATTAAATTCTTGGCAAACTGGAATTGCATTACCGCAGCAGTTGGAAGGATTTGGAGTCGCTGTCAGCGGTTCCTATATTTTTATAAGTGGTGGCGCCTCTCCTACTCAAACCCAAAGCACAGTTTATTCCATGGCGTTGCCTGCGCCGCCTACAACGCCTCAATTTGTTTCGCGCAGTTTCACCAACGGGAATTTCCAGCTACAACTCGCGTCCAGCACCAACACCGGCTTCGGCCTGCTGGCCTCCACCAACTTCACGTCGTGGACAAACATCGGCTGGGGCTTCACCGGCACGAACGGACTGCTTTCATTTCAAGACACCAACGCCGCCAAATTCCCTAAACGATTTTACCGCGCGTATTGGCCGCTGCCGTAAGAAATTTTCTCGCCCGCACCGCGTTTTACAGTTTTACTTTCCGCCGCATGAAACAAAAAGCTTACGCCGCCGCCGGCGTCGGCTTCCCGGTTCCAGAGGAACCTCTGACAATAGCCCGGCGTTTCAACGCCGGGTAAAATCCGGTATTGCCAAAGTCCCGCAGGGACGGCTGAATAACGTTATGTCCTACATCAGTTCCTATTTCCATTGCGTCTTCAGCACCAAGGAACGCCGCCCATTCATCACGCCGGAACTGCGCGAACGCCTCTGGCCGTTCCTCGGCGGCATCGCCCGGCAGAATAAAATGAATTAAAGCCTTTTTATTGCCTCACCACATATTTTGGCAAAAGAGGAATGCGTTCGGGTCAATTGTTACGGTTCTGGTACAAAATCTCTTCAAAAGCAATTATGTGTTGAATTTTAACTAGAAAGGGCGTAAACCGTAGACAAAAGCAATAACGGCCGTCTTCACGAGGCAACCTGAATCCTGAATTCGCATGAATATATGCATTAAGAATCCGTTCACGGTTGCCGCACTGATTACCGTCCTCATCGTGATCCCGTTCGACCGGGTGTCTGCGCAGTTTCAATGGGCCAACCGCATACCCACGCATTAGATACTAGTATCAAACGCTCGCGTTCAGCGGTCGGTTTAAACCAGCCATTGATGAACAGTTCAAAACCGGCCGGGTGGGGTCTGCATCCTGCGGGTCTTTGGCGTCACGCTCACACCTCGGCCGGCGTAACTGCCGCACACTAAACCGGCGAGACTGCTTACGGCGCTGGCGGCGCTGGGCTGCGGGGCAAAGAATGATCCATGTTTGTTACGACAACGACGTTTGTCACCACTACCACATTTGTAAAAGTGGTTTCGCCCCGCCACTTTGGGTCAATATTTTGGATAATGGAATTATGAAGATAATCCGCGCTTTCGTTGATGGTGTTGCACCCAGTCAAAGCCATAAAAAAAGCCAGCGCGCATATTTTCTGGAGATTTGATGTTTTCATGTTGTGAAATCTTATTGAAATCTTGTCCGGTTAGAAATAATGCTGCCAGCGGATGAGCACTTCAGGGATGCCGCGTTCGCAACTGACCCCCGACAAGCCGGCGTTCAAAGAAACGGCGTTTCTTGTTGAAATAAATCTGGTCAGTGAAAAACCGGCCTTCTCGAGAAAGCCTTTTTCACTGATGCCGTAATAGGCCGCGCTACCTGATAGGTTGATCTGCCAGTTGGCATTCAGTGTGAGGGAAAAACCCACTTCGGCCTGCGGGCCGGCATCAATATTCTGATCTAGCCCGTTACCGGCCAGCAACGAGCCTTTCAACAGCCAATAGATTATTCCCGAGTCATGAACTTGATAAGATTTCCCCGCGCCGCCTCCGGCATAATACAGCAAGTGCTGATTATAATCCCGCAGATACGTCTGCGCCACGCCGGTGCCAAACGCCCACGCCGACCGCGGGTTGATGGCGTTCCCCGGGCTTTGGGAACCGGCTTCGATGACTTGGATTTGCTGGATTTTAACCTGATTCTGTTCGGGATAATAGCGGGCTTTTGTATCCAGGATATTGAGGGTGGCTTGGTCGGGATAGCCTGCGGGCGGATCATTCCAATCGTGATAGGCCGGCCGCCAGCCTAGTTCGAGAAACGGGCTGGTTATTAAAGAGCCAAACGCGATTTCCACCCGCTCGCTGGGATGAGCGTCCTGCGGGGGCGTGGCGGGCGGAATAGCCCGCGGCAAACGTCCCTCATTGCCTTGGATAAGCACCTTGTATTTGTCCTCAAATGCTTCCTGGCGCAGTTCCAGTTTGGAAAACCGGTATTGGACAACTTTGGCCGCCAGTTCGCGGGCGGTTTCAACTTCATCGCGGCTTAATCCGTTCACGGCAGTGATTGAACCGGGGTCTTTGGCATCGGCCAGCCGCTTGGCTTCATCTACAACGGGCTGCCGGAAATGGCGTGCATAATAGTCTATCTGCCGGCAGAGCGAGGCCTCATATTCCGGCCGGTCAAGGATGCCTTCATGCCAGAGGAACAAAACCGTGTCCGAAGGGATTACCCAGAACTCCGGCTGGTGCCAATAATGTTCAACCAGCCTCAAGGAAGGCCGGCCGGCCTCGATGATGAAAAGCAGGTTTAGCGCACAGTTCTCATCCAGAAAATAATACTTTGTGGATATGTTCTGCAGCTCGATTGAGTGCAGTAGCATCATGTTCACCTCGTCCGGGTTGAGATTCAGCGGGTATCCCCAAACATCCCGCTCTTCCATGTCCCGGTATTCGCGCAACTTTTGATAATAGGGGGCCAACGAATAACTCCCATTAAATCTGCCCGTGAGCCCATTCCAAGCGTAACTGAAAATATTGTTGTCACGGGCAAATGCCGCATAACTCACTGAATAAGAGATGAGTGGGCTTTTGTTCATTGCGTCAAAACGGATCAAGGTATGCCCGAACATTGCGCCCATGCCCTTAAACGCCGCCCCGGGGAACACAAGGACCGCCTTCTGCGGCGCAATGCGATCTATCAGATCGCTATCATTTTTACAAAGCGAGCCGGGTATGCGACCGGCCGGAATGTGCAAGACGCTTTTCATCCAGCAGATCCGCGCCGGAAAACGACACGCACAATCGGCCGACTGCTCGGCGGCGTCCGTATTCAGACACGCCCGGATTGTCGCGGTGAGTTCCGCCCGTGGATTTTCATTACCGTCCGATGCGAGGAAGAAATTGGTGTCAGTGATCAGGCTTTTCCAGCCGCCGGCGTGGGGCTTGTAATGTCCCAGAACTTGCCACGTTCTTGACTTGTCCAACCCGAGTCCGAGGGCCTTATCAACCCACCCGTCAACGTCATTGGTAGCCGCCCGACCAGCGGTGTGCAGAAAAAGAAGAAGGCACACAGACAACCAGTGCCTGTATGCCTTCCGTTGAGGTGCCACGCAGAATGTGTTTTACTGAGCCAATGCCGCCACCTTTGCCGCAAAACCAACGATGTCCTTGTTTTCGTCAGCCAAGGTTTTGATTTTCTGAGTGTAATCTGCTTCCTGTTCCGGCTTAACTTTCATCAGGGTGAACAGCCCCTTCAAATATTGATCGGGCTTGGTGTTCAATTCCTCAATAATGGATTTGTAATTTGTAATCACAAACGTCTTCACCTCTGAAGACGGCGGTAAATTGCTGGAATCCATTGGGGTCAGTGAAAAATTATACATGTCCTGCGAATAGGCGTATAATGCCCCGGTTGAACTGTCGGTGCTCATCCCGAACAATCCACCAAAGATGAGATTGCCAAAAAACCAGCCGTTCACCGTTGACTTGAGCTGGAACGTCACCGGTTTGTAGCCGTCTTTCTGGAGGGTCACGGCCTGATCTTTGCTCTTTCTTTCCATCTGGTAGGAAAGCGGTGTTTTACCCAGCGGTTTACCATCCACCGTCACCGTCGCGTCATCCGGCGTGGAGGTGAACGTGATTGACTGATGCCTGCCGGATATGATTGAGGCGCAGCCGGTGAGCATCACCATGGCTGAGCCCATGGCCGCGAGACCCAGCACTTTTGCGATTATTTTGATTGTTTTCATTTTTTTCCGATCCCTTGTCAGTTGTTTGTTTAAGTGAGGAACCTGGTTACGATAACGCAATGCGAGAGCGGGCGGCAACAAAATAAAATGAATGGATTAAGAGCGCGCCGGTGCGCCCTTGTGGACGGGAAGATCGCGATTGATGTTCTCGCCTAGAAGTGTTTGCGTGGCATGCTGAAATAGCAAATAATGCCAAGTCTTTGACAATATATGTAAAGGAGTGATTAGAACCATGAACAACCAAACCCATTTGTTTGGGGCAGTTAACACGCTGCAAGACATCGGGGCGATCCAAACACAGCCTGATTCAAAGCAGTTTCGATAATGCTCAACAAAATCGTCCAAGGATATGGTTTTGCGGCATCGTAATCGAATTGAGCCAAGGATGTTGAATAAATCGGCAATGCGCTCGGTGACGTCGTCGTTAGTGGGCACAACATCAAGGCGTTTGATCTGCCGTTGCTGGTGAATCGCGCGCGCGTTCATGGGCTCAAGATTCCGCGAAATGTCCTCTCATTCTGGCGCGGCCGGCAGCAGTGGCATGACAACATCTGCGATACGCTGGAAATTCGTTCCTTCCGAAAATCACTGATAGGAAATTGCCTTTCATGCGGGCTCATTTACTTGACGGTGCGCGGGTAAGTTCAGCCAGAAACGCCGTTTCTTTGAATGCCGATCTTTCAGGAATTGGTTTGAATCGCGGGATGCCGGAAGTTCTTATTCGCTGGTAGCATTATTTTCTAGCCACATTGCCAGTGCGAAATAAAAAGCCGGGTCAACGAATGGCTTTGATGACTTCAGCGACTACTCGCTCGGCTGTCCGCTGTATTGCTTCATTTGTTGTACCAGCAAATACAGTTCCCGCAGAGGATTTACCTTCTGCTTCAAACGTCACTATTTGACTTCCGGATTTTAAATCGGAAACAGTTACATGCGCTAAAATTCGCGCCCGCCCGGCAAAGGTTCCCAGCAATATTCGGCCAGTGTCGGAAACCTCAAAAACGTCGGTTATTTCGGCTTGGATTTTTATTCCGCTGCTTGAACTTGCGTCCGCTATGTTGCCGTTGACATGCCCGAATTTCCCGGATTCCTGCAGCCCTGAAATGATCATGGCATTAAGCAGCGATGCGGCATCACTGGTATCTGTTACCAAACTGGATGTTTCCACTAAAGCCGTATCAAGTACTATAAATACAGCTGTTGAAATTGGGGTTATGTTTTTCACCACACCAGACGATGCACAACCAGCGATCATAAGCATCAGAATGGCTGTGAACAGGCGTCCGATATTTCGGCAGCCCCGGATGACATCACTTTCCAATTTTATCACGAGCCAGGAGTTTGAGCGCATACTGTTACAAAAGATATTGCCCAGTGGCATCAAGACTCCATAAATTAATTTTCCAGTTTTAATTCCGACAGCCGCCGTATTCCTTCAGCAATGTTGGCCCGAGCCGCACCTTCGTCCGCCAGCCGGACTCTTTTGATGGCAACAAAGGCATCTCCAACTGTCGCAGTGAAATCAGTTGTGACAAATTCATCGGCAGTCACCTTGGAATCATGGGTGCGGATTAGTTTCCATTCGGAAACAATGGTAACGGTCATTGAAAATCCCGCAAACGGCTTCATAACCTTTACCAGCAGGACATCCAATTTGTAATCGGTGTTGTTTTCAGCGACCGATTGAAAAAGCGCTGATCGGTTCATTGCCGCCACCAACGCAGTTGAAAAATCTTCACACGAAATATCAGAAACCCACAACGGGTTTGTTTCATTGCCGCCCGCCACTTTTACTCTCACTGAACCCTGATGGTGTTTGGTAACGGTGAAACTCGTTGGTATCATTGCCGAAGGTTGAGCCGGCGAAGCGCAACCTGTTAGGAACATGCTAAAAACCAAAGGCAGGATTGCCGTCGTCAGACGCAACAATGTTTTCACACAATGTAAAAAACGAACTGTTTTTTTAAGATTCATAGGATGGATTTTAGTTTATGTGAGAACTGGGTCGAAGCACAAGCGTCATTTCTTTACTTTAGTATGGTTTGATTGAGAGCAGGCTTTCGAGCCAGTTAATTCGCCGAATCAACTGACGGTGTTACTTGTCAATGGTCTCGGATCCGGTTGAAAACTCTTCTTTCCAAATCAGCATGTTGATCGGGTTTTGGATATGCTTTTGACAAAGGGCATTTAAACACAAGAATCGATGCGGGCAAGACGATACCCTTCATTTTCAGTCCTGATCACTTACGTTTCAAGTTATTTATATTCACAGTTTGGCTGGTAAAATATGGTTTTCCCCTGAGAGATCATCAGGTCGAGATTCGAGCGCGACTGACTACCGGAGGTGATATCAAAGCAGTTGCCCGAGAAGTTAGCGCCGACCGGAAAGCGGGAGGCATCCGGGCTCAAAGACGCGTTATTGAAAGGGCTGTGCAGCAGCGGGATACCTCCTTCGAGTTGATTTGCCGAGAAATCCAGGGTCTGCAGGTTAAGCAAAGTAGACAGGCTGACCGGCAAGTCGCCGCTAAAATGATTATTATTAAATCGCAATCCGGTCAGGTTGGTCAAAGAACCAAAAATATCCGGGATGTGGCCGGACAGCTGGTTGTGTTGAAATTGCAGACCCCGCAGGGTGGACAGTCTGCCAAAGCTTTCCGGGATACCTCCGGTAAGCAGGTTGTCATTGAAGTCCAAATTGGAAACTCGGGGGAGGTTTCCCAAGCTGGGTGGAATCTCTCCGCTTAATTGATTTTCTCCCAGGCCGCATAATTCCACACTGGCAAGGTTTCCTAGACTGGCCGGTATCCTGCCGCTCAAGGCATTATTCCGCAGATAGAGGTATTTGAGGTTATGTAAATCTCCGAGGGTGTCGGGAATGGGTCCGCTCATTTGATTAAAATGGAGATAGAGCAAGGACAACTGCTTCAGATTTCCAATGCTATCTGGGATCTTTCCGTTTAACTGGTTAAAAGAAAGCCGCAGGTAACTCAACCGGGTGAAATTGCCGATGCTGTCCGGAATTGATCCCGTCAGACCGAATTGTTGCAGGTTAATATAGGTGACATTGCCTTGTGCCGTCACATTCCCGTTACTGTCGTATTGAACGCCGGAAATTCCGATGCCAGCCCAAGAAGTTGCCTTGGGATCAAGCCACCCGGACTGGCTACTCCACTTGGTGCCGCCGGTTGAATTGCACAAATCAACTAAGGCGTTGAATTCAGATTTTGGAATTTGGAAATATACGCTTTGGTTCTGGATTTTATAAATCGCCTGAATTTCTGCGCCGGAAAGAGCGCGGTTAAACACCCTCACATCTCCAATTTTGCCCATGAATCCCGCGCAATCACCGGAAGCACCGATTCTGAAAGGTGCCGAATTGGTTGACCCGAAATCTCGCCAATGCTGGGCAAATACCCCGTTGGTGTAAACCGAGACCCAGCCACCATCATTTACCAGTGTCCAGAGAATCCATTGGTTCAAGGGGGTGTCGGAGAAGGTCTGGTCAATGCCCAATTGATAGTCGCAACTATCGTTAACATCCGAAGAACATATTCTTTTACCTAATATATGAAAGGGAAGACTCGCGCCGGTTCGATATGCCCAGGCTGAGATTGTGGCATAGGATCCGCTCCCAAAACGAAGATCGGGTGAGTCAGCAACCTCAATACACCCGCCATTCAATATAAATGTCGGCCCAATGGTATCCCTTCCGTAAGTCACCGCCCCATGGATTACGCCGTCATGATTGCCTATTGAATCCAGCGCGTTACCGTCGCCCTTCCACCAAGCAACTAAGCCGGACGTTGCAGTTGTTTTTCCGAAGGCAGGCAAATTGGGTTCGTGCGTTCGCTTAAGGACCAGCAAAATGCCGCCGGCCAGCCGGTCAAGCCGGGCGAGATGACGAAGGAAGAAGCGAAGCATCTGTTGGACGCGCAGAAGGGCGAGGAACAGCTTTTGCAAATGAAGCCGCCGGCCCGCCCGCCCGATCCCGACCATCCGGTCCGGGATTGGTGACGGAAAGCAGATTAGCGAATTGACCTAAACGACCGCTGTGCCCTGGGAACATCAGAACATCGCCACATATATGATCTAAGGGTTCTAAACCGAATTCATGCAGTCTATAATGACTGAATGATGCGTCCAGCTATGTAGGTTAGCCCGAGTTTGCAAGAGACCGCACTTTTTTCAAGCTAGAGCCAATTCATTACCCTGTGCCGAGGCATCAAGACATTCCCTGACAACTCTTCCCAGTTGTCCGATGGAGTAAGGTTTAGGTAGAAAATTCCGGCCTTCAAGCAGCGTGGTATCCTTGCCCGCCATACCTGGACTGTAACCGCTTGTGTAGATCACTTTTAGCCGTGGATGCTCACCCAAAAGACGATCTGCCAGTTCACTACCCATGACCCCTCCCGGCATCACCATATCTGTCAGCAAAAGATCCACCGTACGGTTAGCGTGTTTCCAGACTTTGAGGGCATGAGTTCCGGAGACCGCTTCCAGAACGTGATAACCCTGGATCTTGAGCACCTCAACTACCATCTCGCGCAAGGCATCCTCGTCTTCGGCCACCAGTATCGTCTCATGCCCATTACGCAAGGAAACATCAATCATCTTATCTACTTTCTCAGCCACATGGTGACACGCCGGGAAATAGCATTTGAAAGTGGTTCCGTGGTCCAGCTCGCTCTCTACCTCCAGCCACCCATTGTGTTGCCGAACAATGCCAAAGACAGTGGACAAGCCCAGGCCAGTACCTTTGCCGGCAGCTTTGGTGGTAAAAAATGGCTCAAAGATTCGGTTAAGAATCTGGGAATCCATCCCGGTGCCGGTATCGCTGAAAGCGAGGCAGATAAACTCACCATTCCGCGGTTCAGGATCCATTGGTGTCGGCGTGCGCTGAATGGTTTCCAGCGAGGTGGTGATGGAAATCTTGCCCCCGTTAGGCATGGCATCGCGAGCGTTGACTGCCAGATTCATGGCAACCTGTTCCAACATGCTGCTGTCGGCATGAACGGTGGGCATCGGAGTTTGGGGATGAAAATCGATCTGAATATGCTCGCCCACCACACGTTCGAGCATTTTGATTGCATTGCGGACAGTGTCGTTGATGTCCAAATGCTTGAATTGCATCACCTGTTTGCGGCTAAACATCAACAGTTGACGGATGAGCGCGGTGGCTCGGTCTGTCGCCCGGGCAATTTGTTCCAACGATTTTGCCGGTGTACTGTTGGGTTCGATTTTGCGCTGCATCAGTCCGGCGTGGCCTTGAATTGTCTTCGCCCGGCTTGGCGCATTTCTGCGTCCAGAAACATCAATCTCGACAAGCCGGTCATCGAGGTCAGAGCCGTTCCACTGGATGCGCGATCTGGACGCGGCGGGCCAGATGCGGAAACGGTCGCCGCTCGCGCAGCGTGACGACGTGCGCACCCGCTTGGCGTGTCCGCTGGCATGTTGACCTCATTCTTGTTTATGTTGGGAAAACCTTGTTTAGCTAACTCGGAAGCGATTCGACTGGCCGTCAATGGTTGACTGACCGATGCTAACACTTTTTTAACAAGCAATGCGACAGACATAATAGTTGACTACCCCCAATCCGGGCTTTCCATATATCAAGTGTTGACAGGCTTCAGTGCGTGCAGGGCAAACGGTTCGATCCCGCGCCAGACTAGGACCGACAGACCAGCCAAGGCGCCGGGTCATCACCGCGACGAAGAACGACTGGAGCGCCTCGGCCAAGGTCAACGGCGGCAGGATGGTCGCCAGCCGTTTAGCCAGCAAGGATATAACGCTGGATTGATTGTTCCCGCAAATGCTACAGGCGGGAACACCGCTCCGTATATCACGGCAACATTTGGTGGATACGCCTTTTATTCATCTGGCTTAGCGGCAATAAACTACACTGGTGGGAACAGCACTCTAGAGGGTTTGTCATCCAGCGGCATAGTAACAAGCCTGTTAGACGGCGTGACGATCTTTCACCTTGGCGGATATGGAACAGCCACAAATGTGCTCTTGCTCAGTCCTGCACAGGGATATTCCAACATAGGCACTCTCGTTTTGACACAACCACTGGCTTATAGCTCCCTGTCGATACTGGCGGCATCAGGCAATGGTTATTCAGGCACCAGTGGGCAAGGTTACTTTGTTCTCACTTTTACGAACGCTTCTAGCAGTTCCCCAATTTCGTTCAATGCCCAGGACTGGTACAATAGCAATACCGATGTTGCAACCACTCACTTTGGCCGCATTTACCCCGGCGACTATAGTTCGTTTTACACGGACAATCCGAGTAATAATAACCCAAATCTATACCAAACAACAGTAAATCTTGCATCCTCTGGATTAGGGACTCAAGCGATCTCATCTATAACCTTTACCATGCCATTTGATGTCAACAATCAAAATGAAGACACAGGAATATTTGCCATAAGCGGAACGCCTGCAGTAATAGGCCCAGGGTCAGTTCTTAAGGCTACAGTGCAGGTCGGCGGTGCAATTACATTAAATTGGGATACGAAGATTGGCTTCAAGTACCAGATGCAATATAAGACAAATCTGACGCAAAACAGTTGGATGTACTTCGGAAATGTTTACACGGCAACTAATACAACCGGGATATCATTTGATACGTTGGAACCGGGACAATGTAGGTTTTATCGGGTATCACAACTGCCTTGATCTACTAGTTTGTCTGAATTATGAGTTTATGAAAACCATGAAAACCAAACACTTTCTCATTCATATTGGATTCGCTCGCTTAATCTTTGGCATAAAAAAGATGATGTGAACCTAGATTCAAACTAAAACCACGCGACAGATTCCTCACACTGGCCTTTTCTCGTTTAGAATAAACTTAATATCCTTAATTTCATTCGGATTCATTAGCTTAGATCTCAATGCTTGGTAAACGGATGTCGCCATAATCCGACCTGCCTCACCCTCTCCAAAACCAACTCCTTCACGCCCTTTATTCTGGCGATTGTACCAGAATAGGATAATCCATAATTCCAAGACGGATCCAGACCATTCCGCTGTTTTCTGAAACTCTAATTCCATTTCTCTGTGAAAACCGGCAACGTCCTTATCGCTTATCAACCCAATCGTTTCATAACCGTCTATTAAAAGGGCAAAGCATAGCACCTCATCCCAATTAGGGGTTTCCGGCAGGCCTGAAAAATCAGCTGAAGCCGCTCGTCTGACACCCTCTCCAATGTTCAGAAATGCTTTTAGTGCCCAATCGTGTAATGGGATAATCATAGCGAAAAACAGCGTTGTGCTACCAAGTTGATTGTTAGACGAACATTTGGTTCTTGTCGTGACGTCGGTAAGCTAGTCAAGTTCATCAAAATCGTCAATCTGGAAAATGGCGGGCATGATCTAGTTCAATTGTTATCTCAGACTGATCAGTATGAGTGTTTTCCCTCTAAACCAAACTCACTGGCCGAGGTCAATTTTAAGCACTCGGTCTGATCGGTCGTCAGCCCTCCCTCCACCAGTTCCTCGAGACAAAGTAAACCATCCCTTGTCTTTACCTATCAGTATTGAGTTTCCATTTACTTTAAGATTTGCGTCCCAACGATCTCCCAACGCAATTTCCCCCAACTTCTTTACGACTAGCCGCTTTTTGCCCTTTGATACGACGCCTTTTCCCCAGTCGTAGTTAATGGCTCTGTCATATTCGAATTTAACCAGCATCAGATTTATGAACACGCCTGAACCCTCTTCCCTTTCCGAGGTCTCAATCACACAAATGCCGGAGCTGGTCTGGCCTACGAAACGATAGCCAAATTCGGTCTGGTTCGTCTCACCATCCTCGACTACGGCAGTTTCTGTATAAACGTAGGGGTTTGAGTTTGAGTTCGTTCTGGTCTGAATCTGGCCAAAATAACGGTTGCTGTCCTGGGATTCGAGAACGTTGATGGCCACGACCTGATCTCCTTCGTCACTGATCGAGGTTGA
>Ga0302281_10002386_pt1 | contig 13276 bp, 9 predicted proteins | sample III_Fen_E1_2_FD_198762 | JGI IMG/M metagenome (GOLD analysis project Ga0302281, IMG submission 198762) | Peat permafrost microbial communities from Stordalen Mire near Abisko, Sweden - III_Fen_E1_2 | ecosystem: Environmental > Terrestrial > Soil > Wetlands > Permafrost | place: Sweden: Abisko...
AGGCAAAACGCAATGTGACGAAATCGGTCGCGGGTTGCCTCCGTCATGCGTAGCGTGGCAATCTCCACCCCGCCAATACCACTCCACGGCATCACATGAGCGATGGTTAGATGCTTGTCGCCTCTCATCTTGTCTCCCCCGCAGAAATAAACAAACGCACCTTCGGTAGAATTTGGCTACTAATGAAACTCCGAAATATCCATCCAACTACAACAATAAATACCGGCAGAACAGCGATCACCTGTAGAAAGAACACCGCGAGATTATGTGCGGGAAAGTAGTGATTGACAAAATACGTCACTAGGGCAAAAGGAATCGCAGATAAAAACATCGGAGCCCACACCTTACCCACAACATCGGAGTAACTCAATCCGACTAGCTTGGAGATATATCCGGGCCACAATACTAAATGCACGAATAGATTGGGAATCATCGTACCCAGTGCAACGCCATAGATTCCGTACTTCTGAACCAGAAGAATGCTCAACGCCAGATTCGCTATGCCTTCTCCGATTGCCCAGATCGCTCCGACCTTATGCTTTTCAATTCCAAATGCAATGGAGGAGGCCGTTCTATTGGCGAAGGAAAACAATAGAGCCGTGCAGAGAATAATCAGAACAGTTCCCGAGCGTTGAGCATACTCCGGTCCCATCCAGAGACCAATAAAACTGCGCCCGCGCACGATCAACGTAATTAATATTGGCAAGGAAATCGCCAGAGTGGCCCGTGTTCCGTTCTTATAGAGCATCAATAGGCTTGCATAATCGCCCGCCGCCTCATAGGTGCTGGCCGCTGGGACAAAGGTTGCTCCCATCGCGCTCACTGCCTGATTGACATAGCTGCACAGTGAGTTGGCAATCGCGTAGTAGGTCACGGCTGCCGCAGAAACAAATGCGCCGACCACCAAAGCGTCCGACTGATAAACCAACTGAATCGCAACCGTGGTTAAAAATGCATACGAACTGTAGGTCCAGATCCGTCGCAGCGTTTCGTTCTTCGGTTTTTTGAGTCGAATTTGCAGTTCGGGATAAATTCGGCAAGTAACCCACCACAATAAAACATTGCTAAGTACTACAGCTACGAGTTCGCAGACTGCAATGGCCACGATGCCATAGCCGACACGCAGCACGGTCACGACTCCAATTACGCGTATAGACGTCTGCAACAAACCCACATACGTTTGCAGGTCGTATCGGTTCAATGCCGATAAAACCCCTGCGACGACTCCCACCGACATCGTGATTGCCATCTTCAACCCGATCAGCAGTATGGCTTTTCTAGCGCTGCTCGCCAACTCTGGCGGAACCTGCATCATTACATGTGGAAATGCCCAGGCAATTCCACCGCTCAACAATAAAATCAGGGCGCTGATCTGCAACCGAACCCAAAGCGCGGCCGAGATCGCCTCTGAGGATTGGGCATGGTCCTTTTGCGTGTAGCCTTTGGAGACAAATCGTAGAACCGCGCTTTGCATTCCCAAATCGAGCAGGCCAAGGTAACCCACGGCAGCAATGGCCAACACCCAGACGCCAAAGGCGACGTTTCCCAGTCGATGCACGATAAAGGGCGAAAGAAAGAATCCAACGGCCATCGTGGCAATCGTTCCAAACCAATTAAACAGAACATTCCGTGCGATATGTCGTACCCGTAGTTCCAAGCCTGACTCCTGTGTGCCAAGATTAGATACTTGGCGGAAACAACCCGACTCTACTGATTTTCAACGCCCGTCACAAACATTGAAGCACATAAGCTGATACTATCAGCCTCTTGAACTAGCCGACCGATGCAGTATGATGAAAATAGTAGCCCGTTTGCTCACAGCCGTGCGAACTGCAAGACTCTAGGAGGAGCATCCACCCCTGAGATCCATCGCTAACAGCGCGGCACGACACTCCTTCTTCTCGCTGGATTCCAGCGTTACTGAGGTTCTCGGATTGCTGCAATTCGACAACATCAGGCCTCAAGATCGGAACCACTCATGAAACTCCTCTTCTGGATTTCGTTCGCGCTGGTTGCCTACACGTACTTCGGATACGCCGTTTTGTTGTGGCTGTTAGTTCACCTGCGCCGTCGGACTACTCAGCGAAGTCCTATTACCCCGAGCGTCACGATCATCATCGCCGCGCGCAACGAAGAAGCTACCCTTCCAGATAAGTTACAAAATCTTAGACATCTCGACTATCCACAGGATCGACTACAGATCGTTATTGCCTCGGATGGCTCAACGGATCGCACCGCTAGCATTCTGCGCGAACACACAGACTGGATCTGTCCTGTCGTACTGGAACAGTCTCAGGGCAAGGCCAGCGCCTTGAACGAGGCTGTGAAGTGTGCAACTGGCGATGTTATAGTCTTTCTCGATACACGGCAGAGAATCGATCCAGACGCTATCTCAGAGTTAGTTTCCTGTTTCGCGGATTCAACCGTAGGCGCGACCAGCGGGGAGCTACTGTTGGAATCTGACTCAAGCGCGTCTGCCTCCGATGCACTGGGGCTGTACTGGAAGATCGAGAAAATTGTGCGCAAGCTAGAGTCCGCCTCCGGCTCGGTGGTCGGAGTTACAGGTGCCATCTACGCAATTCGCCGTTCGCTATATACTGATTTACCTCGGGGAACAATTCTCGATGATGTATTAATACCCATGCAGGTAGCCCGCGCAGGAATGCGGGTTCTCTTTCAGCCCTCAGCAATAGCCCGCGACAAATTATTCATGGAAAAAGGCAAGGAGTTTTCCCGCAAAGTTCGTACGCTAACTGGAAATTACCAGATGCTGCGACTTGCACCTTGGCTACTTTCTTCGGAGAATCCGCTCCGCTTTCGCCTCATCAGTCATAAGCTTCTGCGCCTAACGGTCCCACTACTTCTGGTCCTGATGCTCCTTGCCTGCGCAATCTCCAAAGGGCTATTCTATCGATCAGTATTCTGGCTTCAGGTCCTCTTCTACGCATTGGCTGCGCTGGGTGCATTGCGGCCCTCCATTAGAAAATACAAGCCAATAGCGATCGCTCACACCTTTGTTCTGCTCAATGTTGCGGCTGTCCTTGCCTTGTACAACTTCGTAGCAGGAAGAAATAGTGTCTGGGGCTAGTAAACTAAGTCTGTTAGAAGTGAGTCGGTTTGAATTCGCTCACTGAGCGCGAGGAACACATCTTGGGAACAGGTCTTGGACACTTTATTCCGCTGGTTGCCTACTTAGGCTTTTGGATTATGAGCTTAGCCTCCCTCGGTGGCAGGCCGCTCCTCGGCCTCTACTATATGCTCCCCTTTCTTCCTTATCGCTTGATGCGGGACCACTTCCTCGACTATCCGTTGGGCGCTAACATGCTGACCATTCTTGTCCTGTGCGTCATTGTCGGAGCGCTGATCCATGGAAAGCGCCTACCTCAGTCGAAGCTCTATTTAATCTGGTTTGTATTTGCAATCTATCTCTACCTTTCGATGTGGGCTGGCACGGTTCTTTCCAATGCTCCTGCTCCCCTCTGGCTCTCGGACGCAAACTTCGTCACATGGAAAGACTACATGGTCATTCCGCTGGTCTTCGTCGCAGCGAGCCTAGTAATAGAAGATCGTAAGGCGATCCGAACTGTAATCCTTATATCGGCCATTGCTCTCTTGCTTATTGACCGCAGTTGCATTTTAGAAAGTATGTCGAGAAGCTGGACAAGCTTCGATGAGAATAAGCGCGGTGGCGGACCTTTGGCCTACGGCTCAAATCAGACCGCTGCATTTCTGGCTCAGTTCGCAATGTTTTTTTGGGGATTCGCACAGTTTCTCAAACGCATGAAACTGAAGCTATTCAGCTACGGACTGGTCGCCGCTACTTTGTTCGCAACCATGTACACTTTTTCCCGTGGAGGTTATCTGGCGGTTCTTTTCAGTGTATTGATCCTAGGTCTTCTGAAGGACCGTAAGCTACTCCCAATCCTTGCGGTCTTTTTACTTACATGGCAAATCGTCGTGCCAGCACCAGTCCGCGAGAGAGTCAATATGACCGAAGACTCCAATGGACAACTCGAGGCCTCTGCGCAGGAGCGAGTCGATCTATGGCAGAATGCAGAGGAATCATTTCTCCATAGTCCTCTTGTCGGAAATGGTTATGCAACCTTTCAGCTTGGCGAACACGTAGATAATCTGAAAGATACGCATAACTGGTACATCAAGGTATTGGTGGAAACCGGATTGATCGGATTCCTCATGGCGGTTGCCCTGCTACAACAACTGCTGGCAATGTCGTATCGTCTTTATAAGTACGCCATCGATCCTCTATATCGTGGTCTGGGTCTGGGTCTGTTTCTGGCCACCTGCTCGTGCATCGTTGCGAACTTCTTTGGCGACCGGTGGACCTATCTTGAGATCACTGGACTGCTATGGGTGCTCGCTGGGACTGCAATACGCGCCCTGCAATTATCTCAGTCGGAATCAAATTTGGAACCATACGAGACTAAAGTTACGTCTTCATATATGGTTTACAGATAAAATGGTTTCAGATAATTTCATGTTTTATATTCAGTACGCTATTTCCCAGTTCATAATTCAATGAGTCATATCGTCCCAATATCGCAGGAAGGACCGAACCGCATACAAGCGGAGAACTCCGTTTCACCCCACGTACTTTTGGTCCTCGATCAGTTCCCCAAGGCGCTCGGTGGCGGAGAGCGTGCTGTTCTACAAATCGCATCCCTGTTGCCAGAGTACGGTTTCCGAACATCGATTCTAGTTTTATCCCTCCATCCGGAATGCTCTGCTCTTCAGTCGCCCCCATGCCCCGTATACCTTCTCCCGTTGCAGCGCACCTATGACCTCACTGCGCTGCAAGCTGCTTTCGACTTGAAAACATTTCTCCGTCTGCAAAACATCCAGATCGTCCAGACATTCTTTGAAAGCTCTGACCTATGGGCTGGACTTGTAACTAAAACGATGTCCGACGCAAAGCTGATCTGGAGTCGCCGAGACATGGGAATTTTGCGCATGAATAAGCATCGTCTAGCTTATCGCCTTCTGGCTGGTCTTCCCGATGCGGTATTTGCCGTATCCGAACAAGTCCGCCAGCATTCGATCCAAGTCGACGGCATCGATCCTGAGCGCGTGCATACCATTTACAATGGCCTCGACCTATCCGGGTGGAACACCGTTTCCATTCCAGAGAATACTCCCAGGAATACGTTAATCACCACAGTAGGAAATATTCGCCGAGTCAAAGGCCATGACATATTTATTCAGGCTGCCGCAATGGTCGTTCGACACTTTCCTCAATCTACATTCTCCATAGCAGGAGAAGTATTGGACTCTGATTACTTCAAGGAACTACAAGCAATAGTTCGTGATCTCAATCTAACAAACTGCTTTCACTTTATCGGTGGTGTCAGCGATCTACGTCAACATCTCTCCACTGCGGATATTTTCGTTCTGCCCTCCCGCAGTGAAGGCTTCTCCAATGCAATTATCGAGGCTATGGCCGCCTCACTTCCTATTGTGGCGACCAACGTCGGTGGAAACTCCGAAGCAGTAAAAGATGGAGTCAGTGGCTTCCTTGTTCCATCGGAAGATCCAGCAAAGCTTGCCGCAGCCATCCGCCAACTACTCTCGCACCCATCGCAAGCAAAGTCTATGGGCGCAGCCGGAAGATCAATCGTCTCAGAATGCTTCACCACTGAAGCTATGATGGAACGAATCACTAGCACATACAAACAACTGCTCTCGGAGAAATAGCCAACGCAAATCCGTCGGACTATTATCCAAGGATACTCGGCTCGAATTCACCTCCGATAGACTACCGGGAAATCTTTGCCAGCGTCTCAATAACCCTTCGAGCACTTTTCACATATAAACCGTTTGAAAAGCGATGCGGCCCAATAAAATGAATAAACGATGCCTTGTCATAGGGGACTCCAGCGTGTGCCCAATAGGATAGATACTTGGGAAACTCCAGCGTCTGGGCCTTTTCAGTGTTGGCAATCAATAGGTTTGAAGTAACCTGCTCACTCCCCCACTCGTCCCACTTATTGTGTGCAATATTTCTCATTAAATCGGAGAACCAAACTATCTTTTCCCGATGGATGGATCCCTTTGCAAATCCTGTGAACCCGGCGTTGCCCCGCACGTACTTGAGCGAAGCGCTCTCGGGCAGTTGATCGAAGGATCGTTCGCAGACCGCCTGTACCATAGACCCCTGACTCCTCTTTGACCGCAAGCACGCACTCTCCATTGCTTCGATCTCAGGATAGGATTGGTCGCCAAGTAGGGTAAAACTTCTGTTTGCATCGATGCACTGGATTACTTCAGGGATCGAGTTAACTGTCAGCGTGTCGGAATCGAGTTGCACTATATAGGACTCCTTCACTAAATCACTGATCAGAAGCAGCCGTTCCCAACAGCTTCCCTTTGGACAAGCAGCAGGTACGACCTCGGCGATAGTGATGATACGAATTTCTGAAATATGAACGCGAAGAATGGCTTGGTCTGATTCCGTTAGCGTACCATCGTCTAGAATTACAACTTGCGGACTACGTTCGAGTTGTGCGCAAAACGACTTCACGGCCAACAGATACATCACGACTTCACCATGACAAAGCATTGTGACCAACGTAAGTCGGTCGTCGTTCACATAAATCGGAGCAGTCTTCAGCAGAGCGCGGCAACTAAAATCAAACCACGCTCGTCCAAGTGCTCGCCTAGCTCGAAAAAACATAATTAAATCCTTTCTATACTTTCGGAACAATTACTATCTCAGAATAGAAGGTGAAATCGTAATAATGGATTAACATAAGCCGGAGTATATAGCAAGTGCTGCGAATTATTTTCTAGTTAGGGTGGACTCTATGGAGCTAATCGATCAAGCTACACATAAAATCTCAAGCTGTGAGATCCTTAATTACGCTCTTCCATCCATTGAAATATCGGGAATAGTCTCCTACTTTGCGGATCACAGAAACCATGCGCAGTAGTGGGTTTGTTGGAAGCTCGGCGCGAAAGCGAAGCAGATCCATTCTCCCGCGAATATATTTAAGATAAGGTTCCATCATAAAACGATCTTCCTCGATTTCAAGTCTGGAGTAAAGCTCCATTAGTTGCGGCTCGCTGGCTCTCCAGTAGTCTTTTGCGGAGTGCTTCCACTGTTTAATTCTCTCCGACACGGTCGGCAGGGAAGCACCTACTCCGCTCTGCGTTGCATGTATCCTGTAATAAAAAAGTGGCTCGGGAATAAAAGCTAGTTTGGTACGAATCGCAACCATGCATGGGACCCACGCGTCGAACCACCAACTCGGAGGAACCGGCAGCAGCTTCGCAAGCACCCGAGCATCCACCATAAGGGTGCATCCATATACTTTTGTCATGGAAAGAAGCACGGGAAGAACCTCGCCGCGGATCAATCTTCTTTGCTCCTTGCGTGTCATTCCGGTAGTCTCTGACAGCAGAACGCCCTTCGGCTCTCCTAGAGAGTTCACCAGTTGTGCATCGACGAAGACCCCACCCAGTTGCGGATTCTCCTCCATTGTTTGGGCCATGCGGGCAAGTTTTTGCGTAAGCCACACATCGTCTTGATCGCAAAAGGCAATTAGATCGCTCGTGCAAAGTCCGCTAGCCTGCTCAAAGTTTCTTGTAATTCCCTTGGTCGCTCCACCCAGATTGACAGGATTGAGGTGGAGTCGGACAGGAAAGGGTGCGGTGTTCGTAAAATGGTGAATAATCTCCAGAGTTGAATCCGTAGATCTGTCGTCACAGATTACAAGTTCATCCGGGAGCCGCGACTGCGCAGCTATACTCTCCAGTTGTTTTCGTAGATACTTCTCCCCGTTATAGGTACACATGGCAACGGAGATGCTTTTACACTGTGGCATAAGTTCCTCAGATCGCATCGAATATCTCAAGGGCTGTCGATTCCCCACGGTTAGGCCGCACAGCGTCGTGTCCTCAATCCAAACTCTGTGACCGACATAGAATACTCTCGTATGAATGCCATGCACAGGGGCTATCGCCATTATCTTCGCAGATGTCCGTAGCCTGTGCAATGCTAGATAATAGAGATGGAGTCTATTCAATCGGATGCAAAATGTTTGTAGATAAAATCTGCGGCGTTGTGTGAAAATAGGTGCGATGGCTATCGTAGACATTATTGTTCCCGCATTCAATGCTGCAAAGTATCTCCCATTTGCTTTGCAGAGCGTTCTATCGCAAACCTTTGAAGATTGGCGGGTTTTGCTCGTAGATGATGGCAGCACCGACAATACAGAACAGGTAGTTGCCTCCTTTCGGGATCGGTTTGGTTCCAGAATCCAGTACATCCGGCAAGAGAATCGCGGTCTCCCTGCGGCCAGGAACACGGCCATCCGAGCCTCAAGCGGAGAATTTCTCGCGTTGCTTGATGCCGATGATGTGTGGTTCCCCAACCGGCTTGAAGAGTCATTGAAGATTCTACGAGCGCGACCGCAGGCTGGCCTCTCCTATGGAGGAATCACGGGGATCGATTCGGAAGGCCGGATCGGGGACACCTTCGTAGGGAACCAGAGATACGCCGAGGGAAATATCGCGCCCTACATTTACATGCGAAAGGTTGAGCTTCCCTGTCCCACTATGACCTTCCGCAGAAAGTGCATTGAGCAGGTCGGACTATTTGACGAAACGATGCGTGCTACCGAGGATCGGGATCTCTGGCTTCGCATCGCACTGCGGTATGAAGTTGCCTTTGTCCCCAAAGTGATCGCATACTATCGAGTCTCAGCTAACTCCATGAGCACCGATCCCGAGCGAATGCTTCTGGCGCAAGTTCAGTTTATTGAAAAACATTATGGCGCTACTGGATGTGGATGGGGGGCTCGCCGCATTGCCCTAAGTCGGTGCTACAAACAACGCGCCGACGCCTTGTCCATTCGCCGTCAACCTTTGGCAGCACTTGGGAGTTCATTGCGATCTCTGGCATTCTATCCGTTTGATGTTTGCACTTTACGCACAGCCGTTTCCTTGCTTTTGCGTTGCGTCGGAGTCCAACGTAGAAATTAGCCGCAGAATTTCACCTTTATTGAGGCGTCGCTCCAGAACCGTGAGCAGGGCTGGAAGAAGACAGATGAAAGTTGAATTGATCCAGATCCTGCTCTCTGGACAAATGCGGCTGAGAAATAAACTTTGGATCGCTGCAACTCTCATGTAGATATGCGATGGGGCAGCCGACGCCGCGGATTCCGTAGTAATAGTTATTGCTACGAACAACATGACCAACGGGTTGCTGGTAGTAAAATCCTCCCGGTCCACCGGGCTTTCCGCCATACTTGTAACTATTGGGATTGTCATAACCCAGAACAATATTATTCTTGAAGGTCAGCGTACTGGTCGAACAGCCGCCCTTGTCCCAGCAGCCAATATCAATGGTCGTTGGCGCATAGGTGACAATGGTATTGTTTGCGATGAGCGCCGTTCCTGCTTGACGAAAGTTGAAGGAAAGTCCGTCTCCTGCGCGGCAAAAGTCGCCTAGGTGAGCGTTGTAAGCACCCGGCTGCCCCGCGATGGGTTGTGACATTCTCATACAATTAGCGACAACAATATTGTTGGTAAATATGGCAGGATTTTCGTTTGGCCCCCACTTGAAAGGCTGTCCATTATTACCGTATGCAGTGGAATTGGTTACTGTCATCGAGCATTTTCCTGTGTCGATATGCCCCAGATCGAGTCCATCCTGCGTATTATAGTTGAACGCGGAGTGATCGACATTTGCTGTCAGACACGTTCCCGGCGGTGTTCCTACTCCATCACCGTAGCCGCCACTACTCTGGCCATAACATGCATAGGCAACCTTGCTGGGATAAATTTGAGTACATCCACTCCACTCAATCGTGGAATAATTAAAATTCCACACACCATTGACGCTAGGGGTTTGTCGACCATCGTCGAAATCCCATCCTGCCATGCCATTGTAGGCAATATCGCAGCGCAGACAGGTAACAACGCCGCCGATAGGACCGAGCACTCCGCGATCCGTGTGTCCATGAATCCATAGGTCCTGTAGTAACAGGTCATGCGTCTTGGCGTTCGTGGTGATGCCGTCCGAATCGTAGTCATCCAGCGGACCGCTCCGACTGCACGCTCTGGGCAACAGCGGGTCTCCGTGCGACACGCACTGCGCGTGTGTGGTAATTTCCAGACACTGTACGTCCACATACTGCGCGCCGGATAAGTTGATTGCAGCATAAACTCCAAACCCACCAAATATCTGCGTGAGTTTTGACTTATCGGTTGCATTCCCACTGGAACAGCTTGCGTAGTTTTCGCCTAGAATCCGGGTATGACGAGTGGGCGTTCCTTCTGGAATGACTGGGTTGGTGCAGTCGTATGGGCCCTGTCCGCCGACGCACCAAGTATAGCCAGCACCCTTGCCAGTCGCCGCATCGAATCCGACCCGCCACGGGCCGCCGCGAATAATTACCGTATCGCCGCCTGAAATTACCCATGCCTTATTTGCATAGCTCTGGTCGTCCCACAGATAGCGATAGTCCTTGAAGGCGCAGTGTTGATTGACGCCTCGTCCGCGATAGGGAGCATCTGTCTTGCCATCGCACTGCCCCGTGGTTGTCTTAGCCGAATAACGGGTTCCGCCGTCGGGGCGGACGTACCATGTCTCCCCGACGGCTGGAATCGCAATCAACATCAATAAAACAAACCACGGGATCGTGCAATGTTTACTCACTTTTCATAGGCTCCAGTCGAAGGCGGATTCGATCTCTGAGCGCCAGTATAGTCCAACAGGACGCTGGGGAGATAGATTCCGGCCCCGATTGCAGGACTGCCGCTGGTCAGGCTGAAGTTGAAATTATCCAGCTCCGTCTCTACGAAGTTCCCCGCACGTCCTGTCGGTTCGTTGACGAGCAGAGGATCTGCGCAGGCCTCTCCTGAATACCCCGTGGGGCAGTTGAAACTGGAAGCGCGCATTCCGTACCAGAGGTTATTTGATCGAGTTACCGTACCGATCGGATTCTGGAAGTAAATGCCGCCGATCCCTCCTGCTTGTCCACCGATACTGTAGGTCAGAGGGTTGTCATATCCCAGCGTCAGGTTATTCTCGAATGTCAGCGTACTGTTCGTGCAACTGCCATCCCAGCAATTAATGTCATAGGAAGTAGCTTCATAGCCTACGACCGTATTATTCGCTACCAGCGCAGTACCGCCTTGCCGGAAGTTGAACGAGACGTTATCGCCACTGCGGCACCAGTGTTGCAGATTCTGGTTATAGTGACTCGATGTACCGGCGATGGGTTGGGACAATCTACCGCAGTTTGCCAGTGCTACATTGTCCGTAAATATTGCCGGACTTTCGTTCGGTCCCCACTTGAAGGTGGCTCCCATATTTCCGACTGCGCTGGAGTTGGTGATCTTCAAAGAGCATGTTCCGGTATCGATATGGCCTAGGTCGAGACCGTCCTGCGTGTTGTAGTTGAAGGCGGAATGGTCGATGTTTGCGCTAAGGCACATTCCGGGAGGCGTGCCGACTCCATCGCCGTACGCACCGTCCAGATCGTCATAGCAGGTATCCGCGTTCGTGCTGGGATAGATCTGGTTGCAGCCATTCCACTCAATCGTAGAGTAGTTGAAGTTCCAGACCGCACCGGCAGCGCTGGGCGTTCCATAGCCATTATTGGAGCCCGTGCCATCGTCGAAGTCCCAGCCAGCCATTCCGTTGTAGGCAATGTCGGCGCGCAGCGCGGTGACCACGCCACCGATTGCGCCCTTGATTCCGCGGTCCGTGTGCCCGTGAACCGACAGATCCTGTAGCAGCAGATCGTGAGTGTTGACATCGGTCGTGATGCCAACCGAGTCGTAGTCGTCCACGCCCGGAGAGCATGCCTTCGGCACGGACGGAGAGCCATGGGCAATGCATTGCGCGTGACTGGTAACCTCCAGACACTGCACGTCCACATACTGTGCTCCGTTCAGATTGAGCGTGTCGTAGACGCCATAGCCTCCGAAGATCTGGGTGAGCTTGGATTTATCGACCGCATTGCCAACGCTGCAACTTGCATAGTTCTGACCCAGAATCCGGGTGTGCTGGCTGGTGGTTCCCGAGGGAATGCTTGGATTGGAGCAGTCTCCGCTGCCGTTGCCTCCAACACACCAGGTGTATCCTCCGCCAGCCGACGAAGGCAGATCAAAGCCGACGCGGCAGTCGTTGGTGTTGCCGTTTTCGGCATTCGCAACGCATCCACGAACAATTACGGTGTCGCCGCCCGCGATGACCCAAGCCCTCTTTCCGTAGCTCCAGTCATCCCACAGGTAGCGATAGTCGTTGAACGCGCAGTGCTGGTTTGTTCCCGTACCGGAGTAGGCGACATCAGCCTTGCCGTCGCACTGCCCGCTGGTCAGGTTGGCCGAGTAGCGTGTGCCGCCGTCGGGCCGGATGTACCAAGTTGTTCCCGGACCTGTCGTTGGTGCGGCCTGAGCCACGGTGATCGAGGTTGTCGCCGACTTCGTCTGCGCCGGACTTCCATTGTCGGTCACCGTTGCGGTAAAGCTGGACGTACCGCTGGCCGTTGGCGTACCGGAGATGACGCCGGAGGTCGCTGCCAAGGTCAATCCGGCAGGCAGCGCACCCGAGGTAATGCTCCATGTATAGGCTGGAGTACCGCCCGTTGCCGCCAGCGCCTGTGCGTAGGCCACGCCAGCGGTCCCCGAGGCCAGCGTCGAGCTGGAAATCAGCAACGCTCCTGGCGTCACGATCAAGGTCAGCGAAGCCGACTTGCTCAACGCCGAAGGCTTGCAGCTATCGGTCACCGTTACGCCCAGCGCGAACGCCCCGGATGCCGTCGGAGTTCCGCTAATCACGCCGGTCGAGGCGAGGCTCATGCCTGTTGGGAGGTTGCCGGAGCTGACTGCCCAGACATAAGGGGCAGTTCCGCCCGATGCACTTAGAGCGGTGCTGTAGGTTGAAGTTGCGGCTGCACTGGGCAGAGCGCTGGTACTGATGACCAGTGGCGTAGGCGCTACCGTCAGGCTCAACGTCGCCGTCGCGGTTTGCTGCGGAGTTCCACGGTCGGTCACCGTCACGCCTAGCGCGAACGTCCCATAGACGGTTGGCGTACCGGAGATTACCCCGGTCCACGACGACAGGCTCAGACCTGCGGGCAGCGCGCCCGACGTAATCGACCAGCGGAAGTTCGGCGTGCCGCCTGATGCAGCTAGTGTCTGCGTGTAGGCTGTGCCGTCGGTCGCCGATGCTAAAGACGTGGTCGAAATCGTCAACGTACTAGGCGAGATTACGATCAGTGTTGACAGCGTAGCCGACTGCTGGGGATTG
>Ga0302281_10002391_pt1 | contig 13273 bp, 7 predicted proteins | sample III_Fen_E1_2_FD_198762 | JGI IMG/M metagenome (GOLD analysis project Ga0302281, IMG submission 198762) | Peat permafrost microbial communities from Stordalen Mire near Abisko, Sweden - III_Fen_E1_2 | ecosystem: Environmental > Terrestrial > Soil > Wetlands > Permafrost | place: Sweden: Abisko...
CGACGGGACTGATTCTGGATCTTCAAAGCGCGCAGGAGGGATGGACTGTTCGCAACACGGTAGTGATGCCCAACTGGAATGCAGTGCAGCCAGTCTTGACGGTGACAGCAGCAAGCGGAGCCGTATCGGGAGTAACGTTGGGCGCCGAGCACGGCCTGGGATGGGATCCATACGGAACGACTGTGCCTGTTGCCTTCAGCGGCAGTTGCACCGCACAAGCCAATGCGGCCGTGAACAGTGATGGATCGATTGGGGCGATCAGCGTGACGCAAGGCGGGTCAGGCTGCTCGTCGACGACGACGGCAAGTATTAATGCTCCGGGTAACTGGGACACCGCAGCGCCTGTAAACCTAATCGGCGGCCAGAATATGACTTTCTTCGCCGGCAGCCTGTTGCGGGGCCACGGCGGATACACGGTGTGGAACGCAAGCGGCGCGCAGAGTTATGGAACTCAGGTGAATGGCGGCGGAGGAAATCTACCGGGCGGAGGGAGTTATCCAGCGTTTGTGGCCAATAGCAGCGTGGGTTCAACGCTGCAGGTGGATCAATTTCCGGGCGCGGACTTTGGAGCGAAGCTGCAGGCCTGCGTGAATGCGGTGAATACAAACTTTGGCGGAACGTGCGACGCGCGGAACTTTACCGGCAACCAGACGATGAGCGCCAATCTCACAATCTCGACGCCAAATACAAACATCCTGCTACCTTGCGCGACTATCTCGACCGCAAATCAAATTATTGTAACGGCGGGAACGCGCAACGTTGCCTTGCGCGGTTGCGCGATGCGGGGCGGATCAGCGGCGAGCGGAAGTCAGGGCGGCACAGCCTTCGCTTTTTCGGGCACAGGCTCCGTTATTCAAGTGGGCGATCCTACTTACGCGGTGAATACGCCAGGATTCCACATTGATAACTCCGTGATTAACACGACCGGGGCTTCGAGTGCCTCAGCGCAGGGATTGATCGCATACAGGACGCAGGAGATCGATCTAGAAGACATGTATTTCCTCGGTAACTCAAATCAAACGGGCGCGACGCTTGACGGAACCGGCAACTATACAGGTGGGACGATTCGGAGCGTTCAATTCGGCGGATTTCAAACCGCGATCAATGCGATCGGTCACCAAGTGGCGAACACTGCCACCACGGATTGGATGAATGCGAGCACGTTTGTACGTCTGCACATCGATTGCCCGACAAGCAACGGCTACCCGATAGCGGGAACAATCGGAATCAACCTGCAACAGGGCGACGGGAATACATTTACGGGCGGCGATGTTGAGGGTTGCGCGACGGCGTTGCATCTGGGAGCAAATGCGCAAAACAACACGATTATCGGCTTGCGGAATGAAAACTCGACGAACCAGGTGGTGGCGGACGCGGGCAGCGCTTATAACAACTGGATTACCGGCGGGACGATGTTCACCGGTCAATTGAGCGACAACGGTACTCGCAACAGTTTTCAAGACACGTTTCATCGCAGCTTTAATGGGATGAATGGCGACTGGTACGGAAGCCAGCAGGATGCGACGGTGACCAATCACTTCCGGTTGGGAACGGGCAACGGAAATGAGCGCGGCCTGTTGAACGAATATCAGACGGATTCCGGCAATCGCTGGACAGAGGGGCTGAGCGATGCAACGGGCGGCGAGCAGTTCTACCAGATTCTGGATCAGATGAACAACGTCTACCGGCTGTCAATCGGGCAGTACAACAACGGGCAATCGAGCACCAACAATCAGACGGCCATGAATTCGGCAGGTACCGGCGCGGTGGTGTTGAACAGCACAACGAACTCGGGAACCGGCGGCGTGATCTTCGGGTCGGGTGGAGCGAGTCCAAGCACGGTTGCGACGGTCGACAATTCAGGTAATGCCCATTACAACGGAACGCTGCAGGTGGGCGGCACTGCACAATCGACCGGGACGATGACGGTTCGAAACAACGCCGATTCCGAAGTGGACTATTACCTGTGGCCGGGACTTACGACGAGCCAGAAAGGTTCGTTTACCTACAAGGACTGGAATGGAAACAGCCAGTGGTACATGGTGAAGGATTCAAGCAATAACTGGGCGTTGAATTCGGCCCCTGGAGGATTGGACAGCTTCAAGGCGTACCAAAGTACCAATAGCGGCGACACTTACATTAATGCGAGCAACTCGAGCGGGCATATCCGGCTCAATTACGAGTCAGGCTCTGGCGCGGAGACAGATATCTACTCCGGGGCTAGCTCAAATCTGGTGGCTTCATTTGTGGGACCGACTGCAATCAAGTTACCGGGACTAGCCGCCGGAGCGGGTCATAACTGCGTACAGATCGACAATTCCGGATATCTCACTAACACGGGCTTTGCTTGTGGTTCAGGGTACGGAACGGTGAGCTCAGGTAACTCAGGTCAAATTGCGTACTACACAAGCAGCGGCACAACCATTGCTGGAACCAGCGCGGTCCCCCTCTCGGCAGGAGGTACGGGATCGACAAGCGCCGCAGGGGCTGTAGCGAATCTTTTGCCGGGAGTGGCGACCGACGGAAATCAGGGCGTAACAGTAGCCGGCAATGCAGCGTCGGCCACAACGACCATCGGACTGACGACCACTCTTTCGCCGGGGCAGAATATTCAGGCAGCAATTACAGCGGGTGCGACGAATATATTGCTCGCTCCAGGCACTTATACGGGCCCAACTTCAATCCCCAATGGGGTGATCATTAGGTGCCAGAGTTGGATGCTATGCACCTTGACTTACTTCGCCCCCTTGACGATTGGAGTGAATGGCGGCGTTGCCAACTTTTTCGAGGCAAGCATGATCGATGTCGTACTCGACTTTGGCGGAGCCTCAAACGGGCTCACGCTCAATGATGTTCTCAATAGCACTTTCTCGCTTACCATTCAGAACACACCGGGAACAGCGCTGAGTATCATTGGCACCTGTTCCACTCCAGGGGATTGGACCACTTGCGCCAACAATCCGTGGCCCAGCAGTTCCAGTGCTAAAAACAACATCACCTATCTGAACTGCCACGCAACCGGGCAGTGCCTCGTGATGAACGGTGACGACAACATCACTTGCGGAATGACCCAGCACCAGGGCGGAGCGGTGTTCTTCAACTCATTCGGGTTTATCATCAGCGACAACTTAACTGGACCATACGGATTGCAAATGACTAGCGGTGTAGACAGCAATCGCTTTGCCGATACAAACATTGTGATGGCATCTGGCATTGGAACTGCTGGAATGGTTTTTGGTAGCCGGTGTGCGAATAACTACGGAGACGTAGACTCGAATCACTTTGGGAAAGTGATCGTCTCAGTCACCCCGCCTATACCCGCCGCTATTGCGAACTACTCACACGGCATAGTGGACTATTTTTGGTCGAGTCGCACATCTCCCTCCGGTGTTGCGCCAGGTCCGTATAGTTGGATAGGCAACGGCTACGATCTTTGGGATGTGCATTTCAACACCAATGACCCTTTCAACTCAGGCATCCCGACAGACTTTAAATCACAGACGTGCTGGAAGGCCACTGCCGGATTAGCTCACATTGCGCAACCAATCACTTCTTATTCAGAGTCAGGAGGCACCTTGACTCTGACTGCGGCCAATGACTTCACGGTGGGTGAATCGGTGCAGTTTTCGGTCCCGGCGGGCGACCCTCTCGTGGCTTTGAATGGTTTGTATTTCGGCGTGCTTAGCGCTGGACTTGATGGGGCACATTTCGCTGTTTCAACAGGGTCAGTAACAGGGTCAGGGACTACCTCAACTAACACAAAGGCAGTAGGGCAGATTACTGGAGACAATACGGACTTTTGCGCCTCTACAGTTAGAGGAACGACTAATGATTGGTTGCGGTTTGGGTGGCGTCAGGGGACTCCTGCTTCTCCTGCAACGATACACGGAGCGTTGATCGACTCGACCATGAATGGCGGCCTTGGTTTTGGTCACTCGGATGGGACATGGACCAACCTTGTTCCTGCTGCCACAAATGGCGGGAATCACTCAATCATCGTGCCAGTGTTGAACGGCACAATGGCCAGGGTTGAGGACATACTATCCCCGCCATCAGCTGGTGTTGGATCAGGAACACCGTCACCGATCTTTGGTACGACGGCCACCTTCTCCAGCTACGTGACTATGCAGGCGAATTTCCTGGCAGCGGGAAATAACAATGTAGTCGGCAGCAGTACACCCATCAATGCCATGTTGGGCGTTCTACCTCCCACAGTGACCAATAATGTCAGTAGTAATGCCGGCCGAGTGTTCCAGGTAGCCGGGGGCACCATAAACCGGACTGCCGACTCGGGAACCTATACGCGTTCTGCACAAAGTTCACTTGGTGTCATGACGCTTCAGGCTGGGGCTGCTACCACTTACACCAATGCCTCGACGCTCTTTCTCGTGGGGGCTCCGGTAGCCTCGACCAACGTCACGATCACGAATCCGTGGACCATTGAAGCCCTGGGGCCAAGTTACTTTGACAGCTTGAGCGTGGGAGGCCAATCGCCCTGCCTGGCGAATGGCACGAATTGCCCATCCAGTTCGACTAATGCGACCAACCTTGCCGGCGGCGCCGTGGGCTCTGCTCCGTACCAGAACGCGGCGGCAGCTACAGCGTTCATTTCCAGTCCCACCACAAGCGGGCATACCTTCGTGTACGGCTGGCGACCATCGGGGAGCGCGGTTGCTCCAACGGCGGTAGACATAACTCCTAGTCTCACCAACCGCTTCACTACGACTCTTGGGAGTGCCACGTCGGCATCTAACAGCACGGCTACGGCAACTTACTATTACGCGCCATCGTACGAGATCACTGTTACGTCATTGACGCTGCATATCTCACCGCAAGCAAATTGCTCATCCGCGCCGACGGTTGATATCTGGGATGTAACGGCGGGGTCTAACCTTGGCGCGGCTGGAACAGTTACTAATTCAGTCGCATATCAAGTCTTTTCCGGATTGTCGGTGAATGTGCCGGCGTCTCACTTGCTTACCTTTGCTGTGGTCACCTCGTCTGGCGCCTGCACAACCTATCCCACGCTCAATGGGGTCGCTGAGTACAAGATGTATGGCGCATCTTAAGCGAAACGGCGGAACTTTCTTGGAGATTCTATGGCAACCCTGACAGGCGCAAACAATGCCCGCGCCAATTTAGATGCCTTGCGGATACGCCCCCTGGACCGCGCGGAGCTGTTGCGGCTTGGAACGATGCTGGACGAACGCCCTCCTATTCTGCGGGGCCAGACGGTAACTGCGGCGCTGGCCCGCATGCTGCTCAAGGTGAGAACCAGGGACGGCAGGACTTCGCGACTGAATGCAAACCCGGCGCAATGCATGTTTGAAGAGCGTCGAGGCCGGCAGAACATCGTTTTGAAAGCGCGGCAGATGGGCATGACCACCTGGACTGCGGCGCGATTTTTTTTGAAAACTATAACCCGGCCCGGCACGCTCACGCTGCAGGTGGCGCACACTCAGCAGGCCGCTGAAGAGATATTCGCCATCGTGCATCGGTTTGTTGACCTTCTGCCCGACAACCTGCGCAACGGACCGCTCAAAACCGGCCGGTCGAATGTGAGCCAGGTGGTATTCCCGCGCATTGACTCTCAATACTGCGTGGTGACGGCAGGCGACCGGAATGCGGGCCGCGGCTTGTCGGTGCAGAATATGCACTGTTCCGAACTGGCGCGCTGGCCGGGCGATCCCGCCGAGACTCTCGCCGGTTTGCGCGCGGCGCTGGCGCCTGAAGGCGAGCTGATTCTGGAATCGACGCCGGACGGCGTGGGCGGATGCTTTCACGATCTCTGGCTCAATGCGCCCGAGGCCGGCATGGTGCGGCACTTCTTCCCGTGGTGGCTTGAGAGCCGATATCGCGCGGCGGCTGCGGACCCCGCCACGCTGACAGACGAAGAGCGCACATTGACTCAGAAGCATGGGCTCGATCTTGAGCAGATAGGATTCCGGCGCAAGCTGCGCGCCGACTTTCGCGGTTTGGCGCGGCAGGAATTCGCTGAAGATGACGAGAGCTGCTTTCTGGCCAGCGGCGAGAGTGTGTTTGAGATCGACGCGCTCGATGAACGATTGAAGACTGTCTTCGAACCGGTTGAATGCCGCTTCAACAGCGATCTTCAAATCTGGCTGCCCCCTCTCGCCGGCAAAAACTATCTACTGGCGGTCGATCCCGCGGGAGGCGGCAGCGAAGGCGACTACTCCGCCATTCAGGTGATTGATGTTGAAACCGGACTGCAATGCGCGGAGTACGCCGGACATACAGGCGGCCTGGAACTGGCGCGAATTGTGACGGACCTGGCCCGCGAGTACAACCGCGCCTGGGTGGTGGTGGAGCGGAACAATCACGGCAGCGGCGTGCTGGCCTATCTGGAGTCGCCCTGCGGCTGCGAGCGCATTTATCGGCAAAACGGTCAGCATGGATGGCTGACGACTTCGTTGAGCAGGCCGGCGGCGCTGGGCCGGTTGGGTGCGGCGCTGGTAGACGAGCCGACGCGCTTTCAGAGTCGGCGGCTCCTGTCCGAGTGCCGTGCCTTCGTGCGTCAACCCAATGGAACTGCGGCGGCCCGCGCCGGAACGCACGACGACCGGGTGATGGCCATGGCCATCGGGCTTGCGGCGCGGGAGGAGATGGTGGGAAGACAGCTTCTAGCCATTAGCCATTAGCTATTAGCTATTAGCTATCGGCTGAAATCTTCCAGCCTCCACTTTCTTCCTTGCATCGCTCTCCCAGATTCCTATAAACGCGACAACTGAATTCAAAGCACAAATTGCCAAGGGTAGAACTGCGTCGGCCCGTACACTCAAAGCTAGAGGCTAGAAGCTAAGAGCTAATAGCTCGGTGCCCGCTACAATTCAAGTAGCGATACCAATGAAGCAGGTGCGGTTTTGGCGGTTCTGGCGGTGCAGCAGATCCGGCGGATGCGGGGCGGCGCGCAGGGACAGCTGATGCTGGGCGCCGACGGGCATGTCTACGTCGTCAAGTTCCAGAACAACCCGCAGCACATGCGGGTACTGGCAAATGAACTGCTGGCATCGCGCCTGGCGGCCGCTGCAGGGCTTACCGTACCTCACGCCGATCTGATTGAGGTTTCGTCCTGGCTGATTGAAAATACTCCCGAACTTGAGGTCGACTTGGGAAAGACTCGCGAGCCATGCCGGCCTGGACTGCACTTCGGCTCCCGTTTTGCGGGCGGGCTTATGCCCGGCCAGGTGGTCGACTACCTTGCCGAGGAGCAATTGGCCGAGGTAAAAAATCTCGACGAGTTTGCCGGCATTCTGGCTCTCGACAAGTGGACCGGAAATGCCAACGGCCGCCAGGCGGTGTTTACCCGCCGCCAGCGCGAGCGCCGCTACAAGGCCGTCTTCATCGACTTCGGGTACTGCTTCCATGCCGGCGACTGGAGCTTTGAAGATGCGCCCCTGCGCGGGGTCTACTATCGCAACGATGTTTATCGCAACGTGACCGGGTGGGAGTCCTTCGAACCCTGGCTCAAGCGTATCGAGGCCCTGGCCGAGGAAACGGTATGGAATGCCGCCAACGAAGTGCCGCCGGAGTGGTACGGGGGCGACCAGGCCGATATGGAGAAGCTGGTTGAAAAACTGATCGCTCGCCGAAGCAGGATCCGGGAGCAGATCGAGGCATTCCGGGACTCGGACCGAAAGCCGTTTCCGAATTGGGGAACGGGCAGCGGCGAAATTGGAGATAAGGCGTGGCTGCGTCCCGGATGGGGAGATACGATGTCAGGGAGGGTGAATTGAGAAGAGCAGCTTTCAGCTATCAGCTCTCAGCTTTCAACCTTTCCCTGCGGATGCCGGCATCAACCATACCGCGTGGACCCTCTGAAAGCCGATCTTACTTCGGACACTGCTGCCAAGTGCCGCACTCCCGAAGCTGAAAGCTGATAGCTGAAGGCTTGTATTATGCCCACTCCGCAACATCGACGCGCCTGCGAGTTCCGGCTGCTCCGGTATGTGCCGGATGCGGTACGGAACGAGTACGTTCATATCGGCGTGCTGCTGCGCGAAGTGGGCAGCCGCCACATGGAGGTCCGCTTTACCCGCGACTGGCGCCGGGTTCGCTGCCTCGATCCCGACGCCGACACCAGCCTGCTTGAAGCCATGGAAACCGAACTGCGCCGGCGCCTCTCGGTTGAGCCGGACGCGAAACTCATGCGCATTCTCGAAGAGGCTCTCTCGCTGAGCGTGCAGATGACCGACGCCAAAGCCTATCTCGCCGAAAGCATTCCGGCCGGCGTTGAGGAACTGATGCGGCTTTATGTCGATCCGCCACCGCGCGAAAAGCTGCCCAGGCTCAGCGGCCGCGCCGCCATCCAGTCGCGCATGCGCAGTGAGTTCGAGCACGCCGGGGTGTGGGACCTCTTGCGCAAGAGAATCGTCGCCGCCGACTACACCCGGCCAGGCGACCCGCTGCGCATCGACCTCGGCTACCGGCCCAATGGAATCATTCGCATGTTCCATGCAGTCAGCCTCGAACCGGGCCTGGAGATGGCAAAGGTGCTGGCTTTCTCCGCCGGCGCGCTGAAGGCCGGGGTCGAGCGGGTTGAGAAGGCCGAGCTCGAGCTGACCGCCATCATTGAGCCGGCCGCAAAGCTGGGCGCTACCGACGAAGAGCCGGAACGGCTGGCCCTGTATCGCTTCGGTGTGGAGACCATGGAGGAGCACCAGATCCGCGTGCTCACCACCTCCGATATGGGCCGCGTGGCCGACACGGCGCGACGCGAGCTGCGGGTCTGAAATCTGATCCTTCCTTACACCATTTCCTGAGTTGCCGTACGCCTGAACCACGACCACTGGATGGCATTCACCCGGGGTCCCCACGGACAGGTCTTCGTCCGTGGGGTGGAAGTCGCGCTGCTACAATCAAAAAGGCCCAAAAACTGCCTAATTTAGTTGTTTTTATGACGGTTCAGGAACGATGACCCTCCGCCTCTTCAACACTCTCTCGGGACAACTGGACCCGCTCTTCGCCGCCGACGGCAACGCGCTGCGCATGTACGCATGCGGGCCTACCGTCTATGATTTTGGCCACATCGGCAACTTCCGCACTTTTTTGCAGATTGACGTCCTGCGCCGATTTCTCAAGCTCAGCGGCATCCAGGTTCGCCACGTCATGAACATCACCGACGTAGACGACAAAATCATCCGCAACGCGACGGCCGCGGGCATTCCCATCGGCAAATACACCGCCCGTTACGAAGAGGCTTTCTTCGAAGATCTTGAAGCGCTGCGCGTGGAGCGGCCTGAGCAGATTGCCCGCGCCACCGAGCATATTGACCGAATGGTTGAGCTGGTCCAGAGGCTGGAGAAAAAGGGCGCGGCCTACCAGACCGAAGACGGCTCGTGGTATTTCCGGCTGGCCTCCTTTCCGGCTTACGGCAAGCTCAGCAAGAAAGATCTGACCGGCATTGAGGACGGCGCCCGCGTCGACGTCGACGAGTATGAGAAGGATTCGGCACGCGACTTCGCGCTGTGGAAGGCGCCCAAGCCCGGCGAGACATCGTGGGATACTGCGATCGGCGCGGGGCGTCCCGGCTGGCATATCGAGTGCTCGGCCATGGCCATGGAATACCTGGGCGAGAGCTTCGACCTGCACGCCGGGGGCGAGGATCTGATGTTTCCGCACCACGAGAACGAGATTGCGCAGAGCGAGACCGCGACCGGAAGGCAGTTCGCTCGCCACTGGATGCACGTCCGCTTTCTGCTAGTCGACGGGCGCAAGATGTCGAAGAGCGAGGGAAATTTCTATACCCTCCGCGACCTGCTGCTCAAGGGTTACAAGGCCTCCGCTATCCGTCTCGCGCTCATCTCCGTTCCCTACCGGCATCAGCTCAACTTCACCTTTGAGGGGCTCACCGAGGCAACCAACGCCATCGACCGGCTGCGCACCTTTCACCAGCGGCTGACTGCCGGCACATTCCCGGCGGGGTCAAGCCCGGCGATCGAGGCTGCCGCACAAAAAGCGCAATCCGATTACCGCGAGGCGTTGGCCAACGACCTGAACACCGCGGAAGCGCGGGCACCGATCTTCGACCTGCTTCGCGCCGCCAACACGGCCATCGACCAGGGCCAGTTCTTCCTCGACGACCGTGATCGAATCCTCGCCGTGCTGAAGGATTTCGACGCTGTCTTCGACGTGATCGGAGACCACGATGCCGAGCCCACCCGCCGCGCTCTCGAATGGGCTAAGGCTGAAGGCCGCGCCGCCGACGTCGCTCCTGAACTGCTCGCCGCCCAGTCCATCACCAATGCCGAAGTGGACGCCCTCGTCGCGGAGCGCACCCTGGCCAAGAAGCAACGCAACTTTGCCCGCGCCGATGCCATTCGCAACGAGCTTGCCGAAAAGGGCATCGTAATAGAAGACTCAAAAGAAGGCGTGCGCTGGAAGCGGAAGTGAGAAAAGCAGCTTTCAGCTTATAGCTTCTAGCTGTTAGCCTTTGGCTATTGGCTATTGGCTACTGGCTACTGACTACTGGCTATCGAGGAACCATGGAAGGCGACGAAGTAGGCGAACTCAAGGAGCAAGCGGAAAAGGGCTCTGAGAATCAGGCAATGCGGCCGGTGGCCTTCACTATGAGCGTGCTGGCCGTACTCGTGGCAGTCACCACCGTCCTCGGTCATCGCACCCACACTGAGGCCATCCTTTCTCAAAGCAAGGCCAGCGACTTCTGGAACGAGTACCAGGCGCGCCATATCCGCGCGCACGATACCGAGCTTGCCTCCGACCTGCTCTCGGTTCAAACAGCAACCGACAAGACGGCAGCGGCCAAGCTCGAGCAAAAGTGGAAGGACGGCCTCGCCAAATCCGGGCAGGATCAGAAGGAGGCGCAGGAAACAGCGAAGACCTTCGAGGAGCAGGTGGAAGTCGCCGAGCATAAAGCCAACCGTTTCGATCTGGCCGAGGCCCTGCTTGAAATCGCCCTGGTGATCACCTCTGTCACTCTGCTTACGCGCAGCCGCATCTATTGGTATCTCGGCTTCGTCTTTGCCGTCGGCGGCATCCTGTCGGCGCTCTCGACCATCCTAGTCAGGTAGCGCAGTTGAAAGCCCTTATTCGACGCTCTGAAAGACTCACCCATGCGAGACCACCTCGCCGCCTTTCTCCTCACTCTCGTTTGCTCGCAGCTTCCTGCACAAGCCCCGTCGGCCATCGCGGCTGCGCCAGCCTCCCACACTTACTCCGATCCGCTGGGGTTCAGCTATGCCATCCCCGCCGATTGGCAGGTAGTGGACTCCAAGCCGACCTTGCCCGACGTCAAGGAACAGGCCACTCTCAGCCCTTCCAGCGAGAACGAAAAGAAGGGTGCCGCATGCTCGCAGCTGGGTCTTACCGCCCGCCATGGTGATCCAGGCTCGGTCATCGTCCAGGTTGCGTTGCCGTTCGATTGCTTTGGCCGGCAATTCACGCAGGACGACATTCCCGGATTTGGCGCCGGCGCTGCGGAGGGCCTCAAGCACAACTTCGAATTCAGCGATCCCCAGGTAACCACATACACGCTCGGCACTCATCACGTGTGGGCTGAGCGCGCGCAAGGCACTCCCGTGGGACAGCCCGGAAAGCACTACACCATTGAGATAAGCTGCGCGCTGCTCAGCAAGGCCGCCGTTTGCTGGATGACCATGGCTGCCGACCCGGCTTCGCTCGCGGTCTTCGAAAACGGCACTGTGACGCTCGACGGCGATTCACCCACACCGCTTGTTCCGGCCGGGACGTTCAAGCAATAACCGCAGCGCTTGGAACTAAGAGCCGAAGAGAAATGCCCGGGCCTGAAGGCCCTTATTGACAACACCATTTTTCATGGGCCTGAAGGCCCATGCTCCCTCCGTGTGTTTCATGACTCGTGGGTCGGTATCGCCGGTTTGAAACTAATCGGTGCCGGCTTCCTGCGTCCCGTGTCCGTTGCCGCTTCCCTGCTTCGCGCCCACCTTCGCAGTGGTAATCAGAAACACGGCCAGCACAATCGCCGCCATGCCGCCGAATTCGGCAGCCGCGGGCCGTTCGCCCAGCAAGACAATCCCCAGCAACACGGCAATTACCGGATTGACGTAGTTGTACGAAAGCACAACGGCCGCCGGCACATGTTCCAACAGGTAGATAAATCCGGTGTACCCGAGCAGCGATCCGCCAACTACCAGGTAAACCATTGAAACCGTCGCGGGCCTGTTCATGTGTACGTTCGGCCACTCGCCCAGCGCGGTTCCCAGCAAGGTGCAGACCACCCCGGCAATCAGCATCTGCCAAGAGGCGGCCACAAAGCTGTTAGCCTGCACCCGCGCATGCCGCGCCACCAGGCTGCCGACTGCCCACGACAGAGTCCCGCCCAGCATGGCGGCAAGCGCCCACAGCAGATTACGGCTCCCCGCCAGAACACTCTGCATTGAAGGCCACACCAGAACGGCCAGCCCCACAAAGCCCAGCAGCAGACCCAGCCATCCGCGCCGCGGCAATGGCTCGCCTTTGGGTAGAAACATCTCCATCAGCGCCACATTAAGCGGGGTGGCGGCGTAGATCAGCGATGCCAGTCCGCTGGGCACCGTCTTCTCCGCATAAATCAGGCTCACGTTGCCTCCGCCCAGCAGCAGCAGACCCACCACGCCGAAAATGAACATTGTTTTCCCGGGCCATAAGAGCCGCAAGCCGCGCCAACGGCACCAGCCCAGCAGAATTGCCCCTGCAATCGTGAACCGGATTCCCGCCATCAAAAGAGCGGGCATGTAAGCGGTGGCAACCCGAATCGCGGTGTATGTCGATCCCCAGAAAATGTAGACGCTCGCGAAGGCCACAACGATGGTAAGCCGCGTGGCGGCCTTGCGTTGGAACAATTCAGTTGAGGATGTTGAGCCGGCCATGAGGACTTACTCAATACTACGGCGGCGAGAGCGGCGGCGAATGCCGATCGGGCGCTAGCTCGCATTGATCACGGCGCGTGCGAGAGACAACAGTACAGAACTGTGCACGATAAATTGGCTTCCGACTAGGTAATCGACCCGGGGGCAGCTCCGAGATCCCAGAAGACGGTTGAAGTGCAGACTTCCCGTGACTAATCCACTGCTGAGTGAAGGTTTCCGTTTTGAGAGCCTATGTAATCAATAGAAAATGTTGGCCAGACAGGCAAGGAATCAGAAACGGCATGCAGAATAGGGTTATGTCACAGAGGAAAACGCTCGAACACGAACACGTGCGCCGCCTCGCAATAACCGCTGTATTTTCTGACGACTATCTTTTTGAAAGAGTGGTGCTAAAAGGCGGCAATGCGTTG
>Ga0302281_10002392_pt1 | contig 13269 bp, 11 predicted proteins | sample III_Fen_E1_2_FD_198762 | JGI IMG/M metagenome (GOLD analysis project Ga0302281, IMG submission 198762) | Peat permafrost microbial communities from Stordalen Mire near Abisko, Sweden - III_Fen_E1_2 | ecosystem: Environmental > Terrestrial > Soil > Wetlands > Permafrost | place: Sweden: Abisko...
GCTTCCGGCTCCGCATGGCCGAGCAACCCGACCGCCAGACGGATGGTACGGACCCGTGAGAAATCCTGTTTGCGCCGCTCGTCTTCGACCAATGCAACGACGCTTTCGATCAGGGACATCTCATGCATGGCGGGTTTCCCGCCGGGCCACGCCGAGCCGGGTCTTGAGGGTCTGGATCACGATTGCCGTATCGACCGGTTTTAAGAATACCCCGGATATCCCGATCTCGTGCAGGCCCACCGACCCCATCAAGGCGTCGGCGGCGCTGCTCAGGATGTAGCAGGGAATGTCGCCGCCACCGGCGTGGAGCCGCTCCGTGATCGTCATCCCGGCGCCCGAATCCAAAATGAATTCGGCGATTACCGCATCGGGCTTGATCCGCGCGGCGGTCCGCTCGCCCTCGTGGTCATCAGCCGCTTCACCGACCGAGAAGTCGGCCGCCTCCAGCGCGATGCGCAGCACGGCCCGCGCCTGCGGATCGGTATCGATCAGCAGGATGGTCTTGCGCCGGTCGAACAAGCCGATGTTCATAATGCCTCCATGGGCGCCGCCTCGGCCTGCATGGCGCGCATCCGCTCGGCGAGCATGACCAAGGCCGCGTCCAGATTATCCTTGGCAGCGGGGGTCAGCGCCTCGATGAACTCGAACTCATAGCCGCGGATCGCGAGCAGGAATGCCTGCGGCGCCGCGTCATAGCATTGACGGGCGATGGCAAGAATAGCTTCCGGGCGCACGATGTGACTGGTGAATTCGATGCCGGGTGACGGCGACACGGCGCGCACCGAATATGGCGATGCTCCGATCCTGGCGGCATCGATGAACCACACGATATCATGGGCCGCGACGTCCATCGCGTCCTCGATGTTGAGTTGGTAGTTGTCGAACGCCGTGACGTTCGGCAGTCCCATGCTTTCGATTTCAGCGATCGCCGCCGGGCCCAGCCCATCGTCCTGGCGCCCCGGATTGCCGTAGCCGAGGACGAGGACGCGCCTTTCGCGCGCAGATGAAGCGGTGGGGGCCGCCATGCTCATTGCTTCACCCTGGTCGCGATCACCGCGCCGTCGGCATCTTCGAGCGTGACGATCAGCGGCATGTCGCCGAGTGCATGCGTGGCACAGGACAGGCAGGGATCGTAGGCGCGTATCGCGACTTCGATGTGATTCAGCAATCCCTCGGTGATCTCATGTCCGGTGAGATAGTCCACCGCGACTTTTTTTACCGACCTGTTCATCGCCTCATTATTGTTGGTCGTTGAAACGATCAGGTTGGCACGGGTGACCTGGCCGTGGTCGTCCACCTCGTAATGATGAAGCAGCGTTCCGCGCGGGGCCTCGATGATAGCCACCCCCTCAGGCCGCCGCTCGCCGGTCACCACCAGGTCAGTGCCCTGCAGATCGTCGTCGAAAAGCAGATCCCTGACCGTTTCGGCACAGTGAATCATGCAAATGAGGCGAGCCCAGTGATAGGCCAAAGTCGCATGAACCAGCCCGCCGCGCCCCTGCGCCATGAAGTCCTTGCGCGCGGCCTCCGCCAGCGGCGTGCCTATCAAGGCGCAGCAGTTCAGCTGCGCCAGGGGGCCGACCCGGTACCATCCATCCTCGCGGCCAAGCGAGCGGATATGCGGAAACTTCATATAGCTCCAGGAGCGCACTTCCTCGATCAGGTAGTCGCGATAGTCGGCAGGGCGTACGCCCTCGAAGATCGGCGTTCCATCGGCGTCAACTGCCCGCAGCGTGCCGTCGTAGAGATCCATGCCCCCGTCCGCACCCACGATGCTCATATAGCTCGATGGAAAGCTCGCAAAGGTCTCGTGTAGTTTCTCATGCGAGCAGATAAAAGATTTGTGCATCTCCAGGGCTTCTCCGCACCACTCTATGATCTGGTCGACGTCTTTGCGGAGCGCATCACGTTGCTCTACCGGAAGGTTCTGGTTGACGCCGCCGGGGACGCACAGCCGCGGATGAATGCGTCGGCCACCGGTTGCGGCGATCACCTGCTGGCCGAATTTCCGGATGAAAATCGCCCACTTGCCCACCTCCGGGAAGGCTCCGATCACGCCGACGATGTTGCGCTGGGCGACCGGCGCCTCGAACCCCAGCAGAAGGTCGGGCGAGGCAAGATGGAAAAAATTCACCGCATTGGACTGCAACACCTGTCCGTAATGCATCAGCCGCCGGATTTTTTCCGCCGTCGGCGTCAGCTTGTCCACGCCGGCGATGACATCCATCGCCTTGGCGGCGCCGAGATGATGGCTGACCGGGCAGATGCCGCACAGCCGCTGCACGATGACCGGAACTTCCCAGTACATCCTTCCCTGAATGAATCGTTCAAATCCCCTGAACTCTACGATATGAAATCGTGCTTGTTCGACCTCCCCGGCCTCGTTGAGGCGGATCGTCACCTTGCCATGGCCTTCGACACGGGTGACCGGATCAATGACGATCTTCCGGGTTGGCCGGTCGATTTGAACATCGGTCATTACATTACTAGTCCTTTGGCGGTTCGCATCACTCGTACTTGCATAGAAGGTAAGGCAGTGCCGGCACCTTGCCCGTAAGCAGATCCTTGAGGCCTGCCCAAATGGCGTCGCCGGAGGGCGGGCAACCCGGCAGGAAGTAATCAATCTTCACGATTTCGTGCGACGGATAGACCCGATCCAGCAACAAGGGCAGGTCTTGGTCATTGGGGATCATGCCGCCGCCCTCGAGTGAAGTGCCGTGGAGGTAAACGGTCTCCAGGCATTCCCGCAAGCCAACGGTGTTTCGCATCGCCGGGACGCCACCATTGATGGCGCAGGCGCCTACCGAAACCAGGATTCGGCAATGCTTCCGGAATTCCCTAAGTTCCTTGACATTGTACTCGTTCGAGCACCCTCCTTCGATGAAGCCGACATCGACCGGTCGGTCGAACGCCTTCTTGTCATCAAATGGAGAGACGTCGAGATCGACGAGGTCGACCAGTTCAAGGATCCGCTCGTCAATGTCGAGCAGCGACATGTGGCAGCCAAAGCAACCTGTCAGGGCGCAAGTGGCAAGCGTTGGTTTCGTCGTTTTCAAAACTGACTCGACAGTCATGATTTGCGGCTCGTCCTTCTCGCCTCGATGTCGCTCCCGATGGGCAATTTGTCGAAACGACGGCTTCCATTGGGAACCCGGTAGCTATCGCGTTTGATAACGATGCAAGCGACCGGACATACGCTGGCCGCCTTGTCGATGGCAGCCATCTGGGTGTCCCCAAGGCCCCCCTTGGCGTCAACGTTCAACCGCATCCCGATCCCGCGACCTTCGAAGCCGAACACGGTCTTACCGTCCTCCATCTTCGAAGCGTCGATGCAGCGCGCGCAGAGAATGCAACGTTCACGATCGAGATAAATGTCTGGGTGCGAGGCATCGATCTTACGTACGGGCGACTGATAAGGCTGTTGCGGCGCCACCATGCCGAGGCGGTAGCCGAGTGCCTGTAGCTCGCATTCCCCGCTCGCCACGCAGTACGGGCATGGATGATTGCCCTCCACAAACAGCATTTCAATGATGGCGCGCCGGTCGCCGGTAAGCTGCGGCGTATCGTTTTCGATGACCAGGCCGTGGGCAGCGGGGGTGACGCATGCCGCACTATTGCGGCCATTGATCTTGCAAGTGCAAACTCGGCAGGTCCCGGAGGTCTTGAGATCCGGATGGTAACATAGGCGTGGAATGTAGATACCGGCCGCGTCGCAGGCCTCGATGACCGATTGTCCCTCGGTTGCCTCAACATCTATCCCGTCAATTGTGAAGCGGAAGGTTGCGACGTCCATCTTAGATCTCCTCGGTCGCGGACTCGCGGCCCTGGACCGCGACTGCCTCGCGCAATGCGTCATGCAGCGTGACGCGCGGCGTAAACGGCGCGGCCTTGAGTCTCGCTTCGTAGAGCTCCGGGAAGTTGCGCATCGTCGTCAGGATCGGGTTTGGTGCGGTTTGGCCTAACCCGCATCGGCTCATCCGCATCACGGTATTGCCGAGGGATTCCATCTCGGCGATATCAGCAAGGGTGGCGCGGCCGGCGACGATTTTCTCCATTCCCTGCTTGAGAAGCGTGGTACCGACCCGGCAAGGCGTGCACCAGCCGCAGGATTCAGCGACGAAAAAATCGGCAAACTGCAACGCGATCTCTAGCACGTCCCGCCCAGGACCGAAAACCATCATCGAACCGCCGGTCGACATGTCCTCATAGGCGATGCGGCGGCCGAAGTCCTTTGGCGCAATCGACTGCCCCGACGGGCCGCTGACCTGGACATATTGCGCATTCGGGCCGCCGACGAGATCAAGCAGTTCGTTGAGCGTGATGCCAAACGGCGTCTCGTACACGCCCGGATGCGCGCAATCGCCCGAGACGCTCATCAGCTTCGTGCCGGTCGATTGCGCCGTGCCAAAGCTGGTGAACCAGGCCGCGCCCTTTTCCATGATACGGGCCGCGCAGGCGAATGTTTCGACGTTGTCGATCGCGGTCGGCTGCCGCAGATAGCCGCGCTCGGTCGGAAATGGCGGCCGGTCGCGCGGCGCGCCGCGCTTGCCTTCGAGCGATTCCAGAAGCGCCGATTCCTCACCGCATATGTAAGCGCCGGCCCCAAGCTGGATCCGGATGTCGAAATCGAACCCTTTCCGGTCTCCGATATTTTGGCCGAGCAAACCGAGCCGGCGTCGTGTCTTCAAGACCTCCTGGAGCGCGTCCCACATATAGGCATACTCGCCGCGGAGATAAAGCAGCCCATGCCGCGCTCCGAGCGCGTAGCCGCCAATCGTCATGCCGTCAAAAACCAGATCGGGGAACTCGGACAGCAGTACGCGGTCCTTGAAAGTGCCGGGCTCGCCTTCATCGGCGTTGCAAACGACGTAGTGATCCTCGCCGATCGCCTTGCGGGTAAAACGCCATTTCATTCCCGTCGGAAAGCCTGCTCCTCCGCGCCCCCGCAGCTTTGACTTGGTGATCTCCTCGATGACTTTCTCCGGCACGAGTTCCAGCGCGGACCTGATACCCTCGATGCGACCGGACAGCCCCGACAAAAGCGGGCCAGCCTTTACAAGACTGGACCGGATCGTCGCTTTCGGAAGTGTTGCCTCTGGCCTCGCATATGGTCGGCTCGCACCCAGGTCGTCGTCGGGTCGGTCTTGTCGGAGCGTGGCTACGATGTATGGCACATCCGCGGGGGAAAGCTCGGTCAGGACCGTCCCGTTTATCAGGGCAGCCGGTTCTTGATCGGCCATGCCGATATCGCTGGTCCACTCAAGTGTAAATGCGCCATCAGTCGAAGTCTGACCGAACGAGATCCCGAGCGCTTGCTCAAACGCTAGCGCGACTTCTTTCGCACCCTTCATAAATGAGATCGGCGTTTTGGAAAGGCGGATCCGGAAGCGGCCCCGAGGTTCGCGGTTGAAGAAGGCGTAGAACGATACCATGTCTTCGATTTCGACACGGTGAATGCCAAGCCCTTTCGCAATAATTTGGATCGCATCATCGCCGACGCGACCAAAACGGCGCTGAATCCGCTCGACAATATCCAGTAGGCGACTTCGGTCAGCCCCAAATTCTCTGATGATACCGTCAACCTCAGAGCCACCATGCGAATTCATTTACGCCTCGTGTCGCCGTTCGCGTGACCCTTTGATTGACGAATTTGCAAAATGACCCACCAGCGTTTGCGATGCATCGCCGGCAGCGAGAGTTCAGAGCCACCGCCGATGCTGCCTGATACAGCCTCACGCCGCCGATTGCGATTGAGGCCGGTGCTGAAGGTAGCGGTTGCGGGATCGCCTTGGATAGGTTCGGAAACTACTCAAGCCGTCCGAAGCATTATCACCGACATTTCGTTCGCTCATTGATCAGCACTCTGTCAAGATTGACACCTCTGTATCGATAGAGGCTATACTATCGACGGCTGTGTGGTCGGAACGCCAACAGAATGCGTCATTTTCTCGTTGCCAAGTTCAACGTTTGGCGGTCAATTTCTCGCCGGCGCTAGTTCCCGAGGATCTGGGTGGGCTGCCATTTTATGAGGCATTGAACTGCCGAGGGCCTACCTCTTGGGTCGCCGACCACGTGATGCCGGTTTTGCAAAAGCGGCCTGTTACTCGACGTGAGCTGACTACGAAGCTGGCTTCGTATCTTGGTACTGATTCGGAGCCGGTGGTAATCGCTGATTACCCGAAGATATTTCCCACTTGTCGCTGGTGATGATAACAGGCGGCCCCGGCTGGCGATGGCCTTCGCCGCGGCTCGTATTCGAACTGCTCGACTTGACGCTCTTTGATTCTGCGATGCTAAGTAGCGTTCTCCATAATGCGTACCACGACGCCGTCGCATTGCGAACCTGTGTCTTAACTCGGGGACACGAAAACAGCTGCTGATCATCTGGCGCGTTACGCCATAATTCGGCACCGGACCCTTTTTGGCTTGTAACAGTCGGTAATTCCGGTGGCCCAAAGTTTCGTCTTGGCCGCCATATCCGTTTTGAGCTCAGCCGGCTCCGGGCGCGCTGGCGCTCCAGACGCCTGCGGACTCATGTAGAAACCCAGCGGACGAACTTCATTCAGTCCGTGACGGCGCAAGTCTTTCTCAAACAGGACAAGTACGTGCGAGCGAATGCGCCGAAAGACAACGGAACTTATTGGTAGCCGCATTAGTTGGTCGAGTGGGGTCCGCCTAGCGCTGCAGATTGAACAGCCCTCGCCATTTTTATGTCCTGCCAAGGAAACGATAAGATGACCCAGACGAACAGTACGCTATTCAACCTGAGGGAAGTAGATGTTGAGACCGGTGACGGTAACGTCCGGGTTCCCGAACGCCAAAATGATCCGGGTAGTCAGGCTAACGAGACAGCCGATGGCCTCGATGCAGAAACCGAGGTCCTACGACATGCCACAGAGGATACAGCATCTGGCGTCCCACGCGAAGACATTGAAAAGACGCCAGTTTTTGATCGGGGCGAAGCAGCGGAAACAATCTGAGAGCGTTACCTTCATGAGCTTGCGACCACCGATCCGCCGTCAGGTTAAATTTGGGGCCCTATCGTCATGACGCGTCTTGAACTCGCGGGATCTAATAACTTCCCGTTGGTCATCTGTTTTTTGACTGCGGTCCGAATAGCGAAACCGACGGCATGTGTCTATGCCTGCTCGTTAGATATTCGTCGTCCAATAGAGACGATGCGGTTGGGAAATCTCCCTTTGAGTCGTCATTCTACATCTCAGCTACCGACTCTACCTCACGCCCTCAGCAATTACCGTTCCAGTACCACGGCCTGACGCGCCACCAGGCGTTCTGGACGATCCTGCTTCAACGAAGTCCCAACTGAATGGTGGCCAATACTGGGCCTTCGGCCGGGCGGCGCACGCCGCGCCCTGAGTGAGCAATATTGACCAGTTCCTGCGGCGCGAAGGGTGCAAGCTAACTCGTCAACGGTCGCCCTTGGCATTTTCCGTGACTGAAAGTCCCAATGCTCGCATTGTTGGCTATTTGTATAGCGACAATCAGTTACGCGCAGTATCGCTTACGCCTCACATGCGTAGAGTTTAAGAGGGGAATGCTGTAAAATATGCCGGAGCGCACCGTAATGTTTTCTGAGCGATTCAGTGTTGGGCAACTGACGCGCGCAACTGCACTCGGTCCAAAACATATCCTTGCGAACGTTGGCGCACATTGAGAAATTTAGCGGTTTCGCTAACTGCAGAAACCGAAATATTGTCAATGCCTCTACGCCTGCAGCTGCCAGAAGCGCCGGTCGCTGAGCGACTCCAACGCCAAGATGGCTTCGCAGCGATCAAAAACGTTACGAGAGACATCGCAGAATACCGGCATCCAATTGTTCGTTTGTGCGGGTTCTACGTTCCGCTTGAGCCCGCGACTGCCATCGGGTGCGATCGACACGTTAGGTTGGAAGGCGACCTTTCTGCGCTGGGTATAGATAAGCGAACGATCGTCGCGGCGCCGCGTTGTTCCAATATCTCTATTCTGAACAGCGCTGAACGCCAACTAGGGGCGCTCTATGTCATTGAGGGCTCCGCTAGTGGCGTGGACCTTCGGCGCGGCCTCGACGGGCTCCTTGGTCGCGATGAGACGCGGAACGCCTGTTCTTCCTTGGCCCGAGGGACCGACGCAGCAGAAGCATGGAAAGGTTACCTGGCCCAGTTGTCTGCGTCTCGGGCGAGCCAGAGGTTCGAGCGGAGATCACTAAAGCCGCAATTGAAACGTTCAAAGTCTTCGAAGAATGGTTATCTGACGGGAGTTCGGTGACGCATGTCTAAATCTAAACAGAAGCCGCCGAAGGTTGACATCACGAACTGCGATCGGGAGCTGATCCACATTCCAGGCGCGATCCTGCCTCATGGCGCGTTGCTGGTGTTGGAAGCCGAAACGCTGAAAGTGCTGCAGGCGGCTGGCGATACGCTAGCTTTGCTTGGCGTAGCAATCCAAGAGTTACTTGGACGATCAGCCGCGACGCTTTTTCGATCCGACCAGGTTGAAAACCTACACGCACTGGCCAAAACGCACGACCTTGCAAAGCCGCGTCACTTGCTCGACCCGCTGTTGCGGGTCATGCCGGACCATCCCCTGGACGCGAGTCTGCACCGTAGCGGCGACGCGCTCGTCTTGGAATTTGAGTCGGCCGACACGGCCGATCGTTTCGCCGCCGACCCACTCGCAGGGGTTCACGAAATGGTCCAGGGGCTGGACGCGGCGGTCACGCTCCAGGCGCTATGCCAGTTCGCCGCGGAAAGGGTACGCAGCGTAGCGCGGTACGACCGCGTGCTGGTCTACCGATTTATGCAGGATGACTCCGGATGGGTGATCGCAGAAAGCCGGGAAGAGCACCTTGCGCCGTTCCTGAATCTGCATTACCCGGCAGCCGACATCCCAAAGCAAGCGCGCGCGCTATATGTAAAGAATTGGCTGCGGCTGATCACCCAGGTCAACTACGACCCAGCTCCGCTCACGCCCGTGGACAATCCGCGAACCGGAAAACCTCTGGATATGAGCCAAGCGATCCTACGCGACGTCTCGCCCATCCATCGCGAATATCTGCGTAACATGGGCATCGACGCCTCGATGTCGATTTCTATTATCCGAGACAGTAAGCTCTGGGGGCTGATTGCGTGCCACCACTACAGCCCCCGTATTCTGCCACGACATCTGCGCGCGGTCTGTGAGTTGTTTGGCTCGATGTTCTCGCTTCAGCTTGAGGCCCGGGAGAAGGGAGAGCAGTTCGAGGAGCGGCTGGCTAGCCGCATGGTGCTTCAGAACCTCATGCTCAACCTTGCCGGCGCAGATGATTACGCGATCGGGTTGACCCAGCAGTCGCCCAACCTGCTCGACTATATTCATGGCGGCGACCCCTCCCTTGGGGGGATTGGGCAGGGCGGTGTCGCAGTCAGCGTCAAAGGGCAGCTCACATTCTTGGGGGTCACACCCGGCCAGGCACAGATCCAGAGTTTGGTCGAGTGGTTGAACACCCACGTGCCGCAGAACGACGGCGTGTTCTCGACGGACCGGCTGGGGGAGATCTGGCCGGAGGCCGCGGGCTATTCCGGTGTTGCAGCGGGCGTCCTCGTTATCTCCGTGTCCCCCGACCCCTCCGACTTCATCATCTGGTTCCGGCCGGAACTCGTGGCGACGTCCAGTTGGGCCGGTGAGCCCAAGAAGCTGTTGCATATCGGACCAAACGGCGACCGACTGAGCCCTCGTAAGTCGTTCGAGGTCTGGAAGGAGACGGTTCGCGGGAGATCCCTTCCCTGGACGCCTGCCGACCTCGATGCGGCCTTCGACCTGCGCGTCTCGCTCCTGCATGTGGTGCTGCGCCGTATTAATGCTGCGACCCGCGAACGAAAGCGAACGACTGAGCGTGATCAACTATTAATGGCCGAGCTCGATCACCGCGTAAAGAATACGATCGCGAACATCCAGGCATTGGTTGTGCAAACGAGCCGTAGCGCCGACACATTGACCGGATTCGTCGAGGGCCTGGATGGCCGTATCCAGTCGATGGCCAAAGCGCACAGCCTGCTGTCCCAGAGCCGATGGGAGGGGGTCTCAATCGACAAGCTGCTACGCGAGGAATTGAACGCCTACGCGAACGGGCACTTCGCCGTGGTGCTTAGCGGAATAGATGTGCTGCTCACACCGAAATCGGCTCTTTCGCTGTCGCTGGCTGTCCATGAGTTAGCGACGAATGCGGGGAAATACGGCGCTCTGTCCACGCCCGATGGACGCGTTACGGTAAGCTGGCGACTGACTGATGACGGTGGCATCGAATTGTCATGGAGCGAGATAGGCGGCCCACCCGTCGACCCGCCGACCCGCCGTGGTTTCGGCTCCACACTCATTGAACGCGCGCTGGCGATGGAGACGGGTGGTAGGGCGAATATTCACTATTTGCGAACCGGCGTGGTATGTGAAATTTTTTTGCCTTCTTCGTCGGTCTCACATTCTGATACTCTCGCCCTGGCGCCACCTAGCGGCAATCCGGTGATGATTGAGATGGTGACGAAAGTAATCCCCGAGACCTTTCGAATCCTGGTCGTGGAAGACTCCTTCCTCCTCGTATTGACGCTGGAAACGGTGTTCGACGACCTTGGCTGGAAGATCATCGGGCCGGCAACACGTAAGGCAGACGCGCTGGCATTGGCGCAAATGGAATCGTTCGATGCGGCTCTGCTCGACGTCAATCTTGATGGTGAGATGTCATGGGAGATAGCGGCGTATCTGAAAGAGCGACGGATCCCCTTTATTTTTAGTACTGGTTACGATGTAACCAACGTACTGCCCGATTTTCTCGTGGGCAGCGCGGTCATCGGCAAGCCATACAAAAGTGCCGAATTGGAACGGTGTCTACGTCAGGCGATAACTGACGCACGAGCCGATCGATTGACCCTCGATTCGGATGTCGCGGGGTTTTCGGCAGAAGTAAGTCGTTGACGATAGTGAGCTCCATTCTTGATCAATGTTATCGAGGGCTGGTTGCGGAAGAGCGCTAGATCGCATCAATTTCCGCCAGTAGCTCGTTTGGTATTTGAGTTAGTGCCGAACGCCCTGGCATTCGGATAACCATTGATCGCGGATGCATTTCGTAGCACAGCGCTCTCCTTATAATTTATCGCCCGCTAATCGATCTCGTTGAATGGATCGGCAAGCAGGTCGCTAGTGGCCTTTGTCCGACAGATGATTCTTCCAGCATCCAGCGGGATCTTAATCTTTAGTTGGGGCCGTATCGAGCGACAGCGTCGAGATCAACTTAATCGCCGTCAGTCAAGGGATCAGACGATACAAGCGAGCGAATCATTTTGATCAATATTGCCCAAACTCATCCGGCGGAATCTGTGGAGAAACCATACTAGAGGGTTCCGCCGGAACGCTGGCTGCCTTCATCGGGAGTTGCTTGCTCGCTGCCATAAATTGGGTGCCCAACACGAAGGACATAAAAATTACGTACACCCACCAAGGTCTGGAATTAATCGTTGCGCTGATGCTGTGCAGCGTGTTCCGTGATTGATTTTTGGTGTCGTTCCTGTTCGGAAGCAACGCAATTAAGCGCGTGGCGATCGTGGGGGGGGGTCTGGATAGGACCCGATAAGTGAAGCCAATCTCTGAGTCGCGATCTCACCAGGAAGCTGAGCCAATTTTTCGGCCTCTTGCCAAGAATCAACATCCAACCGCGCCAAACCAGAGAGAACGCTGACCAGCATACCATTGCTGTCCTCACCAATCGGCGCGAATAGGAAGTCGTTGAACTCGGCTCCAGGGAAAGACATTGCTGTAGGGCGTGTCATTTAACTCACCGACTGTCGTCACTTGGTTTCGAGTAAAGAATTCGTGCCAGCCTCAGGTCTACAATGGTCTGCCATCGCCTTCCGGTCCGATAATCTTTTGCGAGACTCCGTAAATCTCCTGTGCCGCCAAAATAGGCATAGTGGCCGCACAGGAACGACGTTGATTTCACCGGCCTAGTTCAGCGATTTTGAAGTTCGAATCATATCATGCGGCCTTGTCAAGTTTGTAAGTCCATGTGTGAACGACGGGATCGCGATTGAAGAGGTCGATCGCGGCCATGATGCGATCCCTCAGTTCTTGTTTGGACGAGACGCGGATATGGCGCAGCACGGAGCGGGCCAGCTTGGAGAAGAAGCCCTCGACGAGGTTGAGCCAAGAGCCATGCTTGGGTGTGAAGGTAAACTTGAAGCGGCCCGCGGGTTGCTCGGCAAGCCACGCTTTGGTCTCCCTGGAGATATGCGCGGAATGATTGTCGAGGATGAGGTGGATCGCGGTGTCGGCCGAATACGCTTTGTCGAGACGCTTGAGGAACCCGACGAACTCGCGGCTGCGATGGCGGTCCTCGACCATGGCGTGAACCTTGCCGCTTACAAGGTCGATGCCGGCCAGCAGGGTAACCGTGCCGTGGCGCTTATATTCATGGTCGCGGGCGAAGGTCGCATGAACGCCGGGCTCGGGCGGCAGATCGGGGGACGTCGTTGCAATCGCCTGAATGCCGGGCTTTTCGTCGTAGGAGACAATCGCCACCCGGTCGTTCGGCCTCCGCTTCGACTGCGCCGCGGCCTTCTTGAGCAGTTTCACTTTGCGATAGACGCACAGCACCTCGGCCATTTTCTTCGCAAATTCAGGATCACGCTTCTCCAGGTAGTAACGGACCTTGTGCGGCTTCACTTCCTCCTGATCGAGGATCTTGCACAACGTGCCCTGCACCAGCTTCGCCAGGCATGGGTGCCCTTCGGCGGGACCGTGCTCGCGAGCGTGGCGGGCGAGCAGCCGCGTGGTCCACAATTCATGCGGATAACCCAGCTCCTTCGCCTTCCGGCACGACAGCGATGTCAACCAGGCTTTCGCTTCCAGCGTGATCGAAGGCTCCCTGCCAGGGCGGGGGCGATCGTCCAGCGCGGCCATCGGGCCTTCGGCCACCGCCCGCTCGACGCAGCGCTGGACCGTTTGGTGGTGCAGCCCGAGCGCCTGGCCAACCGCGAAAAACGACGAGTTTTCCCAATAACCCAGCAGGATGCGCGCGCGCTCGACCCGGCTCGCAGGTTCGGTTCGCGACCGCGCTATCAACCTCAACTTCTCCACATCCAAATCTCCGAGCGACAATTCAATCGCCCGCCGCCATGCCGCCATATCGCTAAGTCCTTCGTTTCAAAGCCCTCCACCGCATATATGGGAGCTTGAAACGGCAGATGAATCCCACCCATATGACAATTTTCTTGGAATCGGTCGTCTAGGGCAGAGTGCCTGATC
>Ga0302281_10002395_pt1 | contig 13260 bp, 12 predicted proteins | sample III_Fen_E1_2_FD_198762 | JGI IMG/M metagenome (GOLD analysis project Ga0302281, IMG submission 198762) | Peat permafrost microbial communities from Stordalen Mire near Abisko, Sweden - III_Fen_E1_2 | ecosystem: Environmental > Terrestrial > Soil > Wetlands > Permafrost | place: Sweden: Abisko...
TAATAACGCCGCGAAAACGACAAGTGTTTTATTCATGTGTGGCAATGCTCATTTAGCCGGATATGCAGACATTCCACCGCTCAAAACGAAAGCGGAACTGAGGAGGAGTTTCTTCATGTTCATGATATTAGGACACTTCACAGGAACATTTATTAGGAAATATTTGGCTCTGGGAAATATTAAGTTTATCAGTCGCAGAACGTGCCGGCTTTTAAATTGATTCACTGCAAGGCACCGTCAATTTATGGCAAGCAACCGAGAGCGGCAATTTTCGAGATCAGATAATTTCACGGCCATGAAATTACAAATACGGAGATTTGCGTGTGTCGGAATATTGTTCGTTACAGCTTTAGTTCAAACCAAGGTTCTGGCCGATGAACCAGCCTCATCATCTGCCACGACTACCAGTGCATCCGATACATCAGACACGCGCTATGGACTTTTTAACGGGCTTGACCATCGTAGTTGGTATAGCCAGGGAGATTTTCCAGAGCCGTTTTTGGTGGATGATTCCGGTTTGGAAATCAATGAGGCTAGGCTGGATTGGCTGCATACCAAGGGCGGCAACCAGCACAGCGATACACTCACGGCGGAAGTTGAAAAGGGGTTTGGTAATTTGACCCTTGAAATCGAAGTTCCTTACGAACGTGATTGGAATGCCGGTGCGGTTTCGCAGGGCATTGGCAACATCGATCTCGGTGCACGTTATCCATTTTATCAATTCGTCTCGGCTAATGACTTCTTTGACACGACGTTTGGCGGCGCAATTGAGGTTGGCATCCCGGCGAGTTCCGCCATCAGTATCAACCCAGAATTCGTTCCGAAAGTATTCAACGATACCAAAATCGGCGACCATTTCACCGCACAATCGATCTTCGGCTACTCAACGCTGACCGGTGGCGGCGAGGATGGCGGTTTACAGACGTTTGAATCCGGATTTACTTTCGGCTATGCCATCCAGCATCACGAACTGCCGCTACCCGGCGTGCAGCAATTCATTCCAATGTTTGAACTGGTCGGGAATACGGCGATGAACCATGAAAATTCTGGGCAGACCAGCCTGACCGGGAATGCCTGCTTCCGCCTCAATCTCAAAACCATTGGCCGCGTGCAGCCCAGAATTGGTCTGGGATATATTTTCCCGATCAATAATGAAGCCCGCGCAGATGTGCACAGTGGCATTGTAACAAGTCTGGTATTTGAATATTGAAATCTGATGCGTCGATATTTCTTAAACGCATGATTATCAGTTGCGGACAGTTTTATTGCTAATAATGGTGCATCATTTGACTGGCTCAACAATCAAAGCTATTTTGTGCAACAAAAGAGGAATTCGTTTTTTTAACTATGATGCAGATTATCAGTCCGCTCCACATCACTTTGGCTGGAAAATATAATGGGGTGGAATATGAAGGCATCCACATTGAGCCGCGTTTGAGCGAAGAAGTCATTGTGTTTTCCATCACCACCACGACCCAAAAGCTCGAGAAAATCGCGGCCATCAGATTTCCGGCCCATGAGCAGTCTGTTAAACAATTCCACCTGGTCATAAGGAAAACCTTGGGAAAAACCCTGTCTGTTTTGATTTGAAATTCCCTACTTAATGCGTTCGATCAAACGTTTTTTTGGCCGTTTTCCGTAATGGGAAAGTAGTTGATTTAGTTGGAGTCTCTTTGAAATCTAAGAATATCCGAATCCATATATAAGCATATGGTCATAGCTAGCGGTGAGAACAGCAAACATACCTGCGTAGTTGCTAGATTTGTCGCCGTAGGCCGTTAACCCGCGCATTTTGGCTGAAAATTCCAGTCAGCCGGTTCAGCCATCCAAATCGTTGCATTCGCGCAGTTCTTGTTTCCAAAAGCCGCAAAAGTTTCTCCCCAGCCGGAATCAAAGGTGACAGGTCGTTGTTCGGCAGTTCGCTGATGTGGGGATGCGCCTCAATAACTTGCCAAGGGAGCGACCGAAACACTCGGTTGAATTCAGTCAAAGCCGCCCGCTCCTCTGAATTCAATAATGCCGCCGGCTCCGCATCATGGAACGTCCAAAACAAATCATACAGCCGGTTGAAACAGGCGGAATCTGAGAATTCTTCCATCCCGTTTAGCTTTTTATCGCGTTGTTCTGGACGAACCAGAAAATTCAACGCCAGACACGGTGCGGTTAGATAAGCCATCTGTTGTTCGGGTGTGAGCATAGTGTGGCTGTGGGTTTTGGTTGCTTGAATCTGGTACTATATGCGCTCAGCTTGACAAGATTGTCAATCCACAGATTTTCCGAAACGGTTAGCCCAATAATGCCGACGGGAGAACCGGGGAAATGGTGGGACACTCTATCCAACCCACGGGAATTGTTGAAACTGTATCAGGATGAACAATTAAAGAGAAAAAACAGCCTGCACTTTCTCGCCTCATAGAGCCAGAGGCAGTGTCATCCGCATATGGCTGTATGACCAACTTCATTCATTGAGTCCGTGGTGGCCGTAATCCTCATAATCAGTTTTGCGTTTTGTTGATAGTTTTGGTGAAGCAAGTTGGGCTGAAATCAAAGCACTTTCGGACTGAAGCAGTTCCGGTGTAACCACCATTGCGGCGAGCGCTGCCAGTTGTGGTGGGTCAAGGGGAAAACTGTTATCTGGGTTCATGGTGTTTTGTCATGCAGGAAACCATTCCATTTCGAGGGAGAAGCTATAATGGGGTGAATACCCCATTCCACCGGCTAAATTATCGTTCCGACCGGCACGCACCGTGAGCAGCTCAGTGATGTGTGTCGGGTGAGCGAGGGATGGTGGCTGGGAGGGGTGAGATGTTGTTGGTGGTATTGGCTTTTGAGCGATTTTCAGCAATGGCCGAGGAAAAGGACTTGCCACCTATTAAACGAAGTCATTTTACTGAACTGATGAAGCCGTTGATGAGGGAGAAGTATGGCAGTCTTCGCAATGACCTGGTAGTGGACGGACGATATCAGCGAGGTTGGAAGGATGTGAGATTGGTTGGTAAGTGAGTCTGGGCCGCTTTTGGGTCCTGGGCTTGGTTTTAGAGCTTTTTAATGATGCTTTTCAGTTGAGTTTGTTCAGGCGGTTGTATAAAAAATGGTGCCATCATCCCAAAAAATAAAGGCAGAATTGGACAGTCGCTGGGTCGCTTTATCACAGAATACTTCCTGACGGCTGCCGCACTCAGGCCTCGGCTCGAAAAGATGGACTTGGCTGGGGACATTGCGGGATGGTTGACGAAGAATGGCGACTGGCTCACGGAACAACTGACCGCGTTTATCCCGCAGATCTTGAGGGATCTGGATAGCGTGGCTCTGCCGCAAAGTCCGCTTGCCGGAGCCATTGAATACACACTGGGTCTGTGGAGCAGCTGGCCAGTATTTGATGCCGTGGGGTTGGCGGTGGTTTTTGGTATGAGAGCGAGAGGAGAATAACTTCATGCATATAAAGCAACTATGGGGCCGTCACTCGCTCATAAGATTGCAAACCACCGAGCAGATTCTGCTTTGGGTTAAATTCATTATTCCGGTCGTTGGGCGTGGGGGTTGAGATAATAGCTAAGGTTCATTTGTTCGGGATCGCCATAAATCTTTCCATACAATGCACTTTTCACATTACCGTTTGCATCTAGGATTGTCCGCACACGGAAAAAGTAATTCCGATTTACATCATAGTCTGATTTTCCAGTTTGGCCGGGGTGATGAAGATTCTCTCTTATCAGTTGCGGCTGATAGCCGTTTGCTGGCGCTTCGTGGGGTGAACGCAAATCACTTCCTTTTTCTGCATCTGGCACAGTAATTTCTTGGATGCCGTCACCGGCATTTGGAACACTTACCGTCAATTTATAGTCAAAGTCGCCAATGGATTTCTTGTGAAATCTTCCTTGAAGATGATGTCGGTGCTCGCCCCTTTGCCATAAGGAGCAACCCAATCACCAGCCTTCAAATCATAGCCTTTGGAGTTTGTGAAAGCGATAGGAGGACGCCCGTCTTTTTGAATATGCGCGGTTCCGAGTTAATCTGTTGGGCATATATCGCAATCGGTTTGCCGATCTTTTTGAGTATCAACATAAAAGTTGGATTATGTCTCTTTTCATCAAAATATAATTAATAACCAATGTGAGTTGTATAACAGTCGGATTTATTAACTATAACTGCTAAACCCAAAGACCTGTCGGTGTGTGAGGCGATAAACATCCCGTTGCCGTCGGTGATGCCTTTGACTTCGCCGTAGGTCTCGCCGTTGGACTCCGGGGTCGCTGGAATATCGTAAGAAACAGCCACATTTGCTCCGGTCATTGGATTGCCATCCTCGCCAATAACTTTGACGGTTGCCGTCCACTGGTGCGGGCCAAATGGATCAGGTAGGGTCACGGTTTGTCCAAAGGCTTGGCCGTTGGTTAAAACAATAGTAAAAAATAGAGCGAGTAGTCGTAGCGAATCTTTCACGGCTCTTTAATCACCTCAAATTCGCCAATGTCTTTAACCAAGTTGTTCCCCGTATCGAATTCCACATTACGGTCGTTTGGAGTTGGATTAAGGTAATAATCAAACCCCATTCCAGCTTGTGGTGCTTTTGTCCCGGCATAAAATCTAAAACCGCCGGGAATTTTTCCGTAAAGCGCACTCTTGATTGTTCCGTCTTGGTTTAACTCGGTTCGAACGCGGATGAAATAGCCGAACACGCCTTGAGGCTGGTTGGTGTTGCTGTAATATAAATCTAAATCCGGATCATAGCCGTTTTCCGCAACCGTGCGCGAGGTTTTGAATGTGCTGCCGGCGCTTGATTCGGGAGGCGCGACCACAATTCCGTCGCCTTTGTTAGGAAAAGCCACAGTTAATGTGCAATTATATTCAAGCACACCGGTAATCTTCCTGTGAACCGTAAAAAACATATCAGGGTGAAAACCTTTGCCATAAGGCGTTACCCAATCACCAATCTCCAAGTCGAATCCAATTGGCTTATCTTCCATCTGTAATTTCGTTTCTTCATGTTTGGCATACATTGGGACTGGATTGCCAATTTTTCGCAGCGTCAATGTGAACGAGGGGCGTTGTCTCTTTTCATCAAAATAAAATTCGTGACCCCAGTGAGTAGAATAATACTTAGATTTATCAACTACGATTCCCAACCCCAAGGAACTATCCGTATGTGATGCCTTAAATATCCCATTGATGTCTGTTGTTCCTTTGACTTCGCCATACGTTTGTCCACCCGAATTGGGTTCTGCTGGAATGGTATATTGAACTGAAACATTTGCCCCAACAATGGGATTACCGTCCTCGCCAACGACCTTGACAGCAGCCGTCCATTGATGTGTGCCAAATGGATCAGGTAACGCCGCGGTCTGTCCAAAGGCATAACCATTGTTTAAATAAATGAAAGCCAAGCAGAGAAGCGTTATTGTATTTCTCATAATCATTTGAGGTTTCCCACAGTCACCATTTGGTTAAACAGCTTGTATGTAAAAGTGTAAGCCACTGCTCGAACATCTGAATGATGCCATTCTCCGAAGGGAGTGCCTGCCGGATACTGTCCAGCGCCACGACCAAGTGGCCAACTATTTTCGTAACTAGATTGCATATTAAAGTTTCTCGTTCCACCGAATTCAACGTCAAGGTTAGTATCAGCGTTTGCTCCCAGAGGCAAAGTGAGGCATGGAATTGCATCAGATAAGATGCGGTTACCGTTTGCCTGTGCGTAGCTGCTGCCGCTGGACGATTCCAGCGCCAAATCGTTAGTGAATAGGACAAATCCGGTTTGGGTCGCGAAATTAAAAAACGCATTGGTTTGAAGTTGGGAAGTTGTCAACGCTGCCGCCGTTGTTGGCGATGCTGGTTCCCAATAATAAGAACCACCAAGATAAGCGTATGTCTCATAGGCTTCATTAAATTGCCAGCCACCATGATCACTGCTCAAAAGGAAATTCGCCGGCATGAGCCCCTTTAACTTTTCCTGCCACGCCCAGGTGTATTCGCCCGTGTCGCCTTTCCAAAGAGACACCAGTTGGCCCGCGGCAATGCCAAGCAAATAGGGCGGCGGATCAGTTGGATAATCCCGAAGCACTTCCTCGCCGCTCGAATAGAAATTATACACGCTGGCGTTTTGCAGGTTGGACAAGCGACCCCACCAAGTTAAGCTGGAGCGATAATCATTCGTCGGAAACAGTCCATACCAGTCACTGGCCCACAGGTTGCCGTTATAATTTGTCCATGCAGACGGATACATATCGGGATTTGAGCCTACGCTGGTGTCAATTGCATTGATCGTAACCGCCGCATCAATCATAAAATAGGTATTGATGCTTTGATTGCTGCAATCATTAAGCGTGCTCAACACCAGCATATTGCCAAGACTGTGGGCCGCCACGACATTGGTGCCGGACAAACTGTTTAGAAAAGTGTTCAACAGCGGGGCCGTGGTGAAGGCGTTGACGATGTTGGTTTGCAAATCAATGGTGACATTGCCATTGAGTATTTGCGAATCAGACCCCTCCCACGTCACGCCGTAAAACTTCGCGTGCGAGCCGGACCAATACATCCGCTTGTAAAAATCCGCATCCCAGCCTCGTGCCTGTTGGGGATTTACATTGTAGCCATGCACGAAAATAAAATTCATGTCGGTGGTGTCCGGTTCGTTGGGCACGTCGGCGTCCGTCAGTCGGTCGGGCACCGTTCCCGATTCAGGATTCAACAAAATGGTTTTGCTGCGGAACATCTGTTCCACGCCGCTGACGCTCAACGGCAGCGAGGTTTGGGCAATCTGGTTGGTGCCATGATAAATAGTCAATACCAGCGGTTGGGTTGTTTTCTCCCACGCTTCCACCAAAATGATGCCACCGTTATTTCCAGCGATGGTGTTCAAAAAATATCCGGCCACTGGCACGCCACCGCTATTGAGATTACTTATGGTGGTCAGGGGAGCATCGTTTAGATAATTAAACACCTCGTTGGTGTCACGCAAAAAGTTCATATAATTGGTCGGCGTCAAATCCGTGTAGGCAAACCGCAATGCGCCGTCTGCCTGGCTCAACACAAATTGATAATTCGTGTCCGTCACGCTAATGCCGGCGCTCAACACATTGCTCTGGAACAAGCTGCCGATGTTCAAATAGACCGGAAAGAAGTTCATGAGATTCCGACTGCCTTGAATCAGATAATTTCCGTCCGTGTCGGCAAGTGTCCCATCAGGTGGTGATCCGTTCCCGCCGGGGATGCCGTCACCGCCCACGTCGCCCGCATCATTGACGTCATTGGCCCAAAAGCGAAAGGGTTTGCTCGGCGACACAAAATCAGGGCCATTGTAGCTGAAATTCATCGTGCCATCATGGTTAGCGTCTACATTGAGTGAAATGACATGCACAAGATTGGTCGCTTGCAGGCTAGTGTCAATGTCGGGCATGGTGACCATGCCGACCGCGCCGGGATCGGTCGGAAAAAAGTCACCGTAGGGCGAGACAACACCAGTCGTGTTGGTGCTGGCGGCTCCGTTCGTTTTGATGAAATATCCGTTGGTGACAAAATATTGGCCCAGATAGGCATATTTCGTGGATGAGCCATTGAGTATTTGTTCTTTGGCCCACCCGCCAATCACCACTGGATTACCGACAGAAGCCACCAATAGACCGGTCTGGTTCGTGGAGGCAAAGCCCGTCAGCATGGGCAACGGAAATTGCTGATTGGGTGTAGAATCGCCCGGCAAAGCTGTTCCGGGTGTATTCACCGCCGCGAAATAATAGCTGACGATCTGCAAACTTGGGTCAGCTGTCTGACTGAAAAAACAGTTTGCATTCGTCAATCCGGTGGAGCCACCGAGCGCGAGCGTGGTTTTGGGATTTTGATTCACCAATGCCGTAGTGAACGAAAGTCCAAACAGATTATTTATGCCGCTTTGCAAATACAAATTGCCACTGTTCGTGTATCCGGCCAGATTAGTGATGGAAGAATTTATTACGAGACCCGGCAGCCCGGTCAAAGGGTTAATGGCAACTGACATCACACTTTGCGAAATCCAGTACGGATCGCCGATGCCAAGCAGGGTCGAAGCCGGCACGGTAACGAGATTGGTCTGCCAGACAAAAGACGATGCCCCGGTGTAATTTGTGTTATAAAGGCGAGTGTTTAAATCATAGTTGACGGTGAATGGCCAGAGATCGTCCATTTCAACATAGCTTGGTTCAAAAGTGTCATAACCCTTAAACATTACGCCGTAGTGAAAAAAACTACTTTCAACATAATTGGTATCGGCAGGTATTGGATCGTCCATAAAAAATGGATCAAACCAAACACCGTGTTCGTCGAGACCGACATTTTGACTGATCGTTGCTCCCCGCAATTCAAATAGCAGGTTTTGCTTCAAATGCTGGCGGCCATCCACAAAACAAGGTGCATCGTAGGGTAGAAACCCGGCTAACGACATCACTCCAACGGTGTTGGAGGTTCCAAGGACGTGCACGCCGACCAGTCTTCCGACTTCATTGTTGCCAATCTCATTGGTCGTAATCGAATCAGGGATGACGAAAATACCATTTGTGATTCCGCCGACCGGAATAGTGTCCACCAAATCCTGATTATTAAACCAATCAGCAGCATTATTGTCTCCTCCCCATAATTCATCATATTCATAGTCGTATGGTGTGATATACAATTGCACCTCAGTCACATTGGTCGGAAAGGCAGAAAACATCAACTGCCACCGCCCCGTTTGGTTTCGCACCATCTGCGCTGTGACACTGATATTGTCATCGGCAATGGGAGACTGCAAGATGAGAGGGGAGGAAACAAGCGGCGACAATCTGCTCCCTGAATACACCGCCTGTACTTCATAAATATAATTGTTGATGTTGTTGCCGGTGATTACGCCAGTGTCTTGAAATGAAGTTGTAGTGGAACCGACCGAGCCAATCTGAGAGTAGTTGTATCCTCCCGTGCTGGCACTGTACGCTCCGCGCAGAATGTTGTAGCCGGTGACATTTCCCACTGCGGGGGTCCATGAGATTATGGCATCCGCTCCGGTCGGATCAACCGTCACGGAAAGACCGCTAGGCGCCGGTAGCACGCTGCTAATCGTGGCTGTCGTCGGTGGTGATACACCACCATTCGGATACGTTGCCTGCACCTCATATTCCATCGACCCGGCTCCACCGATGGCGCTGGCAAGGCCGTTATTGTCCTGATAGGTAAGCGTAGAGGATCCAAGCGTACTGATTTGGGAAAACGTGGTGCCATAATTGCCACTTCGCTTAATGACGTAACCACTTGCCCCGCTTGGAACCGGTGTCCAGGCCAACACGACATTCGTTCCCGTCGTATCCAAATACGCAGATAGAACGGGTGGCGAAGGTGTTCCGCTCCAAGGATACCAAGATGCAGCCTGAGACAAACCACCACCAGGATACACTGCTTCGATGCTGTAAATGCCGTAAAGACTGTTGCCACTGCTATCAACTGCACCAACCACTTTAAAAATATTCGTACTGCTACTCACTTTGCCAAGTTGGACGTAATCATAGCCATACGTGATACCGTCGAAATTACCGGCTAATAGAATATAATTTGTTGCCGTTCCGCCGGATGGCCCCCATGCGAGATTAATATTGGTTCCAGATGAATCTGTGTATCCATAAAATGGAGTCGGTGCTGACTGACCGTTCGTATTTGAGCCAACATTGATGTAGGTCGTGATCGGCTGGGACAATCCGCCGCCCGGATTACCAGCCACCACTTCGTATTCATCAGTCCAATTGCTTAGATTCGTGATCGTTCCGAATACTTCAAAAGTATTTGATGTGATGTTCACGTTGCCGACTTGAGAGAAGTTATATGTACTGGTGCCGTAGTTGAAAACGCCGCGTTTGATCAAGTAATTTGTTGCCGTCCCTGTTGCCGGAGTCCAGGACAACAGGACGTTCGTCCCGGCCGCATCGGCGTATGCATACACATTGCCCGGCACTGCCGGCCCGAAGGGAAGGCCAAACTCGCCAGAGTTTACATACCAACTAACATGCCAAGTGTCCGTGGCGGTTATATTCCCGCCCTGATATGCCGCTTCCAGAGTGTAGATGTTGTTTCCGGCATTGTTGTTGCTGATTGCCCCAATATCTTCATAATAATCTGCGTTGGAACTGGCTGTGCCGATTGGGGTATACGCGTAGTTGCCCGTGTTGGTATTCAAGACGCCGCGCTGGATGAGGTAGTTGGCAACTGGCCCTGGAGCCGGAGTCCATTCCAGAAAAACGTTCGTACCGGTGGCGTCAAAACACCCGGCAAAATTGGTGGGTGCGCTCGGATTGTAGTAATTTGTGGGATTCAGTCCCATTTGAAACTTCTGCAAATCGGTGTACCCGTCGCCGGCAGCGTCTTCTGCAAAGGCATTGACGTTTGTAATTTGGCCGAAGTATTGAAGCCACCACCAGTCAGGTATACCCGTTCCGGTATCGTCCTCCCAATTTCGTATCCGGAGAAAGAGGTTTCCAGACTTGCCTACCGCCAAGCTCGCCGCTGTCAAATTCGTCAATTCCGACCCGCTTATAAACCCATCGGAAGTCCATTGGGGATGGGAAAGATTCGTTGTGCATTGGATTTCATATAAAATATCTGCCGTACTGTTCATCAAAAACAAAGTAGCCAGATTATTTGATATGCTTATTGGATTGAGCCAAAGATTGGTGCTGGAAGGAAGGGGGCCTTGGGAAGAAGACGAGTCCGAATAGGAAGTGTTATACGGATTGATCATGTAATATCCATAATACCAGTCAAAGAAAGTCTGAACATCATTTGAACTCAATGGATAGCCGAACGTCTGTACCATGTTGAACATGCCATGGGCCTGCCACACACCGTTAGTGTCGCTGCCGATGCAAAAGCCGTTCGCCAACACATTCGTCCCCGGATACACCGTCACTCCCGGCCCGTTGGTGGCCAGCGCCCCGTCCAGATACAAGGATGTGTTGGTGGGCGAATACGTGAGGGCAATGAAGTGAAAATAATTATTCGTCCACGAAATTGGTGCGGTGACGTAGGTGGTGATGTTACTGGACAGATCGTTGGTCTGTGCCGAGAAGAAAAGATTGTTACCGCCGCTATCAACGTAGACGCTCCACCAACCGTAGCTTGAATTTGTCGTGTAGCTACCGACTTCAAACAACCGTCCATATTCGCCTGGCCCGGTTCCGCCCGCATTCGTGCTCGACCAACTGCCGGGTGCAAACCAGAATGTCAACGTACCATAATTGACGATGAGATTTGTGGTTCCATCGCTTTCATAGACGTTGTAGTTGAGCCACGCCGGAATGTTGGTGTCCACAACGAGTGATGCGCCGTTTCCAAGACTAGAAAAAGCCAGGTTGGTGAACGAGACTGGAGCGTAGCCGTAGTCGCTCGTCCAGTAGGTGCTGTCTTCAAACGACCAGGAATCGAGCGGGGTGTTGGTTGGTGCGCTGTTAAAACCACCAGGCCCGCCCGCTTGCACCGGCAACGTAGCTAGTACCAATAAAAAACCCGCGACGACAAAGGCGCGGGCCAAAACACGGCTCAAGTTGCAAGAAGAACCCGTCCCTCTGAGTATATGCTTCATAAGCTTTATCCAGTTTCCACATTTTTCCTGACTCTGTTTTAGCCGCTCGTCATACAATTGCAAGCAACAAAACGGCAACACCGATTCCACGCCAAAAGCTCCACTTCACCTCCCAATCCAAGGTTCGATCCAGCCGTTCCAGAAATTCGTTGGTCGGTGTGGCGATCATCAGACTGTCCAGCAATCCCATTTGTGCGTTGGTTGTCGTTTGCATGGTTCGCTGACGCACAATCAAATCATCCGTTCAAAAGAGTTTTGCAGCGGTCTCATTTATTCAAGCCGTGTCATCTCGTAGAATATCCGCCAAAGCGGGAATTGCAACGCTTGGGAGAGTTTTTCTATATTTTGCAGAGAAACATTGCGAGTACCGCGTTCGATGTCGGATATATAGGTGCGGTGAAGATCGGCAAGGTCGGCAAGTGCTTGCTGGGAGATATTCAGGCGCTTTCTTAAGACTTTCACGACGCGGCCAAACCGTATTTCAATCGTGGCATCGCATTGGGATTGGTCTGTATCGGCATCATTTTTCATATTGGTGATTTGTTGTCCAACCGAACTTGTCCGATGGGGGTTTAATGATCAAAGAAGCGAGCCGTATCCGCTTCGTCGCTTATCAATGGGCGAATGGTCATCAACATTCGCTTGCTAGTATGCCTCAAGCCGGTCGAGGTTCTGCTCGTTGGCGGGCTGGCAAATAGGACGCATCTTCGCAGCAAATCCGGAGCTCTCAAATTCTTGAAGCCAAGCCAAATGGGTTTGGCCCCCGTGCACGGTCAGCGTCACGGTTAGCCGATACCATGGCTTGCCAATATGCTCAATCACAATCTTGGTATGGGGCTGAATCTCCCGAAAGACGTTCTCGTTGGGGTAATTTGCACCATTCGGGCCATGCATCACAAAGACCCAACGCCCACCGGGCGTGAACTCGAACTGCTCGAACGTATTGGTGAAGTCCTTCGGTCCCCACCATCGAGCTAGACAATTCGGATGCTCGAAAGCAGCGAATATCTCTTGTGGGCTTGCAGATAACGCCCGCTGGTTGAAAACGGCGTTCTCTGGATTATTTGCTGTGGATGTGTCTTTCATAAGTCTTTTGTGTTGACGTATTGATGACCGAAAAAACCACCGCCGACAAGCGACGTGAACCGCGACGGCGCAACGGCAGCGTCAAAGGCGGTGGGCAATTCGTCGCATATCAAGGCTGATAGTTCCATCCGGCAGGCAAACAATGCGTCCGACCATATCTGTCGTCAATTTAATCTGCTCGTCTTTGACTGTGGCAATGATGCCGCTCGCCGGCAATGTCGCGATATACAGGTGCTCAGTGACAGAATACGCAAGGTGCGCGACAACGGTGATGTTTCCTTGGATAATTTTAAGTGAGGCGTATTTTTGAAGAATCTCGCTTTTCATATTCGCTGTCAAAACGTCTAGGCGTGCCAACTGAGCCACCGCCGACTCGCGGCGTAAACCGCGATAGCGGAACTGCAAACTGCAACGGCGATTATCTCCAACGAATTAGGAACGAGGCACGTGATACTTTCATTTTGGCTCGCGCTCAATAGGTGTATCAATCTGATCTGTCTCGACAAGCTTAATCCGAACCTCATCGCCAACCACCAAATCCTGCCGAAACCATTTTAGGTGCTCTGATGTTGTGTCGTCAAGACCCGCAATACTTACGCCAGAAT
>Ga0302281_10002399_pt1 | contig 13249 bp, 21 predicted proteins | sample III_Fen_E1_2_FD_198762 | JGI IMG/M metagenome (GOLD analysis project Ga0302281, IMG submission 198762) | Peat permafrost microbial communities from Stordalen Mire near Abisko, Sweden - III_Fen_E1_2 | ecosystem: Environmental > Terrestrial > Soil > Wetlands > Permafrost | place: Sweden: Abisko...
GAGTAATAGCTATCACCGCCGTAGTAGAACCCGTTGGAATTTCCGGCGCATGGGCCGGTGCAACCGTCACTGCAATTGCCGTTATAGCAGGGTGGCTGCCCAGGCACGGGCAGTGGATGGCCGTTGCAATAGCCACCGCAAGGGCTGTAAGCATAACAAGGTTCGGCGCATACCCCGAATAACAACGCCGCCACAGCGACTCCAGCGAGCATGATTTGTTTTGTCGTTTTCATATTGTTGGACAACCACCGCCCTGTCGGGAATTCAAGACCGTATAATTGGGTGGTGATGTAAAATAATTAGCGATGACCGCCTCTCCCGCCGCCGTGGAATCCCCCGCCCCCACCTCGGGATCCCCCACGAAATCCACCATGCCCAAACCCGTTCCCATAGAAGTGGTGGCCGCCCGTCACGACGACCACGCCGCCATCATCGTAGAACGGACCGGGTCCATAATATGGCCCGGAGTAGGAGCCGCCCCCATAATAAGGTCCGCCTGAGCATCCCGCCATGAGCAACGCCGCTGCTGCGGATCCGGCGAGCAGGAGTTTCCTTGTCGCTTTCATATTGTTCGGCAACCAACTACCCGCGTGAAAATGCAAAACCGCTTTATTGGCCGGTGATGTGAAATCTGTTTTCATTTTCAAGTTCCTTTCTGCGTTCGGGAGAGAGTTCCTTATACAGGACGCGAATGGTGTAACCGCCCACCAGATTCCCGTTGTCCACATACGCCCAGTCCGAAATTTCATCAGGGTTCACCGAAACACGGTCACCCATTTTCACGCCCTTGATCTTGAGCGGCTTGTTGTCCACCAGTCCATGAAAGCGGTTGCCGCTGTAAGTCACGTCGGAAAGCCAGATATGTTCCTTCTCCGCCCCCTCTACAAAGCGTTTCTTGACCTCAAAATCGCGTTGGGTTGCCGATGGATGCTGAAGCGCAGCTATGAATGTGCCCACCGTTTTTCGCGCAGTGTGAACGGCATCCCGCATTGCCACATCATGATCCTTAATGCGAAAATACTCCGGATTCTTGCCTTGTCGAATCTCCTCACGCGCGACAGGGTTATCCATCCGATGCGTCGAGGCACATCCTCCTGCCGCCAAAAGCGGGATGATCAATAGTAGTTTAAGTTTTGCAGTGTTCATGTCTTTTTCCTTGTGCGACCGCCTGCCGAGACTGATTTCAATCTGTCAGATTTATTTTTAAGGCCGAATTGCATTTTTGTTGTTTATTCGCGATTAATATGCGCCGCAACCACGACCGGCGCTATGGGGTGTTCACCCCATAGCTTCAACAGATTGGTTCATGTGCAAGGTTCCTGTCGTTCCGCAAAATACCGCACTCCAACACGCTGGCGCGGCAAGAACGCAGGAAAGTCGCAAGGAGAAGAACAATTTAAAAAATATGAGGATTGAGGGCCTCAATGGATTGGCCGATACTTTCCAAAGCCGTTCCCGGTAAATCCTGCGATGATTCTTGGAAGATTTCGAATCCTCGTATGCATCTGCTCAGCCAGACGCTCCACTTCCGCCCATTCGTGTTTATTGTGCAAGCCGAGGAAGGACTCATGGTATTTCTTCAAATGAACGTGTAATTCGCCGGTCATCGCCAAAACCGCTTCATCACTGAAGTTCCCGTAAACTTGTTTGGAAAGTTGTTTAATCTGTTCAATGGTCCACCGCATAATTTTGGAAATCGTTAATCCTTTCCCCGGATTGCGGATATCCATTGATCATGAGCATGGCAAACGAGCAGTTGCACCTCTGCCTGATCCCAATGAACTTTATCCAATCCTTGAGGACGCCCCTCATGTTGCCATATCAGATATGCGCAAATGGCAATTTCTTCCTGTGATGGAATTGGATTTCGGGCTGATTCGTTCATTACACCGCCTATTGCATGCAAGGGTGGATTCCAAAGCGAAATCAATCGCGGTTGCACCTGAACCGGTTGGCGATGAGATAACCGATGATTACCCCGACCCCCATGCCAATCGCGATGGCCTCATAGGGATGCTCGCGCATGAGTTCGTCCGCAGCCTTCGCGCCTTCGATCTCCCTCTTGCGAACGCAGTCATAGATTTCCTTGCTGTGTTCCAGCGAGGCCGCGAGACGATCACGGGCTTCACTGACCTTTTCTTCCGCCACGTCTGTGGTAGCGGCCACCAATTCGCGGGCATCATCGGCCAGTTGGCCCATATAATTACAGATAGCTTGTGCTTGTTTGTTCATATTTTTTTGTTTTGTTTATTCGCCAGCGGCATACCTTCATCGATTAAATAAATAGCGGCGAACGATTAGCAGAAGGCTGGCTCCGCCAGGTTTGACGATGGCGCGAACTGCTCGCTGGCGCCATCGCTCGTCCGCAGAACTTCCTTCACCGTCCTCAACAACTCATCGACGCTAAACGGCTTCAAGAGCATAGCGGCAATCTGCACCCACGGGTGACGTTTCAACTCCTCGGTTGGAGCCGCTCCGGTCACCATGATGACCGGCATTGCCATTCCAGTGGAGTGAAGCATCTTCACCAGTTCGACACCGGTCACCTTGGGCATCTTGTTGTCGGTGATAAGAAGATCGAAGCGGCTGGCATGGAGAGCAGCCCACCCTTCGGCGCCATCTTTGACCGCGACCACCTGGTAACCCGAGTGCAAAAGCGCCCTTGTATTCGATTGGCGAATGGAAGTGTCGTCCTCTGCCACGAGAATTCGCCTGCTCCGACTCGCCTCGAATTGAGGTGATGCGCAGGCCGGTTCTTCGGCTTGTGACGTGCTTTTATTCACTATGACACGATATGTAAGCTTAAAACCCTTGCAGGCACCATGGGGTGTTTACCCCATGTGCGAATTGCGTTCGCGGAAACAGCATGCCGGAGGGGGTTCAGTGAACGAAACCTCATGCGGCTTATCCCCGCCGCAGAGAGAGGGAGCCTCAAAAAACTTCCTGCGCTAAACGATGGTCAACTGGACACTGCTTTCGATGATGCCCGCGCTGATCGCGTAGCGCGTGAGACCGGCGGTGTCGTGGATGTCGAGCTTCTCCATGAGATGCTCGCGATGTTTCTCCACCGTCTTGATGCCGATTCCGAGTTCCGCCGCGGTTTCCTTGTTGGCCTTGCCCTCGGCAATGAGTTGGAGCACTTCCATCTCGCGTGAAGTCAGTTCGGCGATTTTCTTTTTAAGCATACCCGTGCGGTCGAGCGATCGCGACTTGATACGATCCTGACGCCTGGAAATTGAGGGACTGAAAAACGTCTTCCCGTTTTGTACTTCCCGTATGGCCCGGCACACCTCGTGGGCGGAAGTTTGCTTGAGCAGAAATCCTACGGTGCCGGACTCGGTCGCGTTTTTGACATATGCGTCATCGCTGTGCGCCGAGAGTATGAGCACTTTGGTGGCGGGAAGGGCTTTGATTACCTGGCGAGTGGCCTCCAAACCATTGAGCAGTGGCATCGCAATGTCCATCAATACAACGGCAGGACAAAGTTTTTTGGCCAGCGCGACAGCCTGCCGCCCGTCTTTCGCTTCGCCGACCACCTCCCGGAAGCTGGAACAGGAGATCGTCCGGCGTCAGGCGGTGGAGGAATCCCTCAAGCAAAGCGAGCAATACCAAATCCGGCTGGTGGACCAGGCGCGCCACATGCAGGAACAGTTGAGGCATCTCTCCCGTCAAGTTTTGCGGGCGCAGGAGGAAGAGCGAAAACGCATCAGCCGCGAGCTTCATGATGTCATCGCCCAGACTTTGACGGGCATTAATATCCACCTGGCTTTCCTGGAAAAGGAGGCCGGAAACAATAAGGACTTTGGCCGCATTATCGCGCGTACGCAACAGTTGGTGGAGAAGTCGGTGGACATTGTGCATCGATTCGCTCTCGAATTGCGTCCGGCGGTGCTGGATGATTTGGGACTCATTCCCGCTCTCAATACATTCATGAAAGGCTTCAAGGAGGAGACGGGTATTCATGTCAGCCTGTCGGCTTTTGCCGGGGTTGAGAAGGTCAATGGTGAAAGACGAATTGTTCTCTATCGAGTGGCCCAGGAAGCGCTCACCAATGCGGCCCGTCATGCGCAAGCCAGCCACGTGGAGGTAAGGATTCAGAAACGCAAGGGCGCGATTTGCATGAGAATAATAGACAACGGCAGGGGCTTTCAGGTGGAGCCGGTGCGGCGCGCCAAAGAAGTCAAACGATTGGGACTGCTTGGTATGAAAGAACGATTGGAGATGGTCGGCGGCACATTCACCGTTACAACAGCGCCGGGCAAAGGCACCACCGTCCAGGCAGAGGTTCCGCTTGCTAACGACCGAAATGGAGAGGCCGGAAAAATCTCGTCCGAAACCGAATTAATCTGCTGGAGAGATTCGTGTCCAAGGCGGTTGGTAAAGATTCCGCTGAGGAAGTCGGCGAAAACCCGGGCTCGGAACGGTAACTTCGCTGCAGTTCACGCAGCCGGGATTCGGCGCGTTGGTAAAGTGCGGCCATCATCGGGTGGTTTTTCCGCAAGGCGCTATCCTCTCGCTGTTCGGGCGCGGGGTGCCGGCGCGGTTTGACGGTCGCACCCGGGGCCTTCGGCTTTGTTTGCTTGGCGGGCCTTTTCATATTTTACGGGACGTTGGAGGTTTTCGTCCTCCGCCCACGCTCCCTTTAGGTTTGTCAGTTTTTCCCGCTGACAATCTGCCCTTTATATTTTGCGTCTTCCTGGATTGTTTAGCAACGTGTTTTTCGAGAACTGCGTGCTTCTCCCTCAACTTTGCTTCCAGCGTCTTGGCTACCGTGATGTCCGCGAAGGTGATCACCACGCCGTCAATGCGGTCATCGAGCGTCCGGTAAGGCATGATGCGCACCGTGAACCAGCGTCCGTCGCGCGCGTTGCCCGCTGGAGAATCCCAAATGGTAGATAACATCACAAAGCTGCGGATGGAGCTGGCGCGGATCTCGGCGGCGGTTAAGCCGCTCCCGAGCGCGAAGGTTCATCTCGCCCACATCGCCAGCATGGATGCCAGCCTTGTCGCGGCCCAGAAGAAGGTGTTGGAAATCCGTCGCAGGGTGCGTGAGAACAAGGATAGGGTTTTACCCATACACGCATGTAACCCGGATTTCACCACAAAAACACACCGACTCAGTCTTCTTGATCAGGAGAAAACGCGCCATCAAGCCATCTGGGAAATCCCGGATTGACACTCTTCGCCACACGCGATACGGGTGTTCACCACATTTTTATGACAAAAATACCGCAAGAAATACAGGAGTTCATCAAAGGCAAAATGGCATGGGTAGCTACGGCCTCGACTGACGGTATGCCCAATAGCACTCCAAAGGGGTCCGTCCAGGTAATTGATTGGATGGAAGTGGTGGGTGCGCGAGGATAAACGGATGAGCAACAAGTCTGTTCTTCTCGAACCTGCGGCAGAAATTCCGATTGTCTATGAGTGCGATCTTTGTGTGATTGGCGGTTCCTGTACGGGACTTTTTGCGGCCATCCGAGCGGCACGACTGGGCTTGAAGGTGGCGATTGTCGAACAAGCCAACTGCTTCGGCGGGGTGGCAACGATCTCGATGGTTTGCGTTTGGCTAAGTTTTATGGACACGGCTTTCTCGTGCAATATTGTGGGGGGGCTGTCGCAGGAAACGATCGATCGGTTGAAGAAAGTCAACGCGGTGACGGAATCGCCAAACGACTGGAGCGTGGGGTTTCGATTCAATTCCAACGAGCTGAAAATCGAATTGGATGAAATGGCGAAAGCAGCGGGGCTGAAGGTTTATTTTCACACGATGTTCGTGAAGCCCCATGTGGAAAATGGGCAGATCGCGGGGGCCATCATTGAGAACAAATCGGGCCGGGGAGCGATTCGAGCGCGTTTTTTCATCGATGCCAGCGGAGATGCTGACCTCGCCTATCGAGCGGGAGTGCCAACCTACGAAGAGGAACATAGGAACCCATCCACGACCGGAGTCCATTTTGCGAATTGGAGTTCTTTGGGGAACGTGGATTTCCCAGGCCTGAATGCTCACATCCGAGCCCATGCCGCGAAGGAGGGATTGCCCAACGGTTTCGCGTGGGAAGCGAGAATTCCCAACAGCGACGTCCACATGCTCGCGGCGACGCGCATTCTGAATAACAACCCCACCCTTGCGGACGATTTCACCGCCGGGGAGATCGAGGGGCGGCGGCAAGTACGCGCGCTTAGCCGAATCTTCAAGCGTGCCGTACCGACAAGCAACCTGGAGATTGTGGCTCTTGCCCAACGCATGGGCATTCGCGAGACGCGCAAGGTTCACAGTCGTCATCGCGTCACGAGCGAAGAGGTGCTCTACGGAGTGCGTTATGAGGATGCGATCGCCAATGGTTCCTATCGGGTCGACGTTCACCATCAGGACAAGCCGGGGGTGACGTTCAAATATCTCGATGGAAGCCAGACTTACATCGTTCCAGGTGAGCCGTTCCACCAATCGCGCTGGCGTTCGGAAACTGCGGAAAATCCCACGTTCTATCAGATTCCCTACCGTAGTCTTGTGCCGCAGGGTCCCTATGGAAATCTACTGGTGGCAGGGCGAATGCTCGATTCCGATATCGAAGCCTTTGGCGCGCTCCGCGTGATGGTCAATATGAACCAGACGGGCGAGGCCGCCGGTGTCGCCGCCTATCTAGCGCTTAAGAATAATTATTCGGCAGGCGATGTTAATCCCGAGACTCTACGCAAAACTCTCGCCGACGGCGGCTCCATCATCATCTGATCATTCCAGGTTGATGACAGTCACTTGGTATTTGCCGATTTGTTTTCCCGTAAGACCAGAGAGAATCTCAAAGTGAACACGAAGGTTGCTGTCACCGTAGTTGATGAGAAGACATACAAAGGCTACCAGTTGAAGGGTGTTGCGGAATTACTCACCGCTGGCCCCATCTTTGACCAGGTTGCGGAGCAGTTGAAGAAGGCTCCCATGAAACTTCCTCCGGTGAATTATGTGGTGAGAATCACCGTGGATTCGATTTATGATCAATCTGTCGGTCCTGATGCTGGCAAGCAAATCGCATAAAACCTGATCACCGTCACTCCCCCCCCACCAAATACATCCGGCCTCCGTGGACGACCTGCCAGGGAGAATCATGGCCTACCTGAAGCGCACTCCGCTGGCTCACACCTCCGAACTGGCGCCGGAAGACAACAAGACGCAGAGCGCCTTGGAGAAAGCGATCATCCTGCTGCGGACTCATACCGGCCATGACTTTTCGCTCTACAAGAAAAATACCTTCTATCGCCGGATCGAACGCCGCATGGGCATCCACCAGATTGACAGGATTGCCGCCTACATTCGGTATTTGCAGGAAAACTCGCAGGAACTGGATTTGCTTTTCAAGGAGTTGTTGATAGGCGTGACGAGCTTCTTTCGCGATAGCGCCGTCTGGGAGGAATTGCTTGGGAAGGTCATCCCGGCGCTCCTCGCCAGCCGTCCGGCCGGCCATGCATTGAGGGGTGGGTTCCCGGTTGCTCGACCGGGGAGGAGGCTTATTCCATGGCCATGGTGTTCAAGGAGGCGATGGGGAAACTCAAGCCCCAGAAAAAATTCACGCTGAACGTCTTTGCCACCGACCTGGACAAGGACGCGATCAAGAAGGCCTGCCATGGCGTTTATCCTGCAAATATTGCCGCCGACGTATCGCCGGAACGGTTGGCCCGGTTCTTTACCAAAGTCGAAGGCGGTTACCGGGTGAACACGGAGATCCGGGAAGTGGTGGTTTTTGCCCCGCAGAGCCTCATCATGGACCCGCCCTTTACCAAGCTGGATATTTTGAGCTGCCGAAACCTGCTGATCTACCTTGCTCCGGAGATGCAGAAGAAACTCATTCCACTGTTTCATTACAGCCTGAGTCCCGGTGGCATCCTGTTTCTCGGCAGCGCGGAGACGGTCGGCGGATTTACTGACTTGTTTTCCCCGCTCGGCGTCAAGACGAGACTCTATCGGCGAACCGAGTCTGACACACAGGCGGATCCAATCGATTTTCCAGCCTCCTTTGCCCGGCCTTTGCCTGTCGGGACCGATTCCCGCCCGGAAACGAAGATGCCGCCAAGTTTCCAGTCACTCGCGGATCAGTTGATCCTGAACCGTTACTCGCCGCCTGCTGTTCTCGTGAACGACAAGGGTGACATTCTTTACGTCAGCGGACGGACAGGCAAATACCTTGAACCCGCCGCCGGCAAAGCCAACTGGAATATTTTTGTCATGGCCCGCGAAGACCTGCGCTACGAGATCAGCGCGGCTTGCCGCGAATTCGGGGTTGAACGCGCCTATCGCCGCGTTCACCGCCGCGATCACGCCGGAGAAGTCGTAGGCGGCGAAGGCATTAACCACGGCCGTCCCTCCGCTCGAAAGCGGCTTGCACGGATCAAGGTCGGAGAACGCAAGCGCAGGCCAGTCAACAAGCGACAGCGCGGGGAATACGTGATGAGCTTCTCGTTTGATATGGGGTGAACACCCCATATACAAAAACTGTGTGAACGTGAGAATGGTGGGCATGTCTTTGGAATCCTGCCCAGACTGTGGTCATGCAGTATCAACAACGAACCGCCGTTGTCATCATTGTTTCGGAGCATCGGATGAAGATTCCCGCCCCAAAAGCTCTAATGCAGTTTCACCGATGCATTTCCTGTTGTTCTGGATCGCATTGGGTTGTGCATTCATTCTCCTGTTCAACAATTAAGCATCTAGGAATGAACATGAACCATTTCAGTCCAGAATGCGGCTTCTTTGAGGTAGGGAAAGACCCCATATCATGCACCTGCTGCTGAGCCTATTGTTGCAGCATGTATAAACCTGGTGAAGTTCAGGGGCCGGTGAAGGATGAAATCGAAAACCTTGCTTACCTGATATGGGAAGAAGAAGGACGACCTGAAGGCCAGGACAAAACTCACTGGATTGAAGCGGAAGATCAATGGATTGCAACTGCTGGCTCACTTGAGCACCGCATATCCATGTAAATCCTGCAGGACACATTTCGTTAGCAAATAGGCCCAAAAGATAAACAAGGAAGAACAAACATGAATACGAATCAAACTGATAAAAGTGAAACTGCAATTCCACAGGCAGGAAGCATCATGGATGCTTTTAAGAAATCCTTGAGCACGCTGATGATAGAGGACGCAATACGCACGAAAAGTTCTGAAACAGAGCCAGGAATTTCCTCTGAAGAGGAGTGACGGAAATTATTGAATTTTCCAATCAATGAATCAATTTCCATCAAAAGAGGAAATTGCAGTCTGCGCCTTTCTGTTGTGGGAACATGAAGGGCGTCCAAACGGACGGGACAAGGTTCATTGGCATCAAGCAGAGACGCAACTGATTGTCTGCCATGCTCATGATCAATGGATGTCAGAGCATTTTCCCCAGCCTTTTAAGCGGCTTCAGGAATTCTGAGATTCGAGGGTAGCCTGCCCCCACGCGATTCGTTATTGGGGGAAGAGGGGGGAGCCGGCACACGCGGCTGGTGCCGGACATGGAGATCACGGCGGAGATCATGATGAACTACGGCGTGATCGGGGAATTCCGGAATAACTGGCTGCTAAGGAGAAATGCTGAAAAACTGAAACGGGAGGCAGTGGGGCATCCACAGATTGACACAGATTTGGAGAAAGATACTGGATACTGGATGCTGGATTCGGCGAGTGTGGAAAGGGAGGGCCGAAGATGGACGGTGACGCAATGGACGGGAAATCTGATGACGGGTGCGGAAATTCAACGGTTCTGGATTCTGATTTGTGTCGATGAGGAAGACCGGCTCCGTTTCCAATTCGTGCCTACGCAGGTCGCGGGCGAGAGACCAAATGGGAAATTCCAGACAGGATCTGTTCTGACGCGGCTTGCCATCGCGGGTAGGGTTTCACCCCATAGACACGCCAACGGCCAAGCGAAGAGCATCGCTGCGTGACGGCGAATAAATTGCCGTGATAAACAGAAAGTTAGGAAATGAAAAATAATGAAGTATTGCAGAAAGACGTTCAGGACGCCATCAAATGGCAACCGCTATTGAACGCAGCAGAAATTGGTGTAACAGCCAAGAATGGTGTCGTTTCACTGACAGGGGTAGTTGACAGCTATGCCAAGAAAACAGAAGCGGAAGCCGCGGCAAAAAATGTCGCAGGCGTAACCGCCCTGGTCGAAAAGATCGAGATCAGATATCCAAACTCCTTCAGCAAAACCAACGCTGAAATCGCCAACGAAGTGCTGGCCGCCCTGGACGCGCGGTGGGACGTTCCTCAAGACAAGGTGAAGGTAAAAGTGGAAGCCGGATGGGTTACTCTAACCGGCGAAGTCGGTTGGCATTATCAAAAGGAAGCCGCCAAGGACGCAATCAAAAGTCTGATGGGCGTAGTCGGTGTGACAAACGACATTGCAATCAAATCAGAATCGGTGGAGGCAGCCGAAAAAGCCGGGATCGAAAGCGCGCTGAAACGCAACTGGGCTTTTTATGACGATGATATTGGAGTGCAGGTTTCAGGGCACAGGGCAACACTGACGGGCAGGGTTGAGTCGTTGTATGAAAAAGACGAAGCGGGAAGGATCGCCTGGAATGCCCCCGGCGTCTGGTCTGTGGATAATGAATTGGTTGTTGACTGGGATTGACCGGGTTTGATTGCGGAGCGGGAGGGATTGCCTCCCGCTTCACCGGAGATGATTTTATGACAGAATCGTTTTGCCGATTACGGCATTGAAGAAGGCTGCCGGAAAGCGATCGAAACCGTGCGCCGGGCAATTGCAGCGCAATACGGCACTCCCGGTTTTGGTAGGGAAACACCCCATATGGTGTCCATGCACCTCAAGCTACTGTTGCGGCATGCATAAACCTGGCGAACTTGAGGGACCGGTGAAAAATGAAATCGAACACTTTGCTTACCTGATATGGGAAGAAGAAGGACGGCCTGAAGGCCGGGACAAAATTCATTGGATTGAGGCCGAGGATCAATGGATTGCGACGGCGATGCTCAATTGAGCACTGCATATCCCCGGAAATCCCATGGCACACAATTACGCTGGCAAACAGATCCATAAAATAAACAGGAAGGAACAAACATGAACACGAATGAAACTGATAAAAGTGAAGCTGCAATTGAAGCGGCCGGAAGCATGATGGACGCATTCAAGAAGTCCTTGAGAACATTGATGATAGAGGACGCAATACCCACGAAAAGTTCTGAAACAGAGCCAGGAAATATTTCGGAAGAGGAGTGACGAAAATTCATGAATTTCGCAATCAATGAACCAATTTTCATCAAAAGAGGAAATTGCAGTCTGCGCTTTTCTGCTATGGAAACATGAAGGGTGTCCAAACAGACGGGACAAGGTTCATTGGCATCAAGCGGAGACGCAACTGATCGTCTGCCATGCCCATGATCAATGGATGTCAGAGCATTTTCCCCAGCCTTTTAAGCGGCTTCAGGAATTCTGAGATTCGATGGTGTCTTGGAGTGGATGACCAGACGACAATATGAACATCTTCAAATCATTCACATTGAAATGGTGGCAGGGGAGCCTGTTCAAGTGGTCGCTGGTTTCTCTCGGCATCCTGATCGGTGCAACCTGGCCTGATGTTTTTAATGCCTGGAGAACCGTGCTCCTGACACTATTCATCCTGCCGACCGTTTATATTTCTTGTATCTGGTGGAAGCAGTGACTTTGACAAATACATGCTCATCGTTTAACAGTGTTGCATGAGCAAATACACTGCTTTTCGTTGTCCGGATGATCTCCTTGCAAAAGCCAAAGTGAAGGCTGCAAAGGATCATCGTTCATTGAGCAATTACATCGTCACTCTGATGGTGAAGGACTTGGTTGGTATCCGGATGCCAGCGAAGGCCAAAAAGAAGAAACGATGAATTCTTATTGAGAAGAGCAACTCTGGATGTTCTCTTTAAAGTGAATTCCTGAACACCGCCAGCATCATGTGTGGGGTGATATCCACCATGAGCCCATTCTGAGTGGCAAAATTTTTCAAAATCATCCCTTTTTCCTCATCTGAGGGAGCGTGATCCTGAGGCCATATGGATTTTAGATGATCCATGAGCACCACATGACATCCGGATGTTGCAATCCCGTTCCTGATCTGCTCCGCAAATGCATCCATATTGTTCCTTAAGCCCTTGAATTTTTTGACCCAATCGTCATTCGATAATGTGAGAGCAAGGTTGTGTCAACAATTACACCTTTTCATTTTCCATTAAACACCGGTCATTGAAATTGGTTCAAAATGTTTTGTTCATTATGAAGGTGCCCTCATCATCGCACATATTTCCACATTCTGTGCGGCCACCGATGCCACGAAGGATGGTGTGTCCCTCACATCACGCAAACCTGAGCCAGCAGATATTCATTGTGCCCAAAGTGCATTGTGGCTTTCCACCGCTTGCAGAACGCTCACGACATTCTTGGATGCAATGAGTCCATTCCTTGAGATCAGCGATGTCGAATGGTTTTGCCATGATGCCTGCCACGCCCAGTTGTTTATATTTTTGTTCTGTTGCTAAATCTACATTGGCACTCAAAACCAGCACGTCTCCGTTGTAGCCTTTTTGCCTCAACGCCTGCACCAAATCCACCCCAGACAAGCCGGGCATGGTATGATCAGTGATGATCAGATCGAATGGTTCAGACGCCTCATCGAATAATTTCAATGCTTCGGGCGCGTCAATGGCCAGGACTGCATGGTGTCCCGCGAGCTTCAGAACGATCTTCAACGATGTTCTGGCACCTTCTTCATCGTCAACGGCGAGGATATTGAGCCGTCTGCCGTTTGATTCTGTGGTTTTCACCAACCTTCCTATAAAGCATGAAGCGTTCCAGTGACGACAACTTCGTGTAACACTTTTGGTCGAATCAATCCTGCTTCAGTCCATCCAGCAGTTTATCCAGGCCCATCGCTTCGTCCTCAACGGTATTCCACACCTTCTTCCTCAACTCGTGTGATCGACATGCCTGGAATTTTTCCACATGCATTTCCAGACGCTCCAGATGCTGTTTGATGGTTTTGTCTTCGCTGATCACTTCAGCTCTAGTTTTCAGTGCATTTATTTCATCAATGTTCCAATCAAAATGCATGCAGGGCTTGTAGCAGATGGGAATTAAAGTGTGCATCAAGATTTCGGGCTGGATCCGTGCAAAAATCACGACCGCCAGAAACGGCGTATAAATCGTTCTCCGGATGCGGGTGGGGTGTTCACATCCTGAAAAGCGGTCGGATTTTCGCCTGGTTCGACATCAGCG
>Ga0302281_10002403_pt1 | contig 13239 bp, 8 predicted proteins | sample III_Fen_E1_2_FD_198762 | JGI IMG/M metagenome (GOLD analysis project Ga0302281, IMG submission 198762) | Peat permafrost microbial communities from Stordalen Mire near Abisko, Sweden - III_Fen_E1_2 | ecosystem: Environmental > Terrestrial > Soil > Wetlands > Permafrost | place: Sweden: Abisko...
TCCACAAACCATTGCGGCACCTTGTAATTTTCCTTGAGCGAATCCCACGTCGGCTGGAACGGCCCCGGCGGATTTGGCGTCGGGATCATGGCGTTGGCGGCATTGACGACGGCCAGCGTCGTTTCCGGTGCCATGTCGTAATCATTGGCGTTGCCGCCGTCGGCCATGGGGTTGTCCGTCTGAGCCATCAACAGTGACTGACTTGTTCCCCACAATATTACGAGCGGAATCAGGATTGAATTTTTCTTCATGCGTTTGATTTTAATCATATTGTTTCGATTTCAAATGTTTGGGACAATTCAAATAATCGGCCTGCGATCCAGTACAGGTTTCAGCACACCCAGCGCGTAAGGCATGAAGTCCATGTCTGCAACGCGAAAGAGTTTGGTCGTGGTCTGACCTGGCGAAAGGGCATAATTTCCCACGCCTCCAGGCAATTTCACCGTTGATTTAAAAAATTTCGCTTGCAAGGCAGAAATGGCTACGATGGCTCCCATCCCATTTGTGCTACGCAGGAAAAGCCGCCCTTGATTGAGAGAGTGTGCCGATTTCATTAAATTTTCCTTCATTATAATCAATCTTCACCGCATGGGCAAAACCGCCCGTAGAACAGATAGGACACGACAGCGCGGGCTATGAAAAACTTATGTTTGGCCATGTGCAAGAGTGACTGGTTGGACGTAACCAGTTAGCCATTAGTTACTGGAAGTGGAGTTAAATTGGGAATTTCCGGGCGGATGGAAGTTTTTTCCGCAGTGGGAAAATCTTTAGGAACTGGATAAGTGACCGGACGACCGGCAAGCCATTGCAACGCGCGCACGATAATCGTTTGAACGCCAGCGCACCGCATGCTTTCGGGCTGCACATCGCCTTTCCAGACATGCCCAAAGGTGGCGATGTAGACGCGGCCTTTTCCATAATTGACCGTCCACTCGATTGGCCAGTTCTTACCGAAGCGGGGGTCACGGCCATAAGACAACACCTGCAAGTTTGTCGCCGGGCCGCGCGCGAAATAATAAACTTCCAGATGTGGGGTGATCCAGGTCTTCGGGAGGCCGTCGTGAATCGGATGTTCGCCAAGCAGATGGACGACCACGTTGCTCGCCGGGGCATGGCTTGTATTCATGCCTTCGCCCGGCGGATGGCGAACAAGTTTTTCATCGTCCCCGATGGAAATGGCCGTGCCGTAAATTTTGGGGTGCCAGCCGAGACCGATGATTTCGTTGTATTCCGGCCAGTTCGCGAAGGCGTTTTGCGCCGAGTGATAAATATAAACGCCGCCGCCGTCGCGCACATAGTTCGCAAAGTCCGCCTGCACCGCCTTCGGCCATGACGGGCCGCTGTGGTTAATGTCGTTACACGTTTGGATCAACACGTCGTAATCCTTGAATTTAGGACGCCACTCATCCCAGCCGTTCGTTGCGGTGGGCGGCGGTGTTGTGGAAACCGTCACATCAAACAGACCGGTGGGTTCAAGAATGCCACGCAGCAGCGCTGTGTTATATTTCCAAGCGTGGTTGCTGTAACCATCCACGATGAGAACCTTGATTTTGCCGAACAATTTTTTGTCGGTGGAGACACAGCCCGCAAAAAATACCGTTGCAGCCACAAAAAATGCGATTTGAAGGACTGGCTTTGTTTTCATTGACGATTTAATTGCGGCCAAATCCCGGCCCCAGCAATTCAAGAAGATAAAATTTTGCAGCGCGACGGATTGTTATTCGGATGGATTGCACCGTTATTCAGCAGCTTCAAACTTGTAGCTACCAGAACTGATTTCGTAAATCACGCGGCCATTTTCTTCATGTAAAAAACTCACGCCTCGGCTTTGTGATGCAGGATTACCACCTTCAGTCACATCGCCCTCTGATTTTGACGGAATACAAACCGTGGCCGTTGTATTCGCCGGAATCGTGACATCCAATGTAAATTTTCCACCGTCGAGCTTCCAGTCGCTGATAATTTTTCCACGGATGGAATTGAAACTGGCTTTTGTCCAAGTCACGTTCCCGACAGGCTGCGGATTGATGATGATCTTTTTGAAGCCCGGACTGTCCGGCGCATTTTGAATTCCGGCCAGGTCGTGGTAAAACCATTCCTGAATTTGGCCAAGCATAAAATGATCCTGGGATGACTCGCGCCCGGCGTCCCAAGCTTCGGTCAGGCTCGTCGCGCCTCGTTTCAACTGCAAACCATAGCCGGGTTTGTCCGACTGGTTGTTGATGTCAAAAATCACGTCGCTGCGCCCGCCGCCGGCGAGTGCGCGAAGCAAATAGCGATACCCGACATCGCCCGCCGTGAGCGCGTTGCCCCGCGAACGCACGTCCGCGACGATCGCATCGACGACGGCGGCGCGATTTGTTGGTTCACAAATGCCCATGACAAGCGGAATGGAATTCGCGCACTGCGAATCCGTCGCGTAAAAACGGTTTGTCACGTTGTAAAATTTTTCGTTGAAACTGTTGCGGATTCTTTCTGCAAGTTCTGAAAACTGCTTGGCATCGTTGTCCTTGCCTAGCAGTGCGGCGGCGCGCGACATGATTTCCGTGTCTTGAAAATAAAAGGCCGTGGCCGTAAGCGCGACGGGCGTGAGTTGCGTGAAGCCAGGCCGCTTCGGACCAATGTCATACCAATCGCCGAGACCGTAGTTGACGATGTTGTCGCTTGCCCGGCTTCCAAGATAACCGACGTATTTTTTCATCTGGTCGTAATGGCGACGGAGCAGTTCCAAGTCGCCATCAAATTCATATTGCTGCCACGGCACAAGTATAAATGAGCTGCTCCATTCGGGCGAATCGCCAAAATTATTCCGCGTGTTGCCGCCGCCAAATGCGGTGTATTCCGGCGCGGTTGTGGGTATGAGGCCGCCAACGAGCTGCGAGTCGGCCATGTCGTTCATCGTTTTTGTGAATAATTGTGCAAGATCAAATTCATAGCGTAGCGACGGGCCGTTCAAATGGTCTTCCTCGAGCCAGCCGAGCCGTTCGCGATGCGGGCAATCAGTCATCAAGCTCATCATGTTTGCCCGCTGCGCCCAACGGATGAGCGCGTGGATGCGGTTGAACAAATCGTTTGAACATTCAAATTCCCCGACGGGTTCAGATGCAGAATTAACAACGACGCCCTCGATCGATTTGATTTTTGGCAATCTCCCGCCAGAACTGGACGGAATAAAATGGGCCTGAAGATAGCGGCAGCCGATGTAGAAAAATTTCGGCGACCACGTTTCCGCAACGTCCGTTGACTTGATGAATTCACAACGCACGCTGTTGTGATTGGCGTTCATGGAAATTTGAGTGACCGAGCCGTCGCGGTTTGTCAACTCGGCAGGAACCAATTGCACAGCACTTCCCGCCACGCCCGTCACGGAAATTTGAAAAATGTGCGAAGCATTCTGGCCGAGGTCGAAAACTTCGTCGCCATTGGTCAAAACTTGCAACGACACCGGCTTTTGGATTTCAAACGGTTTGATCGGCGGCGCGGCGCATGAAAGCCCGCGCAATTCGCCACCCGGCCCGTTGGCGATGATCGCTGGCTGCCACTTTGAATCGTCAAAGCCCGGCTCATTCCAATGCTTTTGAAGCAGCCTTGCATCAAAATCTTCGCCGCCGTAAATCGAGGAAAAAATGATCGGCCCTGGCACCACGCGCCAGTTTTCGTCCGTTCCCAAAATGTCCACCGAGCCGTCCGCATATTCGAGCCGGATTTGTGCAATGGCTTTTTGCAGGCCAAACGAGCCTTTGAATTTTGAGTAGCGATTGGCGGTGGAGGTGACGTTATACATCCCGTTGCCAAGTTCAATGCCGGCGGCATTTTTGCCGTGCCGCAAATTCGCGGTAATGTCGTGCGTGTCGTAAAGGCAGGTTTTGTCGTATTTCGACCAGCCGGGCGAAAGAAAATCGTCGCCAACTTTTTGGCCGTTGAGTGTCAGTTCGTATTGACCAAGGCCGCAAATATTCACGACAGCGCGCTTGAGACCGGGCTTTACGACGAATTCACGTCGCAGGAGCAATGAAGAAATATTTGTGTCCGCCGCACCAATCCACCGCGCCTGCCATTCTGAATTGTGAAGGACACCCATCGTCCACGTCGCAGGTTTGCTCCACGCGGAAATTTTTCCCGCAGCATCCCACGCGCGGATTTTCCAGAAAACTTGCTGTGACGATTTTAATTCCCCGCCATCGTAAGCAATCTGAATTGTCACATCCGAATCAACCTTGCCGCTGTCCCACAAATCCCCATCGTCCTTTGCCAGATTATCTTCCGACGACGCGACGAGTATTTGATAAGCCGTCTGCATTTGCCCGCGTTCCTTGCTTTCCAGTTCCCAGAAAAGACGCGGATTGGGGGAATCCACACCGAGCGGATTGACAACGTATTCGCAGCGCAAATCTGTGGGAATCAGCGCGGCGGTTGCAGAAAACGCCAGCGTGAACACGGCGAGTAAAATGACAGACAAACTATTTTTCATGGCGATTGCTTTGAGTCAACCCTTGAAATAGCAAATCCTAAAGCATCTTTTCAAGTCTGGCTTCGGATTTTTATTTATTGAAAGTTGTTTTGTTGCCGCGCCGGAAAGTTTTGAGGCCGAGCACGCGGGGCTTGCAGTTTTTCAGCCATTGGAAATAATGTTTGGCATGCACTTTCCCGTGAATTTCTCCAACTGCTTGAAGCGCCTCTCGCTTTTTGTCCCGTTGCTTCTGGTTCTGGCCTCACAAACGGCGTTGGCCGATGGCACAAACTCAAGCCCAACTCATACTTTCGTCATCGGGACAAATGATTTTCTGCTCGACGGCGCGAGGTTTCAAATCCGCTGCGGCGAAATCCACGCTGCGCGGGTGCCGATGGAATACTGGCGGCAGCGTTTGAAAATGGCCAAGGCGATGGGATTGAACACCGTCTGCGCATATCTCTTCTGGAACCTGCACGAGCCGAAGCCCGGGGAATATGTCTGGACCGGCCAGGCGGACGATGCCGAATTTTGCCGCATTGCACAGGAAGAAGGGCTGTGGGTGATTCTCCGGCCCGGCCCGTATGCCTGCGCCGAATGGGAAATGGGCGGCACGCCGTGGTGGCTGCTGAAATATGACGCCATCAAATTACGTTCACGCGACCCGCGCTACATCAACGCTGTGAAATCCTATTTGAAGGAAGTCGGTCGCGTGCTCGGACCCCTTCAAATCACACACGGCGGCCCCATCATCATGGCGCAGGTGGAAAATGAATATGGCTTCTTCGGCAAGGATGCCGGCTACATGGACGAAATCAGACAAGCATTGGTGGACGCGGGTTTTGACGTGCCCCTTTTTGAGTGCAATCCACCCGATCAAATGAAAAACGGGATGCTCACGAACCTGTTTCAGGCGGGAAATTTTGGCAGCGACCCGGAGAAAAATTTCGCGAAGGTCCGCAAACTCCAGCCGGCCGGCCCCCTGATTTGCAGTGAATTTTATCCCGGCTGGTTTGACACCTGGGGTGTGAAACATCATTACGGCAACACCGGAAAATATCTTGGCGACCTGGAATACATGCTGTCGCATGACGCATCTTTCAGCATTTACATGGCGCACGGCGGCACGACGTTTGGATTGTGGTCGGGCTGCGACCGACCATTCAAGCCTGACACTTCGAGCTACGATTATGACGCGCCCATCAGCGAAGCCGGCTGGGCCACGCCGAAATTTTTCCAGACGCGCGAACTTTTTTCAAAATATCTCCTGCCCGGCGAAACCCTGCCGGATCCACCCGCGCCGAACCCGGTCGTGTCCTTCGCGCCAGTCGAACTAAAAGAAATCGCCCCGGTCTTCGACAATCTTCCGCCCGCGATCAATGATGAAACCCCGCGCAACATGGAAGCCTACGACCAGGGCTACGGCTGCATTTTGTATCGCACCAAAATTCCAGCGGGCGCAGCGGCAACGCTGGAAGCGGCGGCCATTCACGATTTCGGATACGTGTTTCTTGACGGCAAACGCATCGGCACCCTCGACCGCCGCAACGCGACCGCGAAAATTCTTCTGCCCGAGCGTGACAAGGATTCACAGATTGACATTCTCGTCGAGCCAATGGGCCGCATCAATTTCGGCCCGGAAATTGCCGACCGAAAGGGACTAATCGCGCCCGTCAAACTGGGTGGCAACACTTTGAAAGGCTGGATGATTTTCAACCTGCCGCTCGACGACACAATGCTCGCGATTTTAAAATTTAATCCAACACCGCCAATTTTATACAATGGAATTTTGAGCAACGCTTCAAGTTCAATTGCAGCGGCACTCAAAGCCCAAGCACCGGCATTCTGGCGCGGCACGTTCACCCTGGAAAAAGCCGGGGACACGTTTCTGGATCTGCACAGCTTTGGCAACGGAGATTTATGGGTGAACGGCCATTGCCTCGGCCGTTACTGGAACATCGGCCCGACACAGACGGCTTACGCGCCGGGTTGCTGGCTACATGCGGGCGAAAATGAAATCGTCATCCTCGATTACACCGGCCCGGAGAAATTGGAAATCGCCGGCCTCGAAAAGCCGGTTCTCGACGAATTGCATCCGGAAAAGGATTTCTTGAAATTACATCGCCCGATAGTGAGGCCGAATCTGGATTCCGCTAGGCCGGTTCATGCCGGTTCATTTGCGCCGGGCGCGGACACGCAGGAAATCAAGTTCGCCACGCCAGCCACAGGAAAATATTTTTGTCTCGAATCGCTTAACGCCCATGACGGCAAACCCTACGCCGCCGTCGCCGAACTCGATTTGCTCGACGCCAGTGGCAATGCCATAAGCCACAACGGCTGGACGATCGCGTATGTGGACAGCGAGGAGCGCGAAGGTGAAGACGGCGCGGCGGAAAACGCCATAGACGGACAGACCGCGAATTACTGGCACACGGAATGGAAAAACAATTCGCCGGATTATCCACATCGATTGATCCTGAACCTCGGTAAATCGCAAACCGTTTCCGGTTTCCGTTATGTGCCGCGCCAAGGCGACAACACCGTCGCCGGGCGCATAAAGGATTACCGGATTTTTGTCGGCAACAATCTGGTCGGCAAATAAATTTGAAAAAATGCGTGAATGAAAAATATATTTCATGACCGAGACTATAAAAATCAGCCCTTGAATTCTCATATGAAGCATTTTCTACATCCACTCGCGCTCCTCGCATTCTGTATTCTCGCAGTCCTTCCGCTGCGGGCTGTATCGCGCGAAGATACGCTGATTGATTCAAACTGGTGCTTTCAGCAAGGCGACATGAAAAATCCGGAACAGGTGGATTTTACCGATAATAACTGGCAAGTAGTTTCCATCCCGCACAACTGGGGCTGGGAAGAAGCGCAGCTTGGAAGATATTTTTATCGCGGCCCAAGCTGGTATCGGCACGAACTGGATATTACACCGGAAACCGGCAAACGGTATTTTCTGAAATTCGAGGCGGCAAGCCTGGTGGCGGATGTTTATCTGAACGGCAAATCAATCGGCGAACATCGCGGCGGCTTCGGCGCGTTCTGTTTTGAGGTCACAACCAACCTGTCCGCGACCGGCACAAACCTTCTCGCAGTGCGCGTGGATAACACCAGGTTCCAGGATATCGCGCCGTTGAGCGGCGACTTTTCTGTATATGGCGGATTGTATCGCCCGGTTCATTTGATTGTGACGGGCATGGAAAATTTCACACCGCTGGATCACGGTTCGCCGGGTGTTGCGTGGCTGCAAACAAGCGTCTCCCAAGAGCAGGCGGTTCTGGATGTCACGGCGCAAATATCCTGCGGCGACAAGAAAAGCCAGCCGCGCACTCTGGTGGCAAGCGTTTTTGACGCAGATGGAAACCGCATCGCCGTCGCGGAGCAAAAAATCACGCTCGCCCACGGCGACACCGCGCCTTACACCCTGCGCGTCACCGTGCCGCAGCCGCATTTGTGGAATGGCCGCAAGGATCCGTATCTTTACAAGGCCGTCCTTGAACTGCGCTCTGCGGATGAAGTTGTGGATTCCGTCTCCCAGCAGATCGGCCTGCGCTATTACTCGGTTGACCCGGACAAGGGATTTTTCCTGAACGGCAAGCCCTATAACTTGCACGGCGTGGACAAGCATCAGGACCACTTCAACGAAGGCTGGGCGGTTTCCGAGGCGGACCTGGACGAGGACATTTCGCTCCTCAAGGAGATCGGCGCCACCGTCATCCGCTGCGCGCACTACCAGCACAGCGATTATTTTTACAGCCTGTGCGACAAGGCCGGCATCCTCGTCTGGGCGGAAATCCCGCAGGTCAACGAAATCAATTCCTCGACCGCATTCGAAGACACGTCGCGCAACCAGTTGCTCGACCTCATCCGGCAGAACGTGAACCACCCCTCCATTTTCGTCTGGAGCCTGTTCAACGAAATCCGCGCCAACACCCCCGACCCGCACCGCGAGTTGCAGGACTTGAGGAACGTCGCGCACGGCGAAGACCCGACGCGCCCCACCATCGCGGCCACCTGCATCAGCGACCGGCCGGAGATGAACAAGATTACCGACCTGCTCGGCTGGAACATTTATCCCGGCTGGTATGGCGGCTGGGGCGCGAAGGACGATTTCGGCTCATCGCTCGACAAGCGCCGCATGGACAGCAAATCGGGCGGCATCTGCATCAGCGAATACGGCGCGGGCGCCAACACCACCCAGCACGAGGACAATCCGAAACAACCCAAGCCCGACGGCCAGTGGCATCCCGAGGAATGGCAGTCCATCGTCCACGAAACGGCGTGGGCCGCCATGAAATCGCGCCCGTTCATCTGGGGCACGTTCGTCTGGAACTTGTGCGACTTCGCCGTCAGCACCCGGCACGAGGGCGGCATCCCCGGACGTAACGACAAGGGCCTAGTCACCTACGACCGCAAGACGAAGAAGGACGCGTTCTTTTTCTACAAGGCCAACTGGAACGACGACCCGATGGTCTATATCACCAGCCGCCGGTTTACCGACCGCACCAACGCCGTGACCGACGTGAAGATTTATTCCAACGCCAAGACCGCCGAGCTGTTCCTGAACGGCGCGTCACAAGGCGTGCGCACCAACGATGACAACTCCGTGTTCATTTGGAAAAGCGTCCAGCTCAAGCCCCGTGAAAACGCCGTGGAAGCCCGCGCCACAAAAGACGGTACGCCCGTCACCGACAATTGCATCTGGACATTGAGATAGCCGCTAGCCGCGATTAGACAGCTTTTGTTCTGAAACTGTGAATTATCTCAGCACATTGCTAATAATTCAGCCCACAAACCGCCAGGCCATTTTCTCTAATGCGTCTATCCACGCCGGATGCTCGTTCATGCACGGGATGCGCGTGAATTCCTTGCCGTTTCCGGCCATGAATTCCTCGCAGCCGCGAATGCCGATTTCTTCAATCGTCTCCAAACAGTCGGACACAAACGCCGGGCAAATCACGAGCATCTTTTTTTTGCCTTCGGTCGCGAGGCGTGGCAATTCGTAATCGGTGTAAGGTTTCAGCCAAGGATCTTTGCCCAGCCGCGACTGGAAGGACACCGACCATTTGCCCGCCGGCACGCCGGCTTTTTTGATGAACAGCGCTGCGGTCTTGAAACACTGCGCGCGATAACAGTGCGCGTGCGCCGGACTCGGCGTCTCGCAGCAATTCGGCGTGGCGAGGCAATGGCAGCCCGTCGTGTCCGACTTTTTAATATGCCGCTCCGGGATGCCGTGAAAGCTGAACAGCAGATGGTCGTAATCCTTTTTGAAATAATCCGCCGCGCTCGCCACCAGCGCCGCGATGTAATCCGGCTGGTCATAATACGGCGGTTGCACGGTGATTTTCATCTGCGGTGCCATCTGCGCGACGACTTCATGCACGCGCACGACGGCAGTTTCATAGCTGGACATCGCGTAATGCGGAAACAGCGGGATGAGCAAAACGTCCGTCGCGCCTTTCGCCGCCAGTTTTTTGACGGCGGATTCGATGGACGGGTTTTGATACCGCATCGCCAGTTCCACCGGCACGTTGACACGCTTTTGCAATAATTCCTGAACATGCCGACTCGTGACCACCAGCGGCGAACCTTCCTTCGTCCAAACTTTCTCGTAAGCGTGGCCGGATTCCTTCGGCCGGTTGATTAAGATCATTCCGACCACGAACCGCCGCAGCAGCCATGGCGTGTCAATCACGCGACCGTCCATCAGAAATTCATTCAGATAACGACGCACATCCGGCACCGACGGCGAGTCCGGCGAACCGAGATTGACCAGGAGAATTGCTTTGCTCATAAAAGCTCAACCGCAGATAAACACAGATGGACGCAGATTACCAAGCCAATCCGCTTTGCCGGGGAAATTTTCGCGGTCATTTTCATCTGCGTTCATCCGCGTCCACCTTCGGTCAAGATGATTTCTCGACGCGCTCGGCGATGTTGACGCCTGACACAATCGAATTGCCCAGCGAAACGCCGTCGCGGTAATGTCCGGCGAAAAACAGTCCGGGCGCGGCGGCTTCGAGATCGTTCAACAACTGCCGGTATTTGCCGTAGCCGACGTTGTATTGTGGAATCGCGCGCGGATAAACCGCCGTTTGCGTGAACACCGGCTGGCCGCGCACGCCCAGCAGAACGCGCAAATCCGCCAGCGTCGTCTCGATCAACTGCTCCGGGGGCAGCAAGGCCAGTTCCGGATACCGCGCACCCCCAACGTAACTCGTCAGCGTCAAATGCCCGGCGGGCGCGCGATTCGGAAACAGCGCCGAGGAAAAAATTGTGCCGAGAATTTTGAAGCCCTCGATTTTCGGAATCAGCATCCCAAAACCCTGGCATGAATGCGCCACGTCTTCGCGCCGGAAACCCAACACGACGCTCGCCACCGGCGGATAGCTGATTTCAGAAAACGCCGAAAAATCCAGCGGTGTTGGCGCTTCGACTTTCAGCTCCGCCAGCCGGTGCGCTGTGCCGCAATAAATCACCGCGCCAAATTCTGCCTCACCTTCCGCCGTTGTCACACGCCAGCCATTGGCAGTTTGGGTGAGACTTGTCACCGGCGTCTTTAGTTTCAACGAATCGCCAAACTGCGCCGCCAGCGCGTCCGGCAAAACTTGCAAACCTTCGTCGAAGGAAAATTTCGCCGCGCGGTCTTTCGCCACTTCGCCGGATTTTTTCCGGTCACGCGCCCCGAAAATCTGGCCTTTGATCATCGAGCCGTAATTGTCTTCCAGCGCTTTTAATTTCGGAAATGCGTGCGGCAGCGAGAGCTTGTGCGGATCGCCGGCATAAATTCCCGCCACCAGCGCATCAATCGCGTGATCGAGAAACTCCTGGTTGAACCGGCGCACGACAAATTGCGCGATGCTTTCTTCCACGCCGTCGCGGCGCGGCTTGATGAATGGTTCGCGCAGCACTGCAAGCTTGGCCTTGGCGGTGAAAAGCGGCGTGGTAATAAATCCAAGCGGCTTGCCGGGCATCTCAATCGGCCGACCGTAACGCACCACGAAGCGCGCCTCGGCTTTCGGGTCGGTGGCGAGCTTGCGCGCTTCGAGGCCGGCATCGCGGACGAGCTGCGCAATTTTCGGCGAGGTTTCGAGAATCGTGTTCGGCCCGAACTCGGCTAGAAAACCGTCCTTGCGGACAGATTGAATCACGCCGCCGACGCGCCCGCCCGCCTCATAAACCGTGACCGGCACTCCCCGGCGTTTCAGATAAAACGCGGTGGTCAACCCCGTGATGCCAGCGCCTATGATTGCGACGGATTTCATTTTGGAAAATATTTTTGCTTCAATACTTCCATGTTTTGTGTGATTCCCAAATTATTAAACCTGTCGATATAAACCAATCTGAACACGGACAACACAGCCATTCCGACACTTGCTGCACAATCGAACGCAATTTTGGAGGCCGGCGAATCTCCCCGGACAAGGTAATTCATTTCAAGATTTATGTTGTTTTCATCCACCTTGGTTGCTCTTGTTCGTTGCCTTAAACCGTATTGATTTGGGTGAGCTCCAAAATCGATCGTGTGCTCGTATAAAATCTTAAAAGCACCACCTAAATTTTTATCCGAAGTCTTGAGCGTTTCCATCAACGAACTAGGTCCACCACTGATCTGAAACTCCTTTCGGACCTTTTTCTTTGCCTCATCACTTTCGTGGCGACGCATCCAAATTTGCAATGATTTTGGATTCTTAAAAAAGTAAATTCCGTAAAGTGCGTTTTCCAAACTTAATCGGAGACACGGGTAGGCTTCCGCAACTTGACCACCAAGCAACAGACACAAAGCTCCACGAAAGGCAGAGTGAGCTTGAAAGACGAAAAGAGCAGAAAAGCTGATGTGATTTAAGTTTTTGACCACCATTTCAAAAACGGCGTCAATTTCTGAAAGCTTTCCGTATTCGCTCTTTAGGTGTTCAAAATTGGCAAAAGAATTCCCTCTGGCAAAATCAAAAAAGGTAGTTAGCTCGTCAGCTCCCCAACCAATCGGTGGATCCGGAAGATTCATTCAACTTTGATATTATCAAATCGTCTTCGAGTGCCGTCGCTCATTCGCCGCGCCGAGCGTATTGTCAAAACACATCGCGATGTTGCGGATGAAGAGACGGCCGGCGTCGGTCACTTCGAGACCGCCGGGCTTGAGCTTCACGAGGCCGTCGGCGGCAAACGGCGCGAGCGCGGCGAGTTCCTTTTCAAAGTGCTGCTCGAAATTGATGCTAAGCTTTTGCGACATGACTGCGAAGTCGAGCGAGAGATCGCACATTGTCCGCATGATGGTTTCGCGGCGGATTTTGTCCTCGTCGCTCACGAAATACGCTTTGTGCAGCGGCACATTGCCGGCGTCCACGGCGGCCTGCCACTTAGGCAATTCCTTCTCGTTTTGCCAGTAAACATCGGGCGTTTGTGAAACGCCGGACATACCGAACGCGTATATGTCTGAGCCGGCGCGCGTGCTGTAACCTTGAAAATTTCTTTGAAGTTGCTTGTTGCGCTGCGCGATGGTCAGCTCGTCGGTCGGCTTCGCAAAATGATCCATGCCGATATAAACGTATTGGTTGTCGGCGGTGAGTTTTTCGATGACGAGCTTCAGCACTTCCAGTTTCGATTCGGGCGTCGGCAGAATTTTATCCTCGAGAATTTTTTGCGCCGGCTTGATCCACGGCACGTGCGCGTAGCTGAACACCGCCAGCCGGTCGGGCTTCATCTCCAAAACGGTGTCAATCGTCTCGGTGAACGTCGCGGGCGTTTGAAACGGCAGGCCGTAAATCAAATCCAAATTGATC